>Ga0194131_10005952_pt1 | contig 17231 bp, 14 predicted proteins | sample TA2KigO120mmetaG_FD_148631 | JGI IMG/M metagenome (GOLD analysis project Ga0194131, IMG submission 148631) | Freshwater microbial communities from Lake Tanganyika, Tanzania - TA2015053 Kigoma Offshore 120m | ecosystem: Environmental > Aquatic > Freshwater > Lake | place: Tanzania: Lake... | reverse complement strand
CCTTCTCGGCCAGTGGGCCGGGCTGATCGAGAAGGTCTACACCGACCGCCTCATCCTGCAGCCCCCGCCGCCTCCGCCGGAGGATCCGACCGAGCCGACTCCGCCGCCCACGGGTTTCGAGGCCGGCAGCAGCCGCCGCGGCATCGCCACCAGCACGCCCGAGGGCCGCAAGTCCCTGGACGACGTGACCCGCACGGTGCGCGTGAAGCTGTCTGGCCAGGAGTACGGGATGTTCAACGGCGCGGTCGTCGAGACCGTGGTCGACAAGGACGGCTCCCTGGCGAAGGACGCGGAGGCGGCCAGCCGCACCCGCAAGGCCCTCGCCAATCACATCAAGGCCGGCCGCGTCCGCTACAACGATCCGTCCTATCAGATGAAGAAGGACGACTACTTCGACAAGAACGGCAACCCGTATATCGGCGCGGTGCGCTGGGAGAACGGCCAGATGGTCATCGAGCGCGTGAAGATCACCGCGTAGACGACAGTGAGAGGCGCCTCCCACGGGGGCGTTTTTCTTTTCCGTGGCAGGATTGGAGGGTCGCCCATCGTTGCCAGCCAGGCGTCAGCCCGTGCGGAGGTCGGTCGCTGCCCTGCTGGGCAGCGCCTGGCGCAAAAATTCCACCGTGCGCTGCTCCGACCAGTAACGTCCCTGCTTGTTGAAGGACACGAAGCCCACGTGGCCACCGCTCAAGGGCGCTTCAAGATAAAACCACGGGCTCTCGCGTGCCTCGGCAATGGGGAAGCACTCCCAGGTAAGAAACGGGTCGTTCCACGCGTTGATCAGCAGCGCGGGAACCCGAATCGCCGGCAGGTACGGCTTGCTGCTGGCCCGCGCCCAATAATCCTCGGCATCGCGGAATCCGTTCAGGGGAGCGGTGTAGCGATCGTCAAAATGCTTGAAGTTGCGCAGCCGGTGATATCCCCGATCGTCGATCTCGCCGGGGTGGGTCTTCATTTTCGCGCGGATCTTGCGGCGCAGCGAAATCAAGAAACGCGACATGTACAGCCAGTGCCGTCCTATCTGGATGGAGCTGGCCGCGAGGTGGCAGGGGGCCGAAAAGGTCACCGCGCGCCACAAGCGCGGATGCACTCTGGCGCCACGCTCCCCCAGGTATTTCAGGGTGAGGTTGCCTCCCAGGCTGAAGCCCACCAGAGACAACGGGACTTCGGGCACGGCGTGGAGCACGTGCTGCACGACCACCTCGAGGTCGTCCGAGGCGCCGCTGTGATAGGCGCGCAGCAAGCGGTTGGGCTCCCCGCTGCAGCCGCGGTAGTTCCAGGCCACCGCGGTCCATCCGTCCGCGTTCAGCGCGCGCACCATCCCCCGGATGTACTTGCCGTCGGAGTTGCCCTCCAATCCGTGGGAGACGATGCAGATGCCGCGCGCGTGGGGGACGTCCGCCCAGTCCACGTCCAGGAAGTCCCCGTCGGGCGTCTCGACGCGGACGCGGCGGTACCGTACCGCGGGCACCCGACGGAACAGCGTAGGGAGGACGGTCTGCAGGTGCCCGTTCCACAACAGGAGGGGCGCCTCGTAGGTGGATCGCTCGATGACTGGCATGGCAAACCGTGTCGTTCGTCACGCGTCCGACCCGCCCTCCGCACAATGAGCAAAAAGTGAGCACCTGCCGAACTGTCGGCCCGGCACGGCCGGGCGTACGATAAAACCACGGATGAGATTCAAACTGAGGACGGACAAGACCAGATGAAGACGAACGCCTTTCTTGACAACCTGCGCGCCACCAGGGCGACCACGCGCCGCGAAGCGCCCGCCATCGAAAGCCTGATCCGCCATGCCAGCGCCGCCACCACGGGTGCCGAAGCCCCCGTGCCGGCCGTGCGCATCCTCGGGACCCTCCGCACCAACCTTTACCGCGCCACCGCCGAGATGGAAGCGTGGCAGCGCCAGGGCCGCCTCATCCGTGAGCGACGCGCCGCGCTGCGCATCCGCCTGGGCTACCGCGAGTGCCTGTCCCTGCTCGACAGCCTCGAGAAGGCCATGTACCTGCGCAACCAGACCGCGCTTGCCCAGGCCTCCGACCGCCTGCGCCGCGTCGCCGCCGCCCTCCTGACCCGCTACGAGGCCGCGCACGCGTCCCTTCCCAGGGCCTACGGCCGCGTGTACCAGGCCTGCCAGGACGTCGTCCGTGGCGGCATCAGCGTGGACCAGTGGCTGGCCCCGCTGCAGGCACTGCACGAGGACGTGGTGCGCGCGTCCCGCTCCCTCCGCAAGCAACGGGCGAACCGCCTGCACAACGGGCTCGCCGACACCCTGCAAGCCATCGCCACGCTGAGGCTCTACGCCCGCGACCGCGATCCCCGCCACCTGAGCGACGGCTGGCAGCGGCTGGTGTCCGCGGCGGTGGTGATGCAGAAGGCCGCTTAAATCCGAACGTTGAGCACCACCTGGCGACCCTCGCGGACGAGGCGCAGGCATCGCCGCAAGGCGTCCGGCAGCGCGCCGGGGGCCTGCACGCTTTCTCCGTGGCCGCCGAACGCCTCGACAATTCTCTCGACGTGCGACAATCCCGGCAACTGCGTGAGGGGATAATCCGCGGCGCGGTCCGCCCAGCCGCCCGGGTGGTAGCGGCTCACTTGCTCGCGGATGGAGCCCATCTCCTCGTTGTTCAGGACGATCGTGAGGGTGGCGATGCCGTGGGCCGCGGCCGTCTGGTGTGCCGCGGCGGGATTGGCAAATAAATACGCGCCGTCGCCCAGCACCGCGACCACGGTTTTTTGCGGCGACGCGAGGCGGATGCCCAGCGCGGCGTTGAGTCCCCAGCCCAGACACGACGCGGGCCCCGAGCGAAAGTACGAGCCGGGTTGCATGGCCAGCGGCGCGGCCGGCAGGCTCAATTCGTTGACCACCACGTCGTCGGGGCCCAGGGCCTCGGCCAGACAGGCGGCGACCCATGACGGATCGATGCGCGCGGCGGCGGACAGTGCGTTGAGCCGCTCGGACAGCGCCCGCTCGCGCGCCCGCGCCGACTCCCCCACCCGAGCGCGCCACGCGTCCGTCTGCGTGCGCGGCAACGCCTGCAGCAGCGCTTCGAGAAAAGCGCGCGGGGTGGCGGTGAGGTGAAGGTCCGCCCGGTGTCCCCGCATGGGGATGGCTCCGTGGAGCGGGTCGGCGCCCACCGACACCACGCGCGCGGTCGGCTCCGCGTCAACCGGACACCACGGAACGTCGACGTCCAGAACGATCACGAGATCCGCGTCGGCAATCCACGGCACCGCGTCGTGTCCGGCGTTGAGCGGGTGATTTTTGGGAATTTCCGCGTAATGCGCGTTCGGCGTGACGACGGCAATCCCGAACCGCTCGGCGACTTCGTCGAGCAGGCCGGCGGCCTCGACATCCACCCCCGAGCGGTTGGTGATGATGAGCGGGCGCTGGCTCTTCTGCAGCCAGTCGCAGACGTCGTCCAGAGCGGTCGGATCCGGAGCCGGCGGGGTTGGGGGCTCGACGCCGGGGCCGGGCAGGCCTTGTGGGCAGGTTTCCAGCAGAATTTCGCGCGGCACAATTAAATAAATCGGGCCGCGCGGGTGGCGCATCGCCATCGCAAGGCCGCGGTCCACGGCCGCTTCCAGGGTGGCGGCGTCGCGCACCTCATAGTCCCAACGGACGTACTCGCGGAGCGCGGCGCCCTGATCGTATGATTCCTGCGCCCAGTGGATGAATTTATCCCGATGTCCGCGGCGGTCGCGCTCGGTAACTGCAGTGCGGCCCGCGATGAAGAAAACCGGCACGTTCAGGCGGGAGGCATTCATGATACCGCCCAGCGCGCACGCGGCGCCGATGGTGGCGTGCACCATGACCGCCTGGGGACGGCCGGTCTGCAGATAATATCCGTGCGCCATGCCCACGCCGCCGAATTCGTGCGCCACGGTGATGGGCCGCGGCGTGGGAAAACCCTCGGCGCGCCCGCGGGCCAGCCCGTCAATGATTGAAGTGAACTCGGTGCCCGGGTTGGCGAACAGGCAGTCGACGCCGCGCGCCGCCAGCAGTCCGAGAAACGCCTGCCCCAGGTTTTCGGCGGGGATCATCCCACTCCGAACATTTCCAACGCGCGCGCGCCGTCGACGACTTCCGCGAAGTAGGCGCCCATCACGTCAAGGGATGCCTGATGGCATCGCGGATCGATTCCCGCCACGCAGTCGCGCACAACGATCACGTCGAGGTCGCGCGCGTACGCCTCGCGGACCGTGGACTCCACGCAAAATTCGGTATTGCACCCGGCGATCATAAGAATCTGGGTGCCCAGCATGCGCAGCTTCACGGCCAGGTTCGTCTCGAAAAAGACGGACGCGCGGTGCTTTTCCACGACGTGATCCGGTGGCTCGGGGGAGATGCCGTCCGCAAATTCCGTCTCGCCGCTGTCGCGCAGGCATGGCAGAAATTTCTGCCGGTCGGCGTGAGAGCGCAGCCGTCTGCGGGCGCGGGTGACGTCCTCCGGATAATGAATCTGCCGCGACCAGATCACCGGAATCCCCGCCGCGCGACAGCGTTCGGCCATCCTCGTGATTCCTGGAATGATCGCCTGCTGCGCCGCGGTCCCCACGGCACGGCCCATGTGACTGTCTGAGGCGCAGAAGCCGCGCTGCATGTCGATGACCAGCAGCGCGGCCTCGCGGGGGTCGAGCGTGCTCACGTCGGTCCCATTCCGTAAGGCGCGCTCAGCCAGTCGCTGTCTTCAACCGTCCCATCGGGCAGTCGGCGCTGCTCGCGCCACAGTCCCAGCTTGCCGATAAGGCTGGCGTCGCTGATGCTGTGCAGGAAGGCCGGCGCGTCGCCCAGGTTGCGGTGGCTGTGCCACGCCCAGCTGGGCACCACGAAGATGTCGCGCGGACCCCACTCATACGTCTTGCCGTCGATCTCGGTGGTTCCGCGCCCTTCAATGCCCACGTAGATGGTGGATGAAGTGTGGCGGTGGGCGCCGGTTTTCTCTCCAGGCCGCAGCATTTGAGAGTAGATCGACATGGTGGGGCCCACCGGGCCGCCGTTGTGAATATTGGTGAATTCCATGAGGATGCCGTCGTACGGGCTGCCGGCTTCGCCGGCGTTCGCCATCAACGCGGCACGCACTTTTTCCCACTTGTGCACCCCGAAGTGCGCGGGGTTTCTGCGCCACTTCGTATTGAAGCGCGCTTCCAGGCCGGGCGCCGAGTAGCGCTCCTCCGGATGGTTCATGGTCTGGGCCGGATGGTGGCGGTTCTCCGCGCTGCCGGTCACCCGCTCGTAATCAAACTCCCACACCGACGCGGCAAGGTACTGCAGCAGCGGAATGTCCAGCACGTCAAGAAACATCAGGTCGGTGTCGCCGGCGTTGCCGTGATCGTGCCAGGTAAACTGCCCGGTAAAGACCACGTCGCCCGGCGCCAGGCTGGTGCGCTCTCCCTCAACGGTGGTCCATCCCTGCCCTTCGAAAATGAAGCGCGCCGCGCACGGCGTGTGGCGGTGGCAAGGCGCCCCCTCGCCGGGCTGGATGAGCTGGATGTCGCCGAACAGCGTGCCGCTCAGCGAATATTCGCCGTCCAGGCCGGGGTTGGTGAGCGCCAGCACGCGCCGATCGTAGCTCACCGAGCCGCGCCCCAGGCCGACCAGCTCGCCCGCGCCCTGGACCAGCGCCCGCACTTCGGACCATTTCCACAAGTGCGGCTTCACGCGGTTCACCGGTTCCAGCGGCCAGTAGGGACGCGTCTGGAATTTGCCGTCGTCGTCGTAGGAATAGCCTTCCTTGAGGTGGGCGGCGCGCAGGCGGGCGGAATAAGCGGCGCGCTGTTCCTGGGCGGACAAGATGGCGGCATCCATCGGGGTGATCCTCCTAAATGGTGACCGTATCTGAAGTCTGATTGGCCGTCGTCGGCTGGTATTGCTCCAGGCGGACGGCGGCGGCGAGAAATTTGTCGAGCGGCTCGGTTTCCTGCAGGGGAACGTAGGGAACGCCATCCAGGCGCCAACTTCCCCAGGAAATTACCGGCCGCGAAAAATCCAACGCGAAGCAGATCTCCTCGAGCGTGCCGTGGCCGCCCGGCAGCGCGATCATGCAGTCGCCGCCAAGGGCCATGAGGTAATTGCGCGCGTAGCCGAGGCCGCTGGGCAGCACCAGCTCGAGGTGCGGGTTGGCGTCCTCGTGGCGCTCGCCGGGCAACAATCCCACGGTGAATCCGCCCACCGAGCGCGCGCCCGCGGCGGCCTGCTCCATGACGCCGGACAGCCCACCGGTCAATACGCTAAACCCTGCTTCGGCGGCCATCCGCCCGGCCTCGAACGCCCGCCACTCCACCTCTGCGGTGAAACGCCGGCTGGTCCGCTTGCATCCCACGATGCTGCACACGCGGCGGCGTCCGTGCAGGCGGGGGATCCAGCGAAGCGCGTGGCGGGCGATGACGGCCTGCTTTCCGGGGAGTGCGAAAACCCGCTCACAATCGGTCCATGCGTGGCCGGGGCGCGTGGCTGCGGCCGTGGCGTCCAGACCAACCCAGGCCATCCAGAGGGTGTCGTCCTCCGCGAAGGACCCCAGAAACTGAAGTGGCACGTCGGCCAGGCTGGCGGGGGGGCCAGCCGCCTGCTCCGCGGACGTGCAGGCGATTGCGGGCAGCGTGAAGTCGTCCCTGAGAAGCATTGTCGCCCTGTCGGCCCGCCATCCCAGCACCGCGGCGGCGCTTCGAACCTGCACCTGTCCTCCTCCTCCCGGAGCAATTCACACAGAGTGTAACGGAAATTGGCTCAACGCAGCGGTGTCGAGGGACACACGAGATGATTGCGGCGTGGTATCGGGCGACGTGCGGGGACGCGTCAAGAGCGGCCGTGGCCGCCGCAATCGATCTCTACAGACGATATGCAAGGTAGCGCCCGCTCGGTCCGGCCACGATCTCGCCGTTTTCCGCCACCAGGGTGCCGCGCAGGAAGGTCATCACCGGCAGCCCGCGGCATTGCTTGCCTTCCCAGATGTTGTAATCCGAGCCGCCCCGCATGCGGTGCAGGCCCAGCGTGACCGGGCGGTCCACGTCGAGCACCACCAGGTCGGCGTCCGAGCCCACGGCGATAGCGCCCTTGCGGGGGTAAATTCCAAAATAGCGGGCCGGCATTTCAGCCAGCACGCGGGCCAGCGTTTCGAGATCCACGCGGCCCTTGTGGTACCCTTCGGTAAGCAATAACGGCAAGGTATCGATGGCCTGGATATTCAGCCCCGGCCGGGCTTCCCAGAAATTCTGCCCGCCCTTGTATTTTGAAGTGTAGGGAATCGTGTCAGTGCCGACCGCGGTCACGACGCCCTGGCGGATGGCTTGCCAGATTCGGTCGCGGTCGGTCGCGAACCGGATGGGCGGCTGAATTTTTGCCTGGATGCCGCGCCCCAGCGCGTCCAGCTCGTCGGCCGTGGTGGCCAGGAATCCCACCACCGTTTCCCCGATAATGGGGTATCCCTGCGACTGGAGATATTGCACGAAATCGATAGTGTGCGCCTTGGAAATGTGCACCACGTAGAGGGGCACGCCGTGCTCGCGGGCAATGCAGCCATAGAGCATTACCTGCACGCTCTCCGACCATTCCGGGCTGTGCTTGGCCCAGTCCACCAGGCTGGCGTTTCCTTTCTCCTGGTAGCGCGTGCGGAGCAGGTTGCGCACGGTGGGCTCTTCCGCGTGAATCATCAGGATGGGCGGACGTCCGTCGCGGGTAGCTGCCTCGCACGCGAGGTAGAACATGTCGGGCGGCACGCCGTCGCGGCACATGCCCATTCTTTCCGCCTGGTCGCAGCAGTAGCCGGTGTACATTTTAAACGACGTGCACCCGCGGCGCATCATTTCCGGAATTTCCTTGACGTGGTCGTGAGTGATTACGACGCCGGTGATCTTGAAGTCACAGTGGCTTTTCGCGCCGCACTCCAGGGTGCGGTCCAGGCACTGCGGGAGCGGATCCTGGCGCAGCACGTTGGTGGTCGCCAGGGTGGTCACGCCGCCGATAAGGCAGTCTTTGGTGTCCTCGGCGAAGCACTCGGCCATGTCCTCGTAGGTGCGCTCGTCGCCGCTGCCCAGGTGCATGTGCGGGTCGAACATCCCCGGGAAGATGACTTTTCCGCTGACGTCGATTTCCCGGCGGGCGGGCCCGAGCGCCGCGCCCACCGCGGCAATGCGTTCGCCGACGACGGCCACGCCGCCCTCGAGCGTCCCCGTCGGGGTGACGACCAGACCATTCTTCAAAACGAGATCATGCATGGTAGAAAGGTGCGGGCAGGCACGTTCGGAGTCCTCCCCGTATTGACAGGCGGCTAAAGTGTGGTTAGCATGTGCCACATGCCATACAATGTCATTTCCGATACCGATGGCGTGCCCATCAAGTCGTGGACGGTCGGGGTTCCCGTGGAGCCCGCGGCCGAGCGTCAACTGCGCAATATCGCGAAGATGCCGTTCATCCACAAGTGGGTCGCCGCCATGCCCGACGTCCACTGGGGCATGGGCGCCACCGTGGGCAGCGTCATCGCGACGAAGGGCGCCATCATTCCAGCCGCCGTCGGCGTGGACATCGGCTGTGGGATGATGGCCGTGCAGACCACGCTGGACGCTTCACATCTACCTGACAGCCTGGGGCCGCTTCGCGCCGCCATCGAGCAGGCCGTCCCGCACGGCCGCACCGACAACGGGGGGCGCAACGACCGCGGTGCCTGGGGCAACGTCCCCGAGCGGCAAGAAGAGGTCTGGACCAGGATGCGCGACGAGTACGAGGCGTTGGTGGCCAAACATCCCCGACTGGGGCGCGGCAACGACCTCACCCACCTGGGGACGCTGGGCACCGGGAACCATTTCATCGAGGTGTGCCTCGACGAGGCGGACCACGTGTGGCTCATGCTGCACAGCGGATCGCGCGGCGTGGGCAACCGCATCGGCGCCTACTTCATCGAGCTGGCGCGCCAGGACATGCGGCGCTGGTTCATCAACCTGCCGGACATCGACCTCGCGTACCTGCCCCAGGGGACCGAGCACTTCAACGACTACATGAAGGCCGTGCACTGGGCGCAGCAGTTCGCGAAGTGGAACCGCAAGCTGATGATGGAGCAGGTCATCGACGCGATGGCCCAAGCCGGCCTGGAATTCGACGCCACCCGCCAGGTGGTGAACTGCCACCACAACTACGTGGCCACCGAGAAGCACTACGGCGAGGAAGTGATGGTGACGCGCAAGGGTGCCGTCCGCGCGCGGACCGACGACCTGGGGATCATCCCGGGGAGTATGGGCGCGCAGTCGTTCATCGTGCGCGGGAAGGGCAACGCGGAGTCGTTCACTTCGTGCAGCCACGGCGCCGGGCGCGCCATGTCGCGGGCCGAGGCGAAGCGCCGCTTCACGCTGGAGGACCACGCCGCGGCAACCGCGGGGATCGAATGCCGCAAGGACGCGGACGTCATCGACGAGACGCCAGCCGCGTACAAGCCGATCTCGGCGGTGATGGCGGCGCAGTCAGATCTGGTGGAAGTCGTGCACACGCTGCGCCAGGTGGTGTGCGTGAAAGGGTAATCGAACATGCGTTTGGGAACGCATGTTCGATCTGTTTTCAGGCGGGGTTGTGGCCACGGTCGTAGAAAGAGCGGAATTCCATGACGACGCAACCCCGCCGCCGTGCCACCGATCGTCCTCCCGCGCCGCCGCTGGCTTCCCGGCTTGCCCAGGCGCGCCACCAGGCCTTCGTGGGCCGGGTGCAGGAGGTGCGGCTTTTCCGCGACGCCATCACGGCGGCGGAACTGCCCTTCCTCGCGCTGCACGTGTTCGGTCCGGGCGGCGTGGGCAAGACCACCCTGCTGGGGGAACTCCAGTACCAGTGCGACACGCTGGGGGTGCCGTGCGTGCTCCTGGACGCGCGCAACCTGGATCCGTCACCCGAGGGATTTCTTGCGGGGCTGGGGGCGGGATTGGGCGTCGAAGGGGACCCCCTGGCGGCGCTGCACGCGCGCTCGAGCGTGCAGGTGCTGCTGGTGGATACCTGCGAGGCGCTTTTGGCGCTTGACGTCTGGCTGCGCGAGGTCTTTCTCCCCGGGCTGCCGGCGTCCACGCTGACCGTGCTTGCCAGCCTGCGGCCGCCCACGCCGCCGTGGCGTTCCGATCCGGCCTGGGCCACGCTGCTGCGCCCGCTCTCCCTTCGAAATTTCACCGAGGACGAGAGCCGCGAATATCTGCAGCGGCGCGGCGTGTCCCCTTCCGAGGCAATTCTGTCGTTCACCCACGGACATCCGCTGGCGCTGGCCCTGGTCGCGGACGCCGAGGCCCAGCGGCCCGGGGTCCCCTTCGCGCCGGAGGCGGCGCCTGACGTGGTGCGCACTTTGCTGGAACGGTTTCTCCAGGATGTTTCCGGCACCGTGCACCGGGAGGCCCTGGACGCCTGCGCGATGGTGCGCGTCACCAACGAAGCGCTGCTCCAGGCAATGCTGGGCGACACGGCGGCGTTTGACTGGCTGCGCGGCTTATCCTTTGTGGAAACCGGTCCGGGCGGGATCTTTCCCCACGACCTCGCCCGGGAAATTCTCGCTGCGGATCTGCGCTGGCGCAATCCGGATCGCTACGCTGAGCTGCACGGGCGCGCTCGGGCCTATTACATGCAGCGACTGCAGCAAACCAGCGGCGCTGAGCAGCAACGGGTGGTGCACGATTACATCTTCCTGCACCGCGACAATCCGGTGGTGCGGCCGTTTTTCGAATGGACCGAGGCCGCGGCACTGCCGCCCGAGGCGCTGCGCGAGCCGGACGTCGAGGCGGTGGCGGCAATCGTGTCGCTTCATGAAGGCGCTGCGTCGGCCGCCATTGCCCGCCACTGGATGGCGCGCCAGCCGGCCGGCGCGCTGGTATTCCGCGGCGAGGGCGGCGTCACCGGATATCTTCAAATGGTTGGCCTGGAAAACACCAGCGCGGAGGATCGGGAACGAGATCCCGCGGTGGCGGCGGCCTGGCAATATTTGCAGGATCGCGTCCCACTGCGGCCGGGGGAATGTGGAACCTATTTCCGCTTCTGGATGTCGCGCGACGATTATCAAAACGTTTCGCCGGTTCAAAGCTTGATTTTCGTCAGCGTGATTCGCCATTATTTGACGACGCCCGGGCTGGCCTACACGTTTCTGCCCTGTTTTGGCGCGGACTTCTGGACGCCGGTATTCGCGTACGCGGAGACGCCGCGCATCGCGGAAGCGGAGTTTTCGACGGACGGGCGCACCTACGGGGTCTTCGGCCGCGACTGGCGGGCGCTGCCGCCGATGGCGTGGCTGAGCCTGCTGGCGGATCGCGAGGTGGGCGGAACGGCGCCCACGGCCGCCGCGCCGCGCGAGACGGTGGTCGTGTTGAGCCGCCCGGAATTTGATCGGGCGGTTCACGATGCGCTGCGCGATCTGGCCAGCCCGGAGGCGCTGCGTGGCTCTCCCCTGCTCCGCTCGCGCATGGTATTTGAGCGTGCCGGCATGTCGGCCGCAAAATCGGAGCGCGCGGCGGTGCTGGAGGCGCTGCTGCGCGAGGCCATCGGCTCGCTCGACAGCACGCCGCGCCTCGCCAAGCTGCACCGCGCGCTGCACCACACCTACGTGGAACCGGCGCCCACCCAGGAAAAAGCGGCCGAGCTGCTCGACGTTCCATTCAGCTCGTACCGCCGCCACCTCACGACAGGCATCGCCCGCGTGGCGGATATCCTCTGGGAGCGGGAGATCAGCGGCTGAAGGACAATGCGGCTCGCACGCCAAGTCCAACGCGGTGGACTTCTCGGTCTTTTCTTGACGGTACGTCCGATCGACCGTGCGGACGCGGCTGTCTTGCGGGAGAAATTCAACCTGGAGGATCGGTGATGCCAGTGCGCAAATTTCGCGACCTGGACGAAATGCGACGTACGCAATGGATGGATCCGCACGATCCACTGCTGCCCAGGCGGATCGCCGCACTCTGGGCGTTCTCAGAAAAAATCATGGGCGAGGTCCCCGTTCCGCGCGGCGTGTACAAGTTTCGCTCGATCGAGGAACTGAACGCTCATCGGCAAGAATGGGATAAGAAGCGCATGAAAGCGGTGCAAAGCCGCCGTAGGACGTAGTCAAAGCGCGTGCACCGTGGCCTCGGTGCGAAAGCCGTGCCAGGGAGTGCCCATGACGCCCATGCGCTCCACCATCAGCACCTGGCAGCCGGCGTTGGCGGCCGCGTGGCCGTGGTCCACGTTGTCGACCGCTACCTTCGTTTTCTCAGGCGTCGTCGCCATGGCAGCCGCGATGGCGCGGTAGCTCTCCACTGCGTCGCGCTCGCCGAGCGTCGCGTCGAACCACGCCGCGAACGACTCCACCGCTGGAGCGCCCCGACCATGCCGCACCAGCGCCTGCTGGGCCGCCATCGGCAGGCTCGAAAAGGTCACCACCCGTGCGCCCGCCTTCGCCCAGCGGACGCATGAGCGGGCCACGTCGTCGAAGAACTCCACGGTTGAGGCGCGCTCGCTCCACAGCGCCGCTCGAATCGCGCGGGTGAGCGGATTGTCGCGGTCGTAGCGGAGCGCCTCCAGGACGCCGCGGACCGCGGCCTCGACCTCGTCGCCCCGGGCCGGCGCCGCGACAATCCCCGCGGCCGCGTCGCGTGCCTGCTGGGCGGCCACCTGGGGCGCCACCTCGTCGAAGTGCGCGCGGAGCCACTCTCCCGCGTGGTGGTAGGTGTGGATGGACAGCGCGTGGAGCGCGTCGGGCTTCACCATGATCTCGACGGAAAGAATGACCAGATCGTGCACGGCCCAACGGTTCGCCGCGCGCGGTGCTGTCCCCCTTTGGAAGAGGGACAGGACCGCGTGCGACACGACGGGAAGAGCCCACCGACGACCAGGAAAAGGAGCCCTGCCATGCGCTTCTCCGTACCGTGCCGTATCCTCTTTGGGATGTTCCTGGCGGCGTGCATCTCCGCGCGCTGCGCCTTCGCCCTCGAGCTGCCCGACCCTCGAAAGGCGCTCGGCGATCCCGCGTTGGAGCGGATGGCCGGGGTCATCTTCTCCCAGCAGTTCGAAAAGCAGGGATTTTCCGGCAAGGCGCCCACGATATTGCCCGCCGACGCGCCGGAGACCATCGTCATCAAGAAGATCACCACGCGGCTGGCGAAGGCCATCCAGGCGGATCATCCGGCCATGCGCTTTCAGCTCAAGGTCGTGCAAGACAATGACGTGAACGCATTCTGCCTGCCGGGCGGGTTTATCTACGTCAACACCGGCCTGCTCGAGTTCATCACGGCGAACAACAAAGGCGTGCTCGACGAGAGCGCGCTGGCCGGGGTCCTGGGACACGAGATGGCACACGCGGTGCTGCGGCACTCCATGCAGCACTGGGCGCAGCTCAAGGCCGGACAGTCAGTGCTGGAGCAGGAGACTTTTCGCAAGGTGATGCGCGCCATGTCGCGCGAGCAAGAGGCCGAGGCCGACCGCTACGGCGCGCTCTATTCACTGCGCGCCGGCTACCAGTTTTCGCGCTTGATCAAGCTGTTCGAAAACATGGCGCGCAAGACCAATCCGAATCCCGACGCGAAGGAAGACGTCTCCAACAGCGATCACCCCTCGCCCTGGCAGCGCGCGAAGCAGCTCCGCGAGTACATGCGCCAGCTCAGCCAGGTGATGGGCCTCTGGGACGAGTCGCTCAATTCCATCAACACGGACAATTTTGACGAGGCGCGCACCGCCCTGGAAATCCTGGTGGTGGAATTTCCCAACCTGGCCACCGTGCACAACAACCTTGGCTGGGTGAACTACCAGATTTACGAGCGCTCCCTGCCAGAGCAGAAGCGCGGCCAGCAGCAGTTTTCGTATTCGTACGTGCCGTCGATGGGTGTGATTTTGCGCGGCGTCGATCCCACCGACAAGGAGGCGCTGGAAAACGCGCGCGCAGCGTTTGAGCAGGCGCGGCGGCTCAATCCCGAAATGGTCGAAGCGATTGAAGGCGCCGGCCTCGTGGCGCTGGCCGGCCAGGACAACGTGGCGGCCCGCGAATTGTTCGAGGCCGGGCTCAAGTTGAGTCCCAAGAGCAGCGGCCTGCAGAACGCGCTGGCCGTGGCGCTCGAGCGCGACGGAAAGTCCGACGCGGCCGCCGCTGGCTACACCGCGGTGCTGGCCATTGACACCGAACATCTGCCCGCGATGTACAACCTGTCCGGCCTCTATCAAAAGCAGGGCAAATCCGAAGAGGCAAAGGCGCTGCTCGAAAAATACCTGGCCGCTTCCGCCGCGGGATTCTGGGCAAAGCAGGCGCGCGAGCGGCTCGTCGCCCTGGGCGGCACGCCCGCCGTCCCCAACCAGCAGCAGCAGGCCCTTGAAGTGCGGCCGGAAGCCATCCTGGCCGACATCACCTTTGGCGCCTCGGCCGAGGAAGTCATCAAGAAACTGGGCGAGCCCGACGACCGCGTGGCCCTGGAGAGCGGCACCGAAGTGCTTCGCTACGACGAAAAGGGCGTCGCGGTGTTCGTGGGCGCCAGCGGAGTGCATCTCGTGGTGCTGTGCGAGCCGTTCACCGGTAAGGTAGGCGACGCCACGCTCGGGATGGGGCAGGACGCGGTGGTCAAAGCGCTGGGCGCCGCTCCGAAGGTCAAGCAGATGGAGGACGGCCGCGCGCTGTGGTGCTACGCCGCGCGCGGGCTGGCGCTTGGCATCCGCAACGAGCACGTCGACATGATCGTGCTGGCGCGGCCCTGATGGCGAAAAAGAACGAGCTGACGCTGGAGGTGGGCGGGCGCGAAGTCCGCGTCAGCAATCCCGACAAGGTCTTTTTTCCAACCAAGGGACGCACCAAGATCGATATGATAAACTATTTCCTGCACGTGGCCGAGGGCGCGGTCCGCAACGTGTTCAACCGGCCGATGGTGATGAAGCGCTTCGTGGACGGCGCCGAGAAGCCGCCGTTCTACCAGAAGCGCGCGCCGGAGAACCGTCCCGAGTGGCTGAAGACGGCGATCATCACGTTTCCCAGCGGCCGTTTCGCGGAAGAAGTGGTGGTCGATCATCCGGCCGCGCTGGTGTGGGTGGTGAACCTGGGGTGCATTGATTTAAATCCCTGGGCGGTGCGCACCAGCGACGTGGATCATCCGGACGAATTGCGCGTGGATCTCGATCCCACGCCGCAAGCATCCTGGGACGACGTGCGCCGGGTCGCGCTGATCGCGGGCGAGGTGTTGCGGGATTTCGGGCTCACCGGATTTCCCAAGACGTCCGGCTCGCGCGGCATCCACATCAACGCGCGGGTCGAGCCGAAATATACGTTCGTGCAGGTCCGCCGCGGGGCGCTGGCCCTGGCCCGCGAAATTGAGCGGCGCGCGCCCGCGCTGGCCACCACCGCGTGGTGGAAGGAAGAGCGCCACGGCGTCTTTGTGGACTACAATCAAAATGCCCGCGACCGCACGGTGGCCTCGGCGTATTCCATCCGCCCGACGCCCGACGCGCGCGCCTCATGCCCGCTGCGCTGGGACGAAGTGGAAACCGTGGATCCAGCCGCCTATACCATCGACACCATGCCCGCGCGCTACGACGCGGTGGGCGATCTTACCAGGGGAATTGACGAAGCGGTCGGCTCGCTGGACGCGCTGATGGCATTGTCGGAGCGCCAGGAGTCCGAGGGCCAGAGCGACGCGCCGTGGCCACCCAACTACCCGAAAATGGAAGGCGAGCCGCCACGGGTGCAGCCGAGCCGGCGGAAGAAGACGCCGTAAACAGCGAAAGCACGAACCGGACGGCTGCTGATCATCCGTGCCACGGCCAATCGTTGCGGGTGGCAGCCTTCGCCCTGAGCGGCTGCGGTGATGGTCTACCCGAAAATCTCCCGCAGCGCGTAGGGCACCGCCACCTGGAGCTGATCGTAGTTGCACTCGCGAGGCGGCTTGTCCGGGCGCCAGCGTAAGAACGTGGCCGCGTGGCGGAAACGATCCCCCTGCAAGTGATCGTAAGCCACCTCGCAGACCAGCTCGGGGCGGAGCGACTCCCAGGATAAATCCTTTCCCTGGGTCCAACGGCTCGGCGTTCCTGGCGTGCGGCCGTGGCCGAACGACGCCTCGCCGGTTTCGTCCCGGTACGGCTCCAGCACGGAGACGAGCTTCTTTTTCTCGTCCTGCTTGAACGAGGACGTGTGCCCGACGTGGTGCAGCACGCCGTCGGAATCGTAGAGGCCGAGCAGCAGCGAGCCCACCGCCGTGCCCTTCGCGTCTTTATACCAGCGGAAGCCGCCCACCACGCACTCGGCCGTGCGCTGGTGCTTGATTTTCAGCATGGCCCGCTCATCGGGACGGTAGCGCTGCGCCGCCCTTTTCGCGATGACGCCGTCCAGGCCGGCCCCCTCGAATGCCTCAAACCAGCGCAGCGCCTCATCGCGGTCGCGCGTCATCGGCGTGAGGTACAGCGGCGCGCGAGGTTTTCCCAGCACCTGCTCGAGCCGCTGGCGCCGCACCTCTTGCGGCTCCTCCATTAAATTTTCCGAGTCCGCCGCCAGCAAATCGAACGCCACGAACGAGGACGGCGTCTGCGCGGCGAGCATTTTCACCCGCGACGCGGCCGGGTGAATCCGCATCAGCAAGGCGTCAAAATCCAGGCCGTCCGGGCCCGCAATCACGATCTCGCCGTCGAGCACCGTGCACGGCGGCATCACCTCGCAGAGCGACGCTTCCAGTTCCGGAAAATACCGTCCGAGCGGCTTGCGATCGCGGCTCTGCAGCAGCATCTCGTCGCCGTCCCAGAACACCAGGGCGCGGAATCCGTCCCATTTCGGCTCGTAGAGCCAGCCTTCCCCATCGGGCATGGCGCGGGACAACTGCGCCAGCATGGGGGCGATGGGCGGCTGCACGGGAAGCTTCATCGATTTCGCCTGCGTCCTTCGGGCAGCGCCTTCAGCGGCCTCGCATTCAAGACCTGCCGCGGCCCCAGCCACGCGCGCCGCGCTACCCCAATTCCGAACGGGTCTCCTGGGGAACGACCCAGAGCACCACCCGCTGCCCCTCACGCAGCACGTCCAGCGCCACACGGCGGCCGATGATCTCCGCCGTCATCAGACGGTGTACGTCGTCGATGCTGCGAACCGTGCTGTCGTCGAGCCCCACCAGCACGTCCCCGGCCATCACCCCGGCGCCTTGCGCGGGGCTGCGCGGCACCACCGATTCCACCAGCACGCCGCGCTCGGTTTCCAGGGAGTGCGCGCGCACTACGCGGGTGGGAAGCTCAACGGTCATTCCCGCAACGCCGAGATAGCCGCGCACCACGCGGCCCTTGCGCATCAGTTCAA
>Ga0194131_10005951_pt1 | contig 17237 bp, 14 predicted proteins | sample TA2KigO120mmetaG_FD_148631 | JGI IMG/M metagenome (GOLD analysis project Ga0194131, IMG submission 148631) | Freshwater microbial communities from Lake Tanganyika, Tanzania - TA2015053 Kigoma Offshore 120m | ecosystem: Environmental > Aquatic > Freshwater > Lake | place: Tanzania: Lake... | reverse complement strand
GTGCCGGTCGCCCATGTCGTGATCGACGATGGCGGCCACCACATGAAGCAGCAGCTGATGAGCTTCCACGAGATGTTCCCGCACATGGCGGAGGGCGGGGTCTATATCTGCGAGGACGTCGAGACCAGCTACTGGCGCGAGTTCGGCGGCGGCTACCGCAAGCCGGACAGCTTCGTCGAGTACGCCAAGCGGCTGGTCGACAGCATGAACGCCTGGCATTCCAAGGACGCCAATTCGTTTGTCCCCGACCAGATGACGACGATCCTGGCCGGACTGCATTTCTACGCCAACATCGTCGTGCTCGAACGCGGCAATGTCGAAATGCCCCAGCAGAGCGAGCGCGGCCGCATCAGGCTCGAGGACGTTCCGGGGTCGTGAACGACAGGCGGCGGCAGGCCGCGCTACCGGGCCCGCGCTTCAACGACCGGTTTGAGCGGGCTGGCGAGGCCGGCGTGGCCGGAGGGGATGACCCGAATTCCGGTGTCGGCGGCATAGTTGTAACCGGGACAGGTCATCGCAGTGTACTCGTCGAGAATCGACGGGAGCTTGTCGGCGAGCACCCTGTTCGACGGATCGAGATTGCGCACGATCGCCAGGCCCGATGGCGACGTCATGACCAACGTCAGGTCGAGATCGGGGCGATGTCGCGCAAGGCAGAGCAAGACTTTCCAGACGTCGCCGGTCCAGGTTCGCGTCGTACGCTGCCGTGCGCCCACGACCGGCACGCATGGCACGACATCGTGGATCAAGATCACGGAACCGGCCCGGCACATTCGTTCCATGTTGATGAAGTCGCGCAGGCCGTACTCGAACAGGTGCATACCGTCGATGAATCCGAGGTCGACCGGCCGGCCCTCCAGGACAGCATGCAGATCGGCACGGGCGAAGAACTCGTCGCTCTTCGCCTCGACCAGGCGGGCATGGCTGACCGACGACCGAGAACAGCTTGAGAGATTGGGATCGACACCCACGGCGAGCTCCGCCGCGGCGCTCAGGGCCAGTGATTTACCGCGATTGACGCCGATTTCCAGATAGACGCGCGGCCGCAGCAGCGCGTGAATCTGCTCGAGCAGGTCCATGTAGTCCGGGCCGGGAAACAGCAGCTTGTCGAGCAACCCAAACGGGGGGCGAAACCAGGGCAGACCTTCGATCGTCCGCGAGAACTGGCGAACGGCCTCGTCGGTATCGCCCTTCTGTGCGGCAATGCGTCCGGCGATGTAGCAAACGAGGGGATCGGCGGCATCGATAGCGCGTGCCCGTCCCATCGACCGGTCTGCCGCGCGCGCGTCGCCGCCGCGATGCCAGAGAAACGCCCTGACGGCATGGCATGCGGCATCTCGGGGACGCTTGCGCAGCATGGCGTCGACCAGATCGGCCGCGCTGTCCAGCTCATTGACCGTCAGGCACATCTGCACGAGCAGGCCGACGCTGAAATCGTTCAGCTTCGGGCTCATGCACCGGCCGCGCGAGGTGCATCGGGAGCGGCGAGCGCGGCCAGCTGACGCATCACTTGATCGACGCCCGCCAATCGGACATCAGCGCCGTCCCAGGCGCGCTTGAAGACAAGCTTGTGATCGGGCCGGAGCTGGACCGACTTGGCCTGCTTCTGGATAAAGGCGACCAGACGGTCGGGCCGCGCGAACTGGTTGTGCCGGAAGCTGAGCACGGCACCCTTCGGGCCCGCGTCCACCTTCTCGATGCCGGCTGCGCGGCAAAGCTGCTTGATCGCGACGATCTTGAGCAGATTGTCGACTGCGGTCGGCATCGGGCCGAAGCGGTCGATCAATTCGGCGGCGAACGCGTCGATCTCGGGCCGATCGACCAGCGTCGCGATCCGACGGTAGAGACCCAATCGCACGGTCAGGTCAGCGACGTAGTCTTCGGGGATGAGCACCGGCGTGCCGAGGCTGATCGTCGGCGTCCACAGCTCGGCGGCCGTCGGCTTGTCCCCTCGTCCGCCGCTGCGTGCCTCGGCGACAGCCTCCTCGAGCAACGCCTGGTAGAGCTCGATGCCGACCTCGCGGATGTGGCCTGATTGCTCCTCGCCCAGGAGATTGCCGGCGCCGCGAATGTCCAAGTCGTGACTGGCTACCATGAAGCCGGCACCAAGCGTGTCGAGAGTCTGCATCACTTCGAGACGTTTCTGCGCGACCGCTGTCAGCTTCTTGTCCGGCGGCAGGGTCAGATAGGCGTAGGCCCGGACCTTCGAGCGCCCGACGCGGCCGCGCAGCTGATAGAGCTGGGCCAGGCCGAACATGTCGGCGCGATGAATGACCAGCGTGTTGACCGAGGGGATGTCGAGGCCGGATTCGACGATCTGGGTCGACAGCAGCACGTCGTGCTGGCGGTCGCAGAACTCGGTCATGACCCGCTCGAGCTGGCTGGCCGCCATCCGTCCGTGGGCGACGGTCACTTTCACTTCCGGCACCAGCCGCTTCAGCCGATCGCGCACCCGGTCGAGATCCTCGATGCGTGGGCAGATGTAAAAGGTCTGCCCGCCGCGATAGTGCTCGCGCAGGATCGCCTCGCGAATGACCACTCCGTCATAGGGCAAGACGAAGGTGCGGACGGCCAGGCGGTCGACCGGTGGCGTGGCGATCACGCTCATCTCGCGCACGCCCGAAAGCGCCATCTGCAGGGTGCGCGGGATCGGCGTCGCGGTCAGCGTCAGCACATGCACGTCGGAGCGCAGCTGCTTCAGCCGCTCCTTCTGCGCCACGCCGAAATGCTGCTCTTCGTCGACGACCAGCAGGCCGAGATTGGCAAACGAGATCGTCTTGCTGAGCAGCGCGTGGGTGCCGATGATGATGTCGACCCTGCCTTCTGCCAGGTCGCGCTTGATCTGCGCGGCCTCCTTGGCCGGCACCAGGCGCGACAACTGGGCGATGCGCACGGGCAGCCCATGGAAGCGTTCGGTGAAAGTCTTGAAGTGCTGCCGCGACAGCAGCGTGGTCGGCACCACCACGGCGACCTGGGAGCCGGCCATGGCGGCGACGAAGGCGGCGCGCAGCGCGACCTCGGTCTTGCCGAAGCCGACATCGCCGCAAATCAGGCGATCGGTCGGCCGGCCGGCGGCGAGATCGCCGAGAGTGTCCTCGATCGAGCGCTGCTGGTCCTCGGTCTCGGGATAGGGGAAGCGGGCGCAGAACTCGTCATAGATCCCTTCCGGCGCGACCATGGTCTCGCCGGCGCGCACCTGGCGCTCCGCGGCGATGCGGATCAGGCCTTCGGCGATCTCCCGGATCTTCTCCTTGACCCGCGCCTTGCGCGCCTGCCAGGCGGCGCTGCCGAGCTTGTCGAGCTGTGCGTCGCTTTCGTCCGAGCCGTAGCGCGACAGCACCTCGATGTTCTCGACCGGCACGTAGAGCTTGTCGCCGCCCGAATAGAGCACGCGCAGGCAGTCGTGCGGTGCGCCCGTGACCTGCAGCGTCTCCAGGCCGTCGTAGCGCCCGATGCCGTGCTCGACATGGACGACGAGATCACCCTCGGCGAGCGCCGAGATCTCGGTCAGGAACTCCTCGCCGCGACGCCGCTTGCGGCCCGGCCGCGCCAAGCGCTCGCCGAGGATGTCCTGCTCGCCCAGGATGGTGAGGTTTTCGGCGGTAAAGCCGCGCTCGAGCCCGAGTATGACCGCGGCGATCGCCGTCGGGGGCAAAGTGCCGACATCTCTCCACGGGCCGACTGCGCGCAGGTCGGCGATGCCATGGTCGCGCAGCACGCCGGTCAGGCGGTCGCGCGCGCCTTCGGTATAAGCCGCGATCACGACGCGGCGTCCGGCCGCCTGCTCGGCCTCAATGACTGCCTTGGTGCGATCGAAAAGGTTCACGCCGGGCCGGTTGCGCGCGTCCGACATGTCGGGTCCGAGCCGCCCGCCGAGATCGATCGCTCCGGGACCATCGGCGACGAAAGGCGAGAAGTCGAGCACGATGCGCCCCGCCAGCGCCTCGTGCCAGGCGGCGCCCATGAGATAGAGCCGGTCCGGCGCGAGGGGCTTGTAGACGACGCCCCCCTCGCGATCGTTCAACCGGCCGAGCGACCGGCGGGTTTCGTGGTACTCGCGGATGAGATCCTGGCGGTGAGCCGCACCCTGCTCGGCCTGATGGTCGAGCGTGACCACGGCGCCCGGCACGTAGTCGAGCAGGGTTGCGAGTTCATCGTGGAAGAGCGGCAGCCAGTGCTCCATGCCGATGTGCCGTCGCCCGGCGCTGACCGCCTCGTAAAGCGGATCGCCCGCGGTGTCGGCGCCGAACGCGGCGCGATATCCCGCGCGAAAGCGGTTGACCGCGGCCGGATCGAGCGGCGTCTCGCTGACCGGCGCGAAGCTCACCGCGTCCTGACGGCCTGTGGTGCGCTGGCTGAGCGCATCGAAACGACGGATCGCCTCGATCTCGTCACCGAAGAAGTCGAGCCGGAGCGGCTCGTCGGTGCCGGGCGGGAACACGTCAATGATGCCGCCGCGCACGGCGTACTCGCCCTGCTCGCGCACCGTGTCCGCCTTGACGTAGCCGGCATCGGCGAAATAGCGGACCAGCTGGGCAGGCGCCATGGGCATGCCCTGGGCGAGCCGCATGACTCGCTGCCCGAAGTAGTCGGCGACCGGAATCCGTTGCAGCACCGCGTTGACGGTGGTCAGCACGATGCGCGCCCGACCGTCCGCCGGCACCGGCTCGGCGACCAGCCGACTTAGCGTGTCGAGCCGCCGGCTGATGATGGCCGCATTGGGCGACACGCGATCATAGGGAAGGCAATCCCAGGCCGGAAAGGTGAGCACCTCGATGCCGGGAGCGAAGAAGCCCAAGCCTTCGGCGACCAGCGCCATGCGCGCATCGTCGCGCGCGACATGGAGCAGGCTGGCGCCCGGGCCGCTGGTGGATTGACCGGCAGACCCCTGGCCGGCCGCGCCACCCACCAATTCAGCCAGCACCATCGTGTCATAGCCTTCGGGTACGCCGCCGAGCGTCTGCCGACCGATTCGCAATACGGTATGTTTTTCTATTTTCAAAGTGTTGACTGCCTGAACTTAAAGTTTTTTAGCAACTCTAGAACATCGCGTCCGCAGCCCTCCGGCTCGGCGGCCCGACCGCCGAGCCAGGCGAACAATTCCGCATCGGGGACGTCGAGCAACGCCTCGTAGCTGTCGAGCTGCTGTTCGGTCATTGCAGCAAGATGGGCATTGGCGAAGCTCCCCAACAGGAGATCGCACTCCTTGGTACCGCGATGCTGGCTGCGAAACAGCAGTCGCTTGCGGCGGATGTCCTGGGGCTCAGCCATGGGATGCGGCAGGGGTGACGTGTCGCTAGGATATAGAGCCTTCGCCCCGGCCTGTCAGCCCTCAGCCTCGCCCGCACCCGCAAGCATGCGTCCGGAGATTCTGTTTCCCCTCTTTGCGCCCGTGACCGCACTGCCCGGCATCGGGCCGCGGCTGGGCAAGCTCGTGGAGAAGGTGGCGGGACCGGCGGTGGTCGATCTGCTCTGGCACCTGCCCGCCGCCCTGATCGACCGGCGTTATGCGCCCAAGATCGCCGAGGCGACCCCGGGCCGGATCGCCACGCTGACCGTCAAGATCGGGAAGCACGAGCCGGCGCACAATCCGCGCCGGCCCTACAAAGTCATCTGCACAGACGAAACCGGCGCGCTTCAGCTGGTTTTCTTCAACGCGCGCGCCGATTGGGTGACCAAGCTCCTGCCGCCCGACGAAGTTCGTGTCGTGAGCGGCCGGATCGACTCGTTTCAAGGCGTGCTGCAGATGACGCATCCCGACCACGTCGTCACGGTCGAGGAGGCGGCGAGCCTGCAGGCGGTCGAACCTGTCTACCCGCTGACCGCGGGCCTTACGCTCAAGATCGTCAACAAGGCCATGCGCGCCGCCTTGGCGCGCGCTCCGCAATTGCCGGAGTGGCAGGACGCAGCATGGCTGGCGCGGAACGGCTGGCAGGGCTGGCTCGCCGCCTTGATGGCAGCGCACGCGCCGGAACGGGATGCCGATCTCGAACCGCTCGCAGCCTCGCGCCAGCGGCTTGCCTATGACGAGCTGCTGGCGAATCAATTGGCTCTGGCACTCGTGCGCGCGCATCAGCGCAAGCTGGCCGGCCGCGCCGTCAGCGGCGATGGCACCCTCCGCAACCGTGCGCTCGCCGCCCTGCCCTACCGGCTCACCCAATCGCAGCAACAGGCGCTCGCCGACATTCTCGCCGACATGGCGGAGCCGCAGCGGATGCTGCGCCTGCTCCAGGGCGATGTTGGCAGCGGCAAGACGGTGGTGGCCTTCCTGGCCATGCTGAACGCGGTTGAAACGGGTGCCCAGGCAGCGCTCATGGCGCCGACCGAGATACTCGCCCGCCAGCACTTCCAGACCATCGAACCGATTGCCGAGAAGATCGGCGTCCGCGTCGCCCTGCTGACCGGCCGCGATCGCGGCAAGTCGCGCCAGGCGGCGCTCGACGGCCTAGCCGACGGCACGATCGCGATCGCCATCGGCACGCACGCGCTGTTTCAGGATGAGGTCGCGTTCGACGATCTGGCGCTCGCTGTGGTCGACGAGCAGCACCGCTTCGGCGTGCATCAGCGGGTGACACTCGCAGCCAAGGGGCGCGCCGTCGACATGCTGGTCATGACCGCGACGCCGATCCCGCGCACGCTGATGCTGACCGCCTATGGCGACCTCGACGCGTCGAGGCTGACCGAGAAGCCGGCGGGACGCCAGCCGATCGACACGCGCGCCGTGCCGCTCGACCGCATCGCCGAGGTGATCGACGGCATCGAACGCGCGCTCAAATCGGGCGCCAAAGTCTATTGGGTCTGCCCGCTGGTCGAGGAATCCGAGCAGAGCGATCTGGCCGCCGCGGCCGAGCGCCAGGCCGAGCTCAAGGGCCGGTTCGACGAACGGGTCGGGCTCGTCCATGGCCGCATGAAGGGGACGGACAAGGATCGCGCCATGGAGCGGTTCGCGGCACGCGACGGTGGCACCGACATCCTCGTGGCGACCACGGTCATCGAGGTCGGCGTCGACGTGCCGGCGGCCACGGTCATGGTGATCGAACACGCCGAGCGGTTCGGATTGGCGCAGCTTCACCAGTTGCGCGGGCGCATCGGTCGCGGCGCCGCCAAATCGACCTGCATTCTCCTCTACCAGGCGCCGCTCAGCGAGGTGGCGCGCGCGCGCCTTCAGATCATCCGGGAGACCGAGGATGGATTCCGCATAGCCGAGGAAGATCTGAAGCTGCGTGGCGCGGGCGAGCTGCTCGGCACGCGACAGAGCGGCCTGCCCGAGTTTCGCATGGCCGATCTCGCCGCCCACGGCGATCTGCTCGCCGCCGCGCGCGACGACGTCAAGCTCATCCTCGAACGCGATGCCGACTTGATGGACGAGCGTGGTCGCGCCCTGCGTACCTTGCTGTACCTGTTCCAGCGCGACGCCGCGGTGAAGAACCTGCGCAGCGGTTGACCGCGACACGCGGTCGCCGGCGTATTACCTATAAATCCATCTGATCAATCCTGCCTCTCGATCGATTTGAGAAATAAATAGAACCGACCTAGAGTGACGCGAGCGCGGCAGCTAAGGGTCGGCACAGCCGTGCACCCAAGTCGGGGAGGTACGCCATGTCAGTCGTCAGTGCGCGTAGTCACGGGTCTGTCCTACAGGGTCTACGGCGGGCCGCGACGTCGGTCATCTTCGCGATGCTCGTCGGTTCTGCCGCCCTGCCTGCTCACGCCCAGATGAAGGGATTGACGATCGGCAGCGGCTCGGTCGGCGCCGACTTCTTCGCCTTCGGCGCGGCGCTCCAGCGCGCGTTGGCCAAGAACCACCCGAGGCTGACATTCGAAAACACCGCCACGAGCGGCAGCATCGAGAACGTCAGGTTGCTGCATCGCAAGGAAGTCGACGTGGCAATCTATCAGCTGTCGGAATCGACCATCGGAGCCTGGGACGGCACGGGGCGCTTCAAGGATCAGCCGCCACACAAGGAGCTGCGCACGCTCGGCACGCTCTTTACCTTCAACTATTCGCTGATCGTGCCGAAATCCTCCAACATGCGCACGATCGAGGATTTCAAGGGCAAGCGCGTCGCGATCGGCCCCGACCCTGCGACGCAGGACACCCACACCAAGCCGATATTCCAGGCCCACGGTGTGGATTACGACAGCCTCAGGCGCGTATACGGCTCCTATTCGGATATCTACCGTCAGTTCGCCGAGGGCCGGGTCGAAGCCGGAATTGGCTATATGTCCGGCTTCATTCCGTTGCCGTCGATCCTCGAGCTGTTCGCCAGCACCGAAGTGCGCTGGATCAACCTCGACCCGGAAAAGCTCAAGGCCGCCGGCATCAATCCAGTGACCGTGCCGCCGGGTACCCTGCCGTTCCAAGAGGGGCCGGTGATCGCGGCGCAGCGCGGCTTGAACCTGCTGGGCGGCACGACCGCGCTGACCGACGATCAGGCCTACGAGATCGCGCGGATCCTTCACAGGGAACTGGCCATGATTGCCGACCTCGTGCCGGTGCTGAAGAGCAATCTCGCCAATCCGCCCTCCCTCGCGCAGCAGACCCCGCCCTTCCCGTACCATGCGGGCGCAGAGAAGTACTGGCGTGAACAAGGGCTGATGAAGTAACGGCGCGCAAGGTCGGTCATCCAGCATTCGGACAGATATGGCCGACGAAACTACGGGTGCGCCGCGGATCGGGTTCTGGTCACGCCAGATCTGGAAAGGCATCGGCCCGGGCGCGCTGCTGACCTTCGGAATCGGTGTCTTTTGCCTGGTCAACTATTGGTACCCGCTCGTGCCATTGCAGGAGCGGGCGCTGTTCTCGGCCCTGACGATGGCCGCGCTCTTCCTCGTCGTCGCGCCGGAATCGGCGAAGCACGAGACGCTGTGGCGGCGCACCGATCCCTTCCATGCCCTACTGGCAGTCGTCTGCTTCGGCTACATCGTCTATGACTGGGATTCGATCCTGCAGCGCCAGGGCGCGCCGACGCAGCTCGACATCTATTTCGGCGCGGCGACCATCTATCTGCTGCTCGTCGCAAGCGTGCGCAATCTGGGCGCAGGCCTGACCTGGACGATTGCGATCTTCCTGGCCTACACGTTCTTCGGCAACCTGTTGCCGAACTGGCTGGGCGGCCATCGCGGCTACTCGCTCAACCGCATTTTTACGTTCCTGTTCCTCAACGAGAACGGCGTGCTCGGCTTCGTGGTCGATGCATGCCTGAAGTACATGTTCCTGTTCCTGATGCTGGGCAAGATCCTCGAGCACGTCGGTGCGCTCGACTTCATCATGGATCTCGGCAGGTCGGTGTTCCGCAATTACGCGGCTGGCGCGCCGCTCATGGCCGTGGCGTCGAGCGGACTGATGGGCATGGTGACCGGCAGCTCGATGAGCAACGTCTACATTTCCGGCACGGTCACGATCCCGCTCATGAAGCGCGTCGGCGTCAAACCGGAATTTGCCGCCGCGATCGAGGCGGCAGCGTCGAACGGCTCGCAGATCATGCCGCCGGTGCTCGGTTTCGCCGTCTTCTTCATGATCATCCTGCTGCAGACGACCTATTTCGACATCGCGGTCGCGGCAATCCTTCCGGGCACGCTCTATTTCGTCAGCCTGTTCTTCACCGTGTGGGTTCGCACGCGCGACCTCAAGGCTCCGCCCGGCGTCGATTTCGGCGCCGGCGCCAAGCCGTTGACTGAGGTTCTGCTCAGCATCGGGTCCTTCTGCTTCTTTGGCGCGCTCGGTGGCATGATGGCTCTGATGGCGATGCACATGTCCGTGCAGACCGCGGTGCTCTACTCGAGCGCGCTGTGCATCGTGCTGAGCTGGTTCGGCAAGAAGCGCTTCGGACCGCGCCAGGCGATCCGTGTCATCGAATCCTCGGGTCGCGAGCTGATCGTCATCACCGCGATCTGCCTCACCCTCGGGCTGATCACCGGCCCGATCCTGCTGACCGGCCTCGGCATCAAGCTGCCTGCCTTGCTGACCGACTGGTCGTCGGGCCAGCTGTGGCTGCTGCTGATCGGCGCCTACATCGCCTGCTTCATTCTGGGCACCGGCCTGCCGACCAGCACGTCCTACGTCATCGTCGCGTTGCTGATCGGCACGGCCATGACCAGCTTCGGCGTACCGAAAATGTCGGCCCACATGTTCGTGTTCTATGCCGCACTTGCGGCGAGCATCACGCCGCCGGTTGCGCTGACCGCGTTCGTTGCCGCGACGATCGCCAAGGCCGACTTCTGGAAGACGGCGTGGCAGGCGTCGTTCCTCGGCATTCCCAAATACATCCTGCCCTTCGGCTTCGTCTACCGGCCGGAGATGCTGTTCAACGGCACCTGGTACAACATCGCCTGGATTGCGGCGATGACCACTGCCGGGCTGTTTGCCATGAGCTACAGTCACCTCTACTGGCGGCAAGGCGGCCTCGGCCGCGTCACGGCAGCGCTGATTGCCGGCGCCGGCTTCCTGATGGTCGTGCCACCGATCTCAGGAGAGCTTTTCATCGGAATCGCGGCGCTCGCAGCGGGCGCGGTCGCGGTCAACCTTGCCCATCAGCGCATGGCGCCGCAGTCGTGACAGCGGAGCGGGTGTCTTGACCGAGCATGTCGATGCGGTGCTGATCGGCGGCGGCCACAACGGGCTGGTCGCCGCCTTCTATCTGGCGCGCGCCGGGCTGAAGACTTTGGTGCTCGAGCGCCGGCACGCAGTCGGCGGTCCGGCAGGCACCGTCGAATTCTTCGCTGGCCACCGCACGTCATTGACCAATTCGCCCGGCTCGCTCGAACAGTCGATCGTGAGCGACATGAATCTTCCCGGGCATGGGCTCAGCTTCATCCGCACCGATCCGACGCTGTTCACGCCCTTCGAGGACGATTCCATATTCGTCGGCTGGCGCGACCAGAAGCTGGTGGCAGAGCAGCTTCGCTCCTATGCCGAACCCGATGCGCAAGGCTTGCCTGACCTGCTCGCCTATGTCGACCGGTTTGCCGCGGCGATCGGCGTGTCGCCTTTCGCGCCGCCGCCGAGCCTTGCCGAGCTGGGTTCGCGGTTGAACACGCCGGAACTCGAAGAGGCGTTCGGCAAGATCTTTCTCGGCAGCATCAAGGATCTGGCCGAGGAGTGGCTGGTTTCCGAGCAGGCCCGCGCGCTGATCGCGGTGCGCGGCGTGGTGTCGATCCAGGCCGGGCCGAGCACGCCGGGCACGCCGATCCCGATGCTGATCCGGCCCCTGTCGCTCGCCGCGATCAAGCCGACCTCGCCGGACGACCCGCGGCTCATTCCGCTGCGCGGCTCGACCGGCTTTCCCAAGGGCGGCATGGGATCGATCGTCGATGCGATGTCGCGCGCGCTCCGGGAGGCGGGTGGCGCGATCCGGACACGCGCCGACGTGCGGCGCATCCTGGTCGAGAATGGGCATGCGGTCGGCGTCGAACTGGCGGATGGCAGCCAGATCCGAGCCGGTGTCGTCGTCGCCAATGTCAACCCGAAGACCGCCTTGCTCGACCTGGCGCCGCCGGGAAGCCTGCCGGACGACGTCGCCAGTCGCCTGCGTCGCCAGTCGATGAAGGGTTCGGCATTCAAGCTTGCCTTGTCGCTCGACCGGCCGCCCCGCTTCCGCCACGCGCGCAATGACGAAGAGGCGCGGATTTACTCGAGCTGCCAGTTCCGCATTGCGCCCAGCGTCGAGTACATGGAGCGCGCCTATGACGACGTCAAATACGGGCGTCCGTCGGCGCGCCCGCTGATGTGGGGCCTCTGCCCCAGCATGATCGATCCCAACATCGCGCCGGCCGGCCGACATCTGCTGAGTGTCAACATCTGGCACGCGACCTATCATCTGCGCGCGGGCAGCTGGGATACCGAGCGGGATCGCTTCGGTGGTCGCTGCATCGACATCCTCGACGAATACATGCCGGGCCTGAAGAACAGCATCGTCGATCACCGTTTCTTCAGCCCGGTCGATCTGGAGCGGGAATACGGCCTGGTCGAGGGCAACGTCATCCAAGGCGACGTGCTTGCCGGCCGCATGCTGTCGCTCAGGCCCGTCGCCGGCATGAGCAACTATCGAACGCCGATCGCCGGCCTCTATCTTTGCGGCACTGGAACCTGGCCCGGCGGCTTCGTCTCGGGCATTCCGGGGCACAACGCCGCCCACGAGGTCCTCAAGGATATCGCCGCCCGCGCGGCGGCACAGTGATCTGAAAGAAGGAGCCCAGAGATGCTGGTGATCTACGTCCGTCATCACATCAACCCCGGACAGTTCGATCAGGCGCTCAGCCGGATCGTCGGCAATACCGACGCAATGGCCGGCATGCCCGGCTTCGTCTTCCGCCATACCGGCACGCCGCCGGGATCGAAGGCCGAGATCATCACGGTCACCGCGTGGCGCAGTCCGACCGACAAAGCGGCCTGGGACGAGAAGCGCAAAGCCCCACCGCCGCCGGGCGATCCGAAGGTGCTTTACGCCAAGGTCGAGACCTACGAGCTCGCAACAAGCGACGACCGCTGGATGCCGGCCATCGCGGCAGCGTTGAAGAGCGCGAAATGAGCCAGTCCGGGCTCGAATTCGTGCCGCCACGCCCGCTCAGCGCGCGCCGCATGATCGAAGCGTTGCGCAATGCCGCCGTAAGCCACGTCGTGGTGGTGCCTGATACCTACCAGAAGTCCTTCCTCAGCGCGGTCGATCAGGCGAACGACTTGGCCGTGGTCGCGGCCTGCACGGAGGACGAGGCGCTCGGCGTCAACGCCGGCCTCTACGTCACGGGGCACCGGCCGATTCTGTCGATCCAGAACAACGGCATCTTCGCCTGCCTGAACACGCTGCGCGGTATCGCTCTCGATGGCGCCGTGCCGACCGTGATGCTGATCGGCCTCTACGGCTACAAGCCGGACCGGCCGCCGGAAGAAAGTGCATTGCGCATGGTGCGCATGCTCGAGCCGACGCTGACCACGTGGGGCGTGCCGACGCGGCGGCTCACGTCCGATGAGGATTTGGCGGCCTTCCCGCAAGTCTATGAAGAAGCGTTGTCGCGCCGCGGGCCGAGCGCCCTGGTCGTTCCCATCCCGACTGCGGCCTGAGGCAAGCGAACCATGCGCAAGCGCGATGCCCTGGAGATTCTGACCGATGTCTGTCGCCGGCGCGCCGCTCTGTCGGTGGCGACCATGCAGGCCGTGCCGGTCTGGCACGAGCTAGCGCCCGACCTGCCGCTTCACATGGACATGCTGGGCTGCATGGGCAGCGCGTCGTCATTTGGCCTCGGGTTGGCACTCGGCGCACCGGACCGTCCGGTGGTCGTTGTCGATGGCGATGGCAGTCTCATGATGCAGCTCGCAACCCTGGTCTCAATCGGCCATGCGCGGGCGCGGAATCTGACGATCGCCGTGATGCGCAACGGAACCTACGAGACCTCCGGCAACCAGCCGGTTCCGGGCGCGGAGACCGCCGATCTCGTGGCTCTCGCCCGCGCGGCCGGCTTCCAGCTCGCCGAGCGTTTCGCCGAGGCATCTGCTCTGCGCGAGAGAATTGATGGCCTGATCGCCGCACCAGGCCCGGTGATGGTGGTGATCGACGTGGCGCCCGAGGAACCGAGCGAGAAGTGGCCGACGCTCTCGATGAAGCAGCAGTTTCAGGATGTGCGTGGCGCCATGCTGCGCCAGCGCGAGGCCGCGCCAACCGCGACCTGACTGCCCTGCAACGGACTGAACGCCGCGCTCACTCCGCGAGCGGCTATTGTGCCGCCTGAGCCCCGTTGCTGCGCGCGAGGTCGAGCAATTCCTGCTGGCGCCGTCCGGGCGGCGACACGATGCCGATCGAGACGACCAGCTTCAAGCCCTCCTCGACCGTCATGGTCAAGGGTATGAGCCTTTCCTTGGCGACGAAGACGAGATAGCCCGATGTGATGTTCGGCGTCATCGGGATGAACACATTGGCCATGCCGGCTTGCAGGGTTTCGTGGACCTCGCCCTGGGTGTCGCCCGAGATGAAACCAACCGACCAGGCGCCCGGACAGGGGAACTCGACCAGCACCACCTGCTTGAATGCGTTCGACTGGCTTTTGAAGACGGTTTCGAAGATCTGCTTGATCGCGCTGTAGACGCTGCGCACCACGGGCATCCGGCTCAGAATGCCTTCGCTGACATGCAGAAAGAACCGCCCGACGAATCCAGCCGTGACGAAACCGACCAGCGTCAGACCGACCACAACCATGATCACGCCGAGGCCCGGAATCGAGAACGGCAGATAGGTCTCTGGATTGTAGCGATGCGGCAGCAGCGGCGTGACCGTGGTATCGACGAAGCGGATGAACTGCCAAGCCAGATACATGGTCAGGCCGATCGGCGCCGTGATCAGAACGCCGGCGAGGAAGTAGGCGCGCAGCCGCGCGGTTACGCTGGCGCGAAACCCGGTCCGGCGCGGTGCCCCGGGCAGCGGGTTGGCCGGCATCGCCGGGGGATCGGGACGATCGCTCATGGATACTCAGTGATCATGGGGAATCCGGCCCTTTAGATGGCTGATCTCCAGGTTTTCCGCAAGTTTGGACGGCAATCACGACAGAAATGCGGCGATTTCGCGCAGGGTTTCCTTGGGCGCCTCCTCCGGCAGGAAATGGCCCGATGCCACGGCTCGCCCGCTGACCTGGGCAGCGCGCGTGCGCCAGACTGCCAATACGTCGTAATGCCGCCCGACGAAGCCTTTGGCACCCCAAAGCGCCAGGACGGGACACGACAATTTGCGGTCGCGGTCGGCGCGGTCGTGCACGAGGTCGATGCTGGCGGCGGCCCGGTAATCCTCGCAGGTCGCGTGGATCGTCTCAGGATTGCTGAAGCATCGTATGTACTCGTTCAGCGCCTCGGCCGTGAAGGCCTGGGCATCGCGGCCCCAATGGCCGAGCTTCTTGCGCAGATAGTAGGCCGGGTTGGCGCCGATGAGGCGCTCCGGCAAGTCGTAGGGCTGGATCAGGAAGAACCAGTGATAATAGGCGGTCGCGAAGGTCTTGTTCGTCGCCTCGTACATGTCGAGCGTCGGGCAGATATCGAGCACCGCCAAGCGGGTGACTCGCGCCGCGTGATCGAGCGCAAGTCGGTGCGCGACGCGGCCGCCGCGGTCGTGTCCGACGACGGCGAAGCGGTCGATGCCGAGATGGTCCATCACCCTGACCTGGTCGAGTGCCATGGCGCGCTTGGCATAGCCCGCGTGATCCGGACCGCCAGGCGGGTTGGCGAGCGGCTTCGAGCTGTCGCCATAGCCGCGCAGGTCGGCCGCCACGACGGTGAAGCTCTCGGCCAGACGTGGCGCCAGCTTGTGCCACATGACATGAGTCTGCGGATAGCCGTGCAGCAGCAGCACGGCCGGGCCGCTTCCGCCAATGACGAGGTTGATGGCGGCATCGCCGACGTCGATCCGCTCGCGACGAAAGTCCTCGAACATCACACCTCCCGGTCTTGTGATGTGCCACCCGTCAGCCCCACCTGTAAAGGGGAACAACCAATGGCATAGGCTTGGTGACCCAATGATGGCTCTTCCCCCGGTTCACCTTCAGGGTCTGGCGACGGCGCTGCCGCCCCACAGAGCGCGGCAGGCCGACGTCGTCGCCATGGCGCGCGAGCTGTTCAAGGCGCGCGGCGGCGACTTTGAGCGCTTCAAGCCGGTCTACGACAACGCTGGCGTGCAGGAGCGTCATCTGGCGGTGCCGCTCGACTGGTACGCGCATCCCCACGGCTGGGCCGAGACCAGCCAGCGTTACGTCGATGCTGGCTGCGGCCTGCTGGAACAGGCGGCTCGATCCGCGCTCGCGCGATCAAGGCTAGGCGTCCAGGACATCGACACGATCGTGACCGTTTCGACGACCGGCATCGCGACGCCGTCGCTCGATGCACACCTGGTCAATCGCCTGAGACTTCGCAGGGATGTCGAGCGCCTGCCTATTTTCGGTCTCGGCTGTGCCGGCGGCGTCGTGGGGCTGTCGCGCGGCATTGCGCTCGCGCGCAGCCGGCCCGGGACACGCGTGCTGGTGCTGGTCGTCGAATTGTGCGGGCTGACGTTCCGATTGAGCGACCAGTCCAATGCGAACATCGTTGCGACGGCGTTGTTTGGCGACGGTGCGGCCGCGGCCATCGTCTCGACCGATGCCGACGGTCCCATCTTCGGACCCGCGGGAGAATACACATGGCCGGACAGCCTTGACGTCATGGGCTGGCGCATCGAGGACGACGGCTTCGGCGTCGTCTTCTCGCGCGACATACCGGTCCTCGTGCAGACGCAGCTGCGCAGTGCGACCGAAACCTTCCTCGGCGTGCACGGACGAACGCTCGCCGACATCGACAGTTTCGTCTGCCACCCCGGTGGGACCAAGGTCGTGGCGGCGTTGGAACGGGCCTATGGTCTGCCCGACAACCACCTCAAGCATGCGCGAGCGGTGCTGGCTCGTGCGGGCAACATGTCGGCTGCCACCGTGCTTTTCGTGCTCGAAAGCGCGCTCGAGGCCGGTGACGGACCGCGCCATATGCTGACCGCTCTGGGGCCAGGCTTCACCGCGGCTTTCCTATTGATGAACAGCGCGTGACGCCCGCCTCGATCACGCTCGGCCCGATCACGCTCGCAGTCGGCGTCGTGGCGTTGTTCCGCCTCGTCGAACTGGCTTGGGCCAGGCGGAACACAGCCCGCCTGCTCGCCGAAGGGGCCGTCGAGTATGGCGCCCGCCAGTACCTGTTCTTCGTCGCGTTGCACGCGTCCTGGCTGGCCTCCTTGCTCGTCTTCGTGCCCGGCGATGTCGCGCCGGATTGGCCCTTGCTCGGGGTTTTCGGACTGCTTCAGGTGGGGCGTCTGTGGGTCATTCTCAGTCTCGGGCGCTTCTGGACCACCCGCGTCATCACATTGCCCGGGGCGGCGCTCGTGGCGCGCGGTCCTTATCGCTGGCTGCGCCACCCCAATTACGTCGTCGTTGTCGCCGAACTAGCCGTTCTGCCCCTGGCGTTCGGGGCCTGGCAGCTTGCACTGATCTTCACGCTTCTTAACGCCTTCCTCCTCGCCTGGCGGATTCGCGTCGAGGAAGCGGCCCTTGCCGGCCGCAATCGGGAATCGCAAGTTTAGCCAGCCGGGCGTAGTATTGACGGACGATTTAAATAAGCGGCTCCTCGACGTTCCAAGTGGAAATGAGGATGTGTTGAAAGGCGCATTCGCGCCTTGCATGCTGACATGGGTTCAGCATGGGAGGATGGCGTGGAAGCGCGGGACGTGTTCGCATTGGGGCTCGGC
>Ga0194131_10005948_pt1 | contig 17238 bp, 18 predicted proteins | sample TA2KigO120mmetaG_FD_148631 | JGI IMG/M metagenome (GOLD analysis project Ga0194131, IMG submission 148631) | Freshwater microbial communities from Lake Tanganyika, Tanzania - TA2015053 Kigoma Offshore 120m | ecosystem: Environmental > Aquatic > Freshwater > Lake | place: Tanzania: Lake... | reverse complement strand
CGGTCGCGCGCTGCGCGCGGGCGACCTCGCGCGGGTTGGCGCAGTACGGGCAATGCCGCCACGAGAACTGCAGGAGCTTGCCGCAGCGCACGCAGGCCTGGCGGAGCGGCGTCGCGCAGTGGGCGCACACCTGGAAGTCGTCCTGCACCGGGCGGCGACAGTTCGGGCAGGCGCTGATCGAGTGCAGGTCCGAGAGGATCGCCTCCTGCTCGAGCTGGCGCACGTACGCCTCGTTGAGCGTCTCCGACGGGCGCAGCACCAGGTAGACGGGCAGCCCGATGAGCGGGAAGACCACCGAGATGCTGACGGCGATCAGCTGCGAGAGCGGGTCCCGGGTGCGCGACCGGATGTCCTTGTAGACCCAGAGCACGGAGGCCACCCAGAGGATGAAGACGTAGCCGAAGACGAGCCCACCGACGACCTTGAGTGTCCCGGTGATGTCGCCTCCCGGCAGACCGAACAGATCCACGTGGTCCTCCGGTACGAACGGGTGAGGATCAGGCTAACACGCGCCGCCCCTGTGCCGGAGGCGCCGCGGGGCCTGCAGGGGGCGGCCCGCTTACAATCCCCTCGATGACCACCCTCCACGACGTCCTGAACGAGGCCCAGCGCCGAGCCGTGGAGGTGCCGGGCGGTCCGCTGATGATCCTCGCGGGGCCGGGTTCGGGCAAGACACGCGTGATTGCCCACCGCATCGCGCACCTGTTCCAGGAGCGCGGCATCCCACCCTGGCGGATCGTCGCCGTGACGTTCACGAACAAGGCGGCGCGCGAGATGCGGGAGCGCGTCGAGGGGCTGCTCGGTGAGCGCGCCCTCGAGCTTTCGATGGGCACCTTCCACGCGATCTGCGCGCGCATCCTCCGCCGCGAGGGGCCCGCGATCGGCCTCCCGTCCGACTTCGCGATCTACGACAGCGACGACCAGGCCGCCCTCGTCAAGCTCATCCAGTCCGAGCAGCACATCGACCCGCGGCGCTTCCCGCCGCGCGCCGTGCTCTCCGCGATCTCCGCGGCGAAGAACGAGCGGCGCGACGCCGCCGCGTACAACCGCGAGGTTGGCAACTACTTCGAGGAGATCGTCGCGCGCGTCTTCGAACAGTACGAGGCCGCACTCACGCGCAACGGGGCCGTCGACTTCGACGACCTGCTCGGGGACGTGCTGCGCATCTTCGAGCAGGACCTCACGATCCAGGAGCGCTACGCGGGCCGCTACCTGCACACGCTCGTCGACGAGTTCCAGGACACGAACGTCGTCCAGTACCAGCTCGCACGCGCGCTCGTGTCGGTGCACGGCAACCTCACGGTCGTCGGGGACCCGGACCAGTCGATCTACTCCTGGCGCGCCGCCGATATCCGCAACATCCTCAACTTCGAGCGCGACTTCCCCGGCGCGACGGTGGTGCTGCTCGAGCAGAACTACCGCTCGACCGGCCACATCCTGCGCGCGTCTCACGCGGTGATCGAGCGCGCGGAGGGACGGCCCGCGAAGGAACTGTGGACGGCCAACCCCGACGGCGAGCCGGTGATCGTGCACGAGGCGATGGACGGCGAGGACGAGGGGCTCTTCGTCGCCTCCGAGATCCGCCGGCTCTCGCGCACAGAGGAGCGCCGTCCGGTGGACTTCGCGGTGATGTACCGCACGAACGCGCAGTCCCGCGCGATCGAGGAGGCGTTCATCCAGCAGGGGATCCGCTACCGGATCGTGGGCGGCACGCGGTTCTACGATCGCCGCGAGGTGCGCGACCTGGTCGCGTACCTGCGGCTCGTGCACAACGAGTTCGACTCGCTCGCCTTCGAGCGCGTCGCGAACGTGCCGGTGCGCGGGATCGGCGCGAAGACCGTGGGCGAGGTGCTGCGCGCCGCGGGCGAGCTCGGGATCTCGCCGCTCGCCGCCGCGACGCGGGCGGCGCGCGGCGACGCGGAGCCCGGCGTCCCGCAGCTGCGCGGCGACATCCGGCAGTCGCTGGCGGCGTTCGTCGCGCTGGTCGACGGGCTCGCGGGCGAGCGCGGCACGCTCTCGGCGGCGGACGTGCTCGACCGTGTGCTCGCAGAGACGCGCTACCGTGAGCACCTCGAACAGACGGACGGCGCGCACGCCGAGGTGCGCTGGGAGAACGTGCAGGAGCTGCGCTCGGTCGCCGCCCAGTACGGCGAGCTGGAGGGTGACTCATCGCTCGCGGCCTTCCTCGAGGAAGTCGCGCTCGTCTCCGACATCGACGACCCCGCCGCCGACCAGCCCGACGCGGTCACGCTGATCACGCTGCACGCGGCGAAGGGGCTCGAGTTCCCGGTCGTCTTCCTCGCCGGGCTCGAGGAGGGGCTGCTGCCGCACCTGCGCGCGCTCGACGACGCCTCGCAGATGGAGGAGGAGCGGCGCGTCTGCTATGTGGGGATGACGCGGGCGCGGGAGCGGCTCTACATGACGCGCGCACGGCGGCGCTTCCAGTACGGCAACCTGCGCGCGAACCCCGCGTCGCGCTTCCTCGGGGACCTGCCCGCGGATGAGATCGCCTCGCCGGTCGGGGCGCCGAGGCCGCAGGAGGGGCTCGACCCGCGCCGTCTGCGCGCCGCCGCAGGGCGCGAGCGCGCCGAGGTCGACGCCGAGCACCCCGCGTTCCGGCCCGGGGACCGCGTGGTGCACGAGCGGTTCGGGACCGGCGTCGTCGTGGCGTGCGCGATCGTCCCGGGGGACCAGCAGGTCACGGTGGCGTTCGAGGGGCAGGGGGTGAAGCGGCTCCTGCTCTCGTTCGCGCCGCTCAGCGCGGCCTCGTAGACCCCGCGGCGAAGGTCGGGCGATGGAGCCGTCTAGCGCCGGTTGGCGCCGCCCGCGAGGCCCGCGAAGAGCGCGCGCAGCTCGAGCTGACGCAGCACGTCGGCGCGGGTGAGCAGGCCGACGAGGCGGCCGTGCTCGAGCACGGGCACCTGGTGGATGTCGTGCTGCTGCATGAGCTTCATCGCGTCCAGGACGGTGGCGTCAGGCGCGACCACGACCACCTGGTCCGCGGGGACCATCGCCTCGCGCGCGGCGGTCGCGGACCAGTGGTCGCGCCGTCGCAGGAGGCGAGCACGCAGCGCTCGGCGTGCTGGAGGACGCGCTCGTCGACGATGCGTTGCAGCGGCCACTCCTCGCCCACCGGCTCCGGCGGCGCGCGCATCACGTCGCCGGCGTGGATGTGCTCGAGCGCTCGCTCCACGATCATCTGCTGGTAGGCACCCTCCGAGGCGGACTTCAGGAAGAGGCCGATCAGCACGTACCAGAGCCCGAACAGGCTCACTGTGAGCACCGTGACCACGCCGATCGCGATCATCACCCACGCGATCCCCGTGCCGACGCGGGAGGCGATGCGCGTGGCGCGCACGAGGCTGTGGGTCCGCGACCACACGATCGAGCGGAAGACCCGCCCGCCGTCGACAGGGAAGCCCGGCAACAGGTTGAAGGCGCCCAGCACAAAGTTGATCCACGCCAGGTACACCGCGATCGTCGCAATGCCGCCGCCGAGGAAGAGCCACGCCAGCCCGAACAGCGCCGCGAGCGCCCAGGACATGAGCGGGCCGGCGATCGCGACGCGGAACTCCTGACCGGCCGTCTTCATCTCGTTCGCGAGCTGTGAAACGCCGCCGAAGATGAAGAGCGTGATCGACGGCACGGCCATCCCGAGCGACTGCGCGACGAACGCGTGCGAGAGCTCGTGCAGCAGTACGGAGACGAAGAAGACGAGCGCGGTGAGGACCGCCGCATTCCACCGCTGCGTCTCCGTCCACCCTGGGAGCAGGTCGACGAAGATGCCCTCGGCCAGCGACCAGGAGACGAGGACGAAGATCAGGATCCACGACCAGTGGACGCGGATCGCGATGCCGCGGATGCGACCGAGGACGAAGCCGGAGGTGAGGTCCATGGCGTCGAGGATACTGTGTTGCACCGATCCTCGCGGAGCGTGAGCGCGCGAGCGCCCGGGGGGAGGTTCCGCGATGCCATCCACGTGGCCCGTCGTCCTCGTGCTGGTGGCGCTCGTGCTCACGCTGCCGATCGCGATCGGCGCGCTGCTGCCGCGCGACCACCACGTGACGCGGCGGATCGCGATCGCGCGCCCGCGCGCAGAGGTATGGGCGCGCGTCGCGGACCTCGAACGGCAGCCCCGGTGGCGGCGCGACCTCCGCTCGGCGATACGGGTCGATGATCGGGACGGCCACCCGACGTGGGTCGAGAGCGGGCGGGAGACGATGACCCTCGAGACGCTCGAGGCGGAGCCGCCCGAGCGTCTCGTGCGCCGCATCGTCCCGGGCGGGACGCCGTTCGGCGGCCGGTGGACGATCGCGCTCTCGGACCACGACGGCGTCACGGAGGTCGCCGTCACCGAGGACGGCGAGGTCTACGCGCCGCTGTTCCGGTTCTTCAGCCGCTTCGTGCTCGGGTACACGCGCACGATCGACGGCTACCTGCGGATGCTCGCCGCGAGCTTCGACGAGCGGAACGCTCGCCCGACGGACTGACGCCGCGGCGTTGGGGGCGACGACGGCCGGGCCGCGGCTGCGGTCGCGGGAGCCGGGCCGAGATCCCGAGGATCAGCGCGACGGCGCGGGCGCGGGTACGCCGGCAGGACCACGCGCGAAGAGCCTACCTCGGGCCGAGTGCTCCTGTGACAACCCTCAGCCAGATCGCGTCCTCGTACGTCTGACCGTCAGGCGCCGCCACCATCGCGTCGTCGAGCACCTCGCGCATGAGCTCCCCGATGCGCTCGACCTTCGCCTCCCCCCGGAACGGGACGGAGCCGAAGGTGCCTTCGATGTCGCGCATCGTCTCCACGGTGCCCTCCGGGGCGAGCAGCAGCGTCGTGCGGCGCGCGGCGACGACGCGGTCGATCACGTAGGGGCTCGGCTCGCCGCCGCCGGTGAGGATCACGCAGACGGGGTCGACGCGCATCGCGGCGAGCACGATGTCGACCTTCTCGGCGCGCGTGAGCACGGCCGAACGCGGGAAGCGCCGGAAGTAGGGTTCGTCGGGGTCGTGCGAGATCGCGCCGATCACGAGGTGGGCGCAGACCGCGTCGTCGCCCTCGGCGCCCCGGGCGAGCACCTGCGCGCGGCTCGCCTCGATGAGGCGGCCGACGGTGGGGCCGGCGAGCAGGCGATCCTCGGCCAGCGCGAGCGGCCCGGTGCGGCGTGCGTGGTTGGCGATGGCAGTCGCGCCAGCGGGGAAGGCCCCGCCCTCGCGCCCCACGGCCACGAGCTTCGCGCCGAGCCGCGAGGCGAGCGCTGCGGCGTCGGCGCCGGGGGGCGCCTCGAGCACGACGACGCCGTCGCGGGGCGCCTGCGCGGCGTCGACGGGGCGTCCCGACGACTCAGCGATCTCGAGCGCACCGAAGGTCTCCGCGTCGTGGGCGGCGCGCTCGTCGCCCGAGAGGCGCTCGAGGCGGACGGCGTGCCCCACGTAGGCCAGGCGGTGCGCGATGCCGACGGCGACCGTGGTGGCGCCCGCGCCCGGCTGCGCGCCCGAGACGACGATCACACCCATGGCCACCCCGTTCGCGCTTGCGCCGGCCGCCCGGTTCCGCGTGAATCTACGCAGGGGACCCCCTCCGCGCAAACAGGGAACGCGGCGGCATCGGCGCCCGTGCCGGCGCCGGCATGCGCGGGCCGGCCCCCGTCGGGACCGGCCCGCGCATGCGACTGGGTGGCTGGTGGCGGGGGGCCGCGCGCGGCCCCCCGCCCCGCCGGCAAGTCGTCGTCCTCGTCGTCGTCATCGTCACCCGGCTCGCCGGCCTGGGTCGTCATCGCCTTCGTGGCGTGCTTCCAGGCCTTCCTGCACTCCTTGAGCGCCTTCTCCCCGTCGCCGGCGGCGGCTGCCGCGTCGCCCGCGGCGAGCGCGTCGGCTGCCGCGTCGCCCGCGGCGAGCGCGTCGGCCGCCTTGCCGAGCTCCTTCTCGACCTTCGCCTGGTCCTTCGCCTTCGGCAGCGGCGGCGCCGAGCCCGGGGGGCGTCTGCGGGTGGTGAGATCTGGTGCCGAGGGCCAGAATCGAACTGGCGACACCGCGATTTTCAGTCGCGTGCTCTACCGACTGAGCTACCTCGGCACGGCACGCCGGCGGATCTCGCCGGGGGACCGCCATGCTACCGGGGGCCGATCTCTCGAACAACGACGAGCCTCGCCCCGCCCGCGAGCGCACGCGAGGCGAGGCGCGCCTCGTCACCCCGCTGGGGGAAGGCCGATCGCGGGCGCACCCGACGGTGCGCTCGCGACTTCCACGCAGGGCTCAGCGCCTCGCCGGACGGATCCTCCCGGTGCCTCCGCGCACCGAGCAGACGACGTTCTCGCTGCTGCCGCCGCCGTCCGTCGTCGTCCCCTGGCCGGAGCCGCCGCACGCGTGGCAGAGGTCTGCCGCCTCGCGCACCAGGACGCCCGACGGGCGGCCGGCGATCTCGCACGCGCGCGCGCCGACCCGCGCGTCGGTCCAGAGCTCGTCCTGGATCCGGCGCGCGAGGTCGTACATGCCGAACGTCGCCTGCATCAACTCGGTGTCGGGCTCGGCGTTGCGGTCGTTGAACCCGGGCTCGCCCTCGACGAGCACGGCCGTCGTGTTGCCGCCGTCGACCCAGCAGTAGCGGGCGTCGGTGACGCGCGGGTTGAACTGCCGCAGCGCGCGGCACCACCGCAGCGCGGGGGCGCCGAACGCGCCCCGATCGGTCGCGTCGCGGCGCTCCCAGCGCCTGTAGCTCAGCTGCATGCGGTCGCCTCCGACCCGACGCTCCACCCACAGGCGCGGGCGGCCCTAGGTGCCGAGGGTCTTCGTCATCTCTCCGTCCGTGAACGCGCGCAACGTGTGGCTCACGACGTTGCCGGCCCGCGCGATGTTGAACAGCCCCGCGAGCATCGCGTTCTCGTTCGGCGCCTCCACCACGGACACCAGGTCGAACTCGCCCTGGGTCCAGTAGTGGCCGAGCCCCTTGAATCCCTTCGCCTCGTTCTCCTTGCGGATCTCGGCGGAGCGACGAACCGTGTCCTTGATATGCGCGCGCCCCTTCTCGGTGAACGTGTACAGCACCACGTACGTCGGCATGAACCGCTCCGTTCGAGCGTGCGCCGCGACGCGACGAGCCGCAGCGGGGGCGGCAGCGGCCCCGCGCGGCCCGATCAGAGTCCCGGGACGCACCGGGGGTCAACATTGCGTTCGTCTCCACGCGCACAACCGCGGGGACGGACCGGACGAGCGCGCACAGGCGAGCTATCCGCTGCGGTGCACCACGCGCCCGTTCGCGATCACGACCCGCACGCGCTCCAGCGCGCCGAGGTCGACGGTGGGGTCGCCCTCCACCACGAGCAGGTCGGCGCGCCGGCCCGCCGCGATCCGCCCGCGGTCCGGGAGCCCGAGCAGATCCGCGGACGTGCTCGTCGCCAGGCGCAGCACCTCGACGGGCGAGCACCCTCCAGCGTCGGCGAGCGCGCGCATGCCGGCCGCGAGCGCCCCGTGCGGCACGTTCGGGATCCCGCAGTCGGTGCTCATCACGACGCGGCAGCCGGCCGCGAACAGAGCGCGCAGCAGCGCCGCCCGGCTCTGCCAGCGGTCAGTCCCCGCCTGCCGCGCGAGCCCGACCGACACCGTCGGCGAGACGATCAGCCCCTTCGCCGCGATCTCCGCGATCACGGCGTCGTCCTTCGCCGAGCCGTCGGGCGTCTGGAACGAGCAGTGCTCGAGCGTGTCCGCCCCCGCCGCGACCGCGACGCGGATGCCCTCGACCCCGTGGCAGTGCGCGGCCACGCGCACCCCGAGCCGGTGCGCCTCCTCGACGGCGGCCGCCACCTCCTCCACCGTGTACTGCGCGCGCATCGGGTTCGAGCCGGGCGTCATGTTGCCGCCGGAGGCCATCACCTTGATCCAGTCGACCCCCGCGCGGACGCGCTCGCGTACCGTCACGCGCACCGCGAGCTCCCCGTCGGCCTCGCCGCCCAGGAACCAGCAGTGCCCGCCGGTCGTGGTCAGGGGCGCCCCCGCCACGAGGAGATCGGGCGACTCCACGAGCCCGGCACGCGCGGCGTCGCGCAGCTCGACCGCGAGCGCGGTCGGGGCCCCGAGGTCGCGCACCGTCGTGATCCCCGCGCGCAGCATCGCGCGGGCGTGCGCGGCCATCCGCAGCAGCATGCGGGCGGGCGTGTCGGCGTCGTAGACGGCCCGCCACTCCGGCTCGGCGTTGAAGCAGAGGTGCGCGTGGCCCTCGATCAGCCCCGGAAGCACCGTGCACCCACGCACGTCGATCTCGCGGGCGTCCGCGGGTGCGCGCTCCACGATCAGCCCGTCCGCCACCGCGACGTCCGCGGCGGCGGACGCCTCAGCGAGCCCGTTCCACACGCGGCCGCCGGTGAGCACGAACGCCATCGGGCGCCTCCCGTCCGCGCGGAGCATACGGGTGAGCGTCGCGGTCCGCGTGTGGCTGCGGGGTACGATCGGGGCACGCTCCCGTCCCGATCCCCGGAGAACGCATGCGACGAACGGCGGCCCGCGCACTGGTGCTCGCGGCCGCCGCCGCGCTCACCCTCGCGTGCGTCGGCGCGGGCGACCGCGCCGACGCGCCGGCGGAGGACTTCGCGGCCGCGTACGGTCTGGGCGACGGCCTGCAGCTCGGTGAGCGCTGGCCCGAGCTGCGCGGCCTCGGCCGCTGGTACAACAGCCCGCCGCTCACGCTCGACGGGCTCGCGGCGGACCGCCGCGTCGTGCTGATCGACTTCTGGACGTACACGTGCGTGAACTGCCTGCGCACGCTCCCCTTCCTCAAGTCGTGGCACGAGAAGTACGGCTCGCGCGGGCTCACGATCATCGGCGTGCACTCGCCGGAGTTCGATTTCGAGAGGCGCGAGGAGAACGTGGCGGCGGCGGTCGCGCGCGATGGCATCCGATACGCGGTCGTGCACGACGACGAGATGGAGACGTGGCGCGCCTTCCGCAACCGCGTCTGGCCGGCGAAGTACCTGCTCGACCCCCACGGCTTCGTGCGCTTCGTCCACTTCGGCGAGGGCGAGTACGACGCGACCGAGCGTCAGATCCGAGACGCGCTCGTCGACAACGGGTGGGACCTGAGCGGGGTCGCGCCCGGCGGCCCGACGCCGCCGAGGGTCGACCCGAAGGCGCGCTCGATCACGCGCGAGCTCTACGGCGGCTACGGGCGCAACTACCTGCGCAGCGGCCTCTACGCGGGGCAGGAGGAGTACTACCTGGGCCCGGACCGCAACGCGACGTACCGCGACGAGGGGGTGCGCCAGCACCATCGCTGGTACCTCGAGGGCGTCTGGCGCAACGAACGCGAGGCCGTCGTGCACGCGCGCGAGACGCGGGAGCTCGAGGACTACATCGTCTTCCGCTTCCAGGCGCGCAGCGTGAACGTGGTGATGCACCCGGCGATGGGCCGTCCGTACGATGTGTACGTGGAGCTCGACGGCAAGCAGCTCACGCGCGAGCAGGCCGGCGCGGACGTGTTCTTCGACGAGCGGGGACGGAGCCTCGTGCGGGTCACGGAGCCGCGGATGTACGCGGTGGTAGAGCTGCGGGCGACCGGCGACCGTGAGCTCCGGCTGCGCTCGGACGCCGAGGGGTTCTCGATGTACGCGGTGACGTTCGGCAACTACGAGGGCGGCGCCTGATGCGCCGGGCACTCGCGGTCGTGGCGGTGCTCGCGCTCCTCGCCGCGCTCGCGGCCGGCTGCGGCGACGACGGCGGCGCGGAGCTGGCCGCGACCGCCACGCCGGCGCTGCGCTTCGGGGCGGGCTATCCGGTGTTTCGCGACCAGGCGACCGGGATCCGCACGATCTTCGGCACGCCCGATCTCGCGCCGGGCGAGCATCGCGTCGGCTGGGTGATGAGCGACGACCAGGGGCTGATCTCGCTCCCGGTGCTCCGGGTCGACAGCTACTACTTCCCGGACGGGCCGAGAGGGCGGCGGGAGGGGCGGCGCGCGAGCGGAGCGGCGCGCTTTTTCCCGTTCCCCTACGGCACGCGGGGGATGTACACGCTTCGCCTCGCGTTCGACCGGCCCGGCACGTGGGGGCTCGAGGTGTTCGTCCCGCGGCCCGACGGCTCCGTCGCGACCACGGCGTTCGCCTTCGTAGTCGCCGAGCGCACGCGGGCGGTGCCGGTCGGCGCCCAGGCGCCGGCGTCCCGCAGCCGCACGCTCGCCGACGTCCGCTCGATCGCCGAGCTGAGCACGGGCAGCGAGCCCGACCCAGCGCTCTACGAGAAGTCGATCGCGGCCGCGCTCGCGGAGCGGCGGCCGCTCGTGCTCGTCTTCGCGAGCCCGGCCTTCTGCACGAACGAGCTGTGCGGCCCGCAGGTCGAGGTGCTGAGCGAGCTGCGCCGGCGCTACGCGGATCGCGCGAACTTCATCCACGTCGACCTCTACGAGAACCCCCACGAGATCCGGGGCGACCTCGCGCGCGCGGTGCGCACCACAATCCTCGCCGAGTGGGGGGTCCCGACGGACGAGTGGACGTTCGTGATCGACGGCCACGGGCGCGTCGCCGAGCGTTACGAGTCGTTCGTCACCGAGGGGGAGCTCGAGGAGGCGCTGCGCCGCATCCTCGGGTGAGCAGGGCCGTCCCCGGCGGCCGTGCAGCGCACAGCGCCGCGCTTCGCTGACGTACGCCCGTGCGGGCTCGCCGGGCGCCGCCAGATCGCTCAGGCGAGGAGCGGCGGTGGAGGCGGGAGCGCTCTCCGCGGTCGGCATCGCGGTCGCCGTGGCGTCCATGGTCGCGCGACGCCTGCGCGCGCCGAGCGTGCTCATCTACCTCGCGGTCGGGCTCGTCGCCGGGCCCTCGCTGCTCGGCCTCGTCGATCCCCACGAGCTCGAGGAGCCGTTCGCGGTCGCGCTCGAGCTGCTCGTCGCGATGATCGTCTTCGAGGGCGCGTTCTCCATCGACGTCGCCTACCTCCGGCGCGTCGGCACCGTCGTGCGCAACCTGCTCACGTTCGGGCTCCTGCTCACGTTCGTCGCCGCGGCGCTGCTCGCGGGGCTCACGGGCGTGCTGCTGTGGCGTGTCGCCGTGCTCTTCGGTGCACTCGTCACGTGACCGGCCCGACCGTGATCGTGCCGCTGGTGCGCTCGGTGCGCCTCAACGATCACGTGCGCGCGGTGCTGCTCCGCGAGGGGGTGCTGATCGACCCGCTCGGCGCAGTGCTCTCGGTGGTCGCACTCGAGTTCGTGCTCTCCGGGGTGAACGCCGAGCCGATCATGTGGGTGCCGTCGCGCCTGCTCGGCGGAGCGGCGGTCGGCCTGCTCGGCGTGGCCGTCGCGCGCGGCGTGCTGCGGCTCAACCGCGAGCCGTCTGCCACCGAGGCGGCGCTGCTGCTCTTCGGCACGAGCATCGCGGTCATCGCGCTCGCCGAGCACGTGCTGCCGGACGCCGGCCTCGCAGCGGTCGCGGTGATGGGGGTGGTGCCGGCCGCCGCGCCGATCCCGCACGTCGAGGCGGTGCGCGAGTTCGAGGACGACGTCCCGCGGCTGATGATCGCGCCGTCTACATTTTCGCGGTCGCGGCGGTCGACCTCGCGGTGCTCCGCGATCTCTGGCCGGCGGGGCTGTTCGTCGTGCTCGGGCTGATGTTCGCGGTGCGACCGGTCGTCGCCTACCTCTGCGCGGTCCGCTCCGACCTCACGTGGGGCGAGCGCACCTACATCGGGCTGGTCGGCCCACGCGGGGTGGTCGCGACGGCGCTCGCGGCGTTCGCCGGCGCCAGCCCGGGCGAGGCGCACGGCGGCGCGACGCTCATGGCGCTCGTCTTCCTGACGATCCTGCTCACCGTTGCCGTACCGTCGCCTCATTCCGGGTTGCTCGCTCGCCTGCTTGGGGTGCGCGCGATGCTCGCAGTGATCGCGGGCGCGGGCCGCTCCGCGCGCCCCCTCGCCGCGCAGCTCACGGCGGGCGGCTTCGACGTCGTGCTCGCCGACCAGGATTCCGGCTCGGTCGAGCGTGCGCTCGCGGAGGGCCTCACCGCCCGGGTCGGCGACGTCACTGATGCGCAGTTCCTGCGCGAGATTGGCGCCCAGCACGCGCAGATCGCCGTGGGCGCCACCGACAGCGACCAGTCGAACCTGCTCTTCTGCCAGTTCGTCCGCAGCGTGAACCCGCAGGCCGACGCCTTCGCCCGCGTCCACTCAGTACGACGCCTTCGACGCCTTCAAGAAGGCCGGAATCCACGCCGTCGCAGAGGCCGACGCCGTCGCGCAGGCGCTGATCGAGCTGATCGCACCCCGGTGCTCCACGAGGCGCTCTCGCCCGGCGGCGACCGCATCTCGGTCGCGGTCGGCATCGGCACCGGCCTGGCCGGGCACCGCGTGCGGGAGCTCCAGCTTCCCGAGCGCGTGCTCGTGCTGCTCGTCCTCCGCGGAACCGAGGAGATCATCCCGAACGGGAACACCACGTTGCTGCGGGGCGACCGCATGTTGTTCTGGGGGAACACCGAGTCCGTGAAGCAGGCCCGGGCCGATCTCGTTTCGGTCGAGTGAAGCGTCTGACCCGCAGCCGTCCGTCGGCGCCCCTGACGGCCTGAGAACACCGCCCAACAGCCGTGGCGGCCGGTGCGTCCGGCCCGCGCCGCTGGGTTACGATATTTGCTCGCGGTCTCCGGGGGTCGTCCGGGTGGGGGAGGTGGGGCTTGGTCGCGGGTGCGCAGGCCTTCCGGCTGGAGATCCCGGTGCACGATCACCGGCTCTCGAACGGGCTCCGCGTCATCGTCTCCCCGGACCACTCCGCGCCGCTGGTGACGGTGGCCGTGTACTACGGCGTCGGCATGCGCGTCGAGCCCCCCGGGCGCACCGGCTTCGCCCACCTCTTCGAGCACCTGATGTTCCAGGGATCCGGCCAGATGGGGAAGCACGAGGTTGCGTACCTCGTCGAGCAGAACGGCGGCATGCTCAACGGCTCCACCTCGCTCGACTTCACGAACTACTTCGAGGTGCTCCCCGCCCCCGCCCTCGAGCTCGCGCTCTGGATCGAGGCCGAGCGCATGCGCGGCCCGAGCATCACGCAGGCCGAGCTCGACAACCAGCGCGACGTCGTCAAGAGCGAGATCCGGCTCAACGTGCTCAACCAGCCGTACGGCGGCTTCCCCTGGCTTCCGATGTCGGAGCGTGCCTTCCGGAACTGGCACAACGCCCACAACGGCTACGGCGACATGGCCGATCTCGACGCCGCGGCGCTCCCGGACGTTGAGCGCTTCTTCGTCGACTACTACTCGCCGTCGAACGCCGTGCTCGTCGTCGTCGGCGACTGCGAGCCGGCGCGTGCGCTCGAACTCGCCACACGCGCCTTCGAGACGATTCCGCCCCGCCCCGTCCCGCCGCCCGCGGACCTGAGCGAGCCTCCTCGTGAGGCCGAGCTCCGCGCCACGTACCACGACCCCCGAGCGAACCGGCCCGCGCTCGCCATCTCTTACCACACGCCGCCGCGTGGCTCGCGCGCGTTCGACGGGCTCGCGCTGCTCGATCACGTCCTGCTGCAGGGCGATGACTCGCGCCTGCACCAGGAGCTCGTAAGACGCCACGCGTTCAGCAGCAGCGTCGACGGCGGGATCAACTTCCTCGGCAACGCGTTCAACGCGCGCACGCCGCTGCTCTGGACCTCGTCGCTCGTCCACGACCCGCACGTGGCCGCGGACGCGATCCTCGACGCCTTCGACGGCGTGCTCGAGGAGGTGCGCGTCGCTCCGCTCGACGAGGCCACCTTCGCGCGCGCGCTCGTCAAGGCGCGGTCCGCGTACTACGACACCATCACCGGGTTCTTCTACCCGTCGCTGGGGCGCGCCGACCTGCTCGCCAGTTTCGCCCTCTTCGACGACGACCCCCGGCTGATCAACGCGGTGCCCGCGCGCTTCGACGCGCTCACCCCGGAGCTCGTGCACGAGACCGCGCGCGAGGTGCTCGCGCCGCGCAACCGCACCGTGCTCGAACTCGAGCCTGGGCTCCCCAAGAACGGCCACCGCGAGTGACGACGCCCCACCCGCCCGCCTCGCGGCTGCCCGGCTTCGCCCTTCCGCGCATCGAGCGGCTGAAGCTGGACAACGGCCTGCGCGCCGTGCTCGTCGAGTCGGGATCGGTGCCGAAGGCCGACGTGCGCCTCGTGCTCGACATCGGGGACGCGCAGGAGAGCCTCGACGAGACGTGGCTCTCCCGGCTCGTCGCCGAATACCTGCGAGAGGGGAGCGCCACGCGCGACTCGGACGCCTACGCGCAGGCGGTGGCGGCGCTCGGCGGCGACCTCGCTGTCGACAGCGACGACGACACGACGACGCTGCGCGGGCGCGTGCTCTCGGAGCACGCGCCCGCGTTCGTCCGCCTGCTCGCCGAGCTCGTGCGCACCCCGCGCTTCCCCCCGGGCGACCTCCCCCGCCTGCGCAGCGACCTCGAGCGCCGCCTCGCGCTCGCGCAGGTGCAGCCGCACATGCTCGCGCTCGAGCGCTTCCGCGCCGCGCTCTACGGCGACCACCCCTACGGTCGCGTCTTCCCGCGGCCGGGCCTGATCGGCCGCTTCACGACCGACGCCGCGCGCGCCTTCTACGAGGCGCACGGGGGCGCCGCCCGCGCGACGCTCTACGTCGCCGGCCGCTTCGACGAGCGGGCCGTGGGCGCCGCGGTCGCCGAGGCGTTCGACGGCTGGCCGGCCGGCGCCGACTCGACCGTGCGCCCGCCCCAGCCCCGGCACGAGCGGGCGGTCCACCTCGTCGACCGAGCACAGAGCGAGCAGTCGACGATCTACATGGGGTTGCCGGTGCCGGCCGCCGGCCACGAGGACTGGATCCCGCTCTGGGTGGCGAACGCGCTGCTCGGCGGCTCGTTCATCTCGCGGATCTTGCTCAACCTGCGCGAGGACAAGGGCTACAGCTACTCGCCGTTCGGGTTCATCTCCACGCGCCGGCGCGACGCCAACTGGATGCAGATCGCCGACGTGACGACCGAGGTGACGGGCGCCTCGCTCGTGGAGATCTTCCGCGAGATCGACCGGCTGCGCGCCGAGGCGCCTCCGACCGCCGAGCTCGAGGGCATCCAGCGCTACGTGACCGGCACCTATCTCACCCGCTTCGCCACGCCCGCGGGGATCTCGGAACAGCTCGCCAGCCTCGACCTGCAGGGCCTGGACGCGAGCTACGCAGAGGCGACCGTCGAGCGCGCCAACGCGGTCACCCCGGAGGAGGTCCGCTCCGTGGTCGAGCGCTGCCTTCGCCCCGAGGAGATGGCGATCGTGGTCGTGGGGGACGCCTCGCGCGTCGCCGGGCAGATCGAGCCGTTCGGGCGCGTCTCCGCGTGAGCGAGGACGCGCCCGTCGCCCGCGCGCGCTGACGGCACGCGAGGGCGCCGCCCCCGGTGCACACCACCGAATTCCAGGTTGACACTTCGCAGCGCCAGGTGGTCGACCTCACGCGCGACGTCGTCGCGTTCTGCCGCGGGCGCGGCGACGGGCTCGTGAGCGTCTTCGCCCCCCACGCCACCGTCGGCCTCGCCCTGATCGAGGTGGGGTCCGGCTCGGAAGGCGACCTCGAGGCGGCGCTGGAGCGGCTCCTGCCGCGCGACCGTCCGTACACGCACGCGCACGGGTCCGCCGGCCACGGCGCCGATCACCTGCTGCCCGCGCTCGTCAGCCCCTCGCTCGTGATCCCGGTCGTCGGCGGCGCCCCCGCGCTCGGCTCGTGGCAGAGCGTCGTGCTGATCGACCTGAACCGCGACAACCCGCTGCGACGGGTGCGCCTCTCCTTCGTCTCCGGCTGACCCCGGCCTACTCGCCCGCGGTCGAGCGCTCGCGGGCCGGCTCCGCGGGACGCGGGGGCGCGCGCCGGAGCGTCTCCGCGGCGACGAGCGCGAGGAAGACCGCGCCCACGAGGCCGACCCCGGCAGTGACCGCTGCCGCCACCGCGAGCGTGAGCGCCTGCGCGACGGCGCCGATGACGAACGGCCCGCCCGCGTGACCGACGTCCCCGACGAGCCGCCAGACACCCAGGAACTCCCCGCGCCCCGTCGGCGGCGAGAGGTCCGCGCCGAGCGTCATCACGATGCCCGTGCCGAGCCCGTTGCCGAAGCCCGTCACGACGCCGACGAGCAGCAGCGCCTCGAAGCCGCGTGCGAGCGGGATCAGCGCGAGCCCGATCGAGAGCATGAGCAGGCTCGAGAGCGCGACCCCCTTCCGTCCCCAGCGGTCCATCATCACCCCGACCGGGTAGAACAGCAGCATGTCGATCCCCGACGAGAGCCCGACGACGACCCCGATGGCCGCGACGTCGAGCTCGATGTGAGCGCCCCAGAGCGGGAGCAGGATCTGGCGGCCGCTGCGGATCACCTGCAGCGTGATCACCGCCAGCCCCCACGTGAGGAAGCTGCGGCGGTGGTCGACGAGCGTGCGCCCGAGCCGCGCGTAGACGCTGTGCCCGGATGCGGTCGCGGCGGCGCCGCCGCGGATGAGGAGCAGCACGAGCACCAGCGCGAGCGCCGCCGTCGCGGCCTGGAAGAGAAACACCGACGGAAAGCCCAACGCCTGCGCGAGCACGCCGCCGAGGATCGGGCCGGCGAAGGTGCCGACCCGGTTGGCGCCGCCGAGCAGGGCGATCGCGCGCGCGCGGTACTCGACCGGCGTCACCTCCGCGATGTACGACAGCCGCGCGACCTGGAAGACGGCGTTGCCACCGCCGTACAGGAACGTGAAGAACGCGAGCTGCCACACGTTCCCGCTGAGCGCCGAGCCCACGCCGACGATCACGATCAGGGCGGCGCCGGCGGCGAGCGTGCGGCGATCGCCGAAGCGCGACTCCGCGAGGCCCGCCGGCACGTCGAAGACGATCGTCCCGAAGCCGCGCAGCGCGAAGACGAGGCCAGCGAGCGCCACGCTCGCGCCGAGGTCGATCGCGAGGAGCGGGATCATGAGGAGCCCGGCGCCCTGGCCGAGGGCAATCAGGAAAGCGGGGCCGTAGACCGTGAGGATGAGGGAGCGCAGCGGGGAAGCGTGCGTGCGCGCGCCGGTGTCGCCGCTCTCCGCCATCGCCGGATGGTAGCGCGGGCGCTCGCTATCATCTGCGCATGACGCTGGCCGGCGCGGAGGTCGCCCTCACCGCCGCGCAGCCGCTCGCGCCGCTCGCGGCGCGGCTGCGCGCGGAGGACCGCGCGCTCGGCGCGACGGTCGAGGCGCTGTGCGAGCGCCTCGCCGCGGTCGAGCCGCGCGTGCGCGCGTTCCTGCCGGAGCCGGGGCGTCGCGAGCGATTGCTGCGCGAGGCCGCGGCG
>Ga0194131_10005947_pt1 | contig 17240 bp, 14 predicted proteins | sample TA2KigO120mmetaG_FD_148631 | JGI IMG/M metagenome (GOLD analysis project Ga0194131, IMG submission 148631) | Freshwater microbial communities from Lake Tanganyika, Tanzania - TA2015053 Kigoma Offshore 120m | ecosystem: Environmental > Aquatic > Freshwater > Lake | place: Tanzania: Lake... | reverse complement strand
TTCGGCGTGGACGACAAGCGGCGGGTGCAAATCCCGGCAAAATGGCGTCCAGTCGAAGCAGTCGAATTGTCGGTGCATTTTTGGAAGGCCGAGGGCCAGCGCCATCCTTGCTTGCTTGTTTTGCCGCCGGCCACGGCTCGAAAGCTGGAAGAGAAACTAGAAGGCATGTCGTTCAGCGATCCCAAGGCGGAAACCCTCCGCCGCCTGCTGGGCGCTGACTGTGATGACCTGTCGCTAGATTCGGCGGGGCGCATTTGTCTGCCGGAGAAACTGGCGTCGAAGGCAGGCCTTGGCAAGAAGGTGATATTGGTCGGCCTGTTCGACCGTTTTCAGATTTGGAACCCGGAGCATTATGCGGACACCCAGGTCACCGACGAAGTGGCGCGTCCCGATGCCATCAAACTAATTTAGGCATGGGTTTCTCGAAACTTCTCAACACCTGCAAGGGCCTCATGAACTTGATTAACAAGCTCGTGACAAGGACGACGCAAGCTGAAGTCGTGCTCAATTTTAATACTTGCCCTGGCGGTAATTCTTAACGGCGTCAGCAGCCCATGAAACGTGACCAGCTTCATCCACAACCCAGTGATGGTGGAGGAAGTGCTGGCCGCGCTCGGTCCGAAACCGGGCGGGACTTACGCCGACGGGACGCTGGGTTCGGGTGGGCACGCGGCGGCGCTGCTGCGGGCCAGCGCACCGACTGGATGGCTCTTTGGTTGCGATCGCGATGGCGACGCCCTTGAGGCGACGCGTGAGCGGCTGGCGGCGGAGTTCATGAGCCGGTTCGAGTTGCGGCGCGGAAACTTTGCGGAACTGACGGACTGGGTGCCGACGGGTAGCTGCGACAGCGTGCTACTGGATTTGGGCGTGAGTTCGCCGCAACTGGACCGGGCGGAACGCGGGTTCAGTTTCCAGCAGGATGGCCCGCTGGACATGCGGATGGATGCGCGACAGGTGCTGACAGCGGCGGCGTTGGTCAACTCCGCGAGCGTTGAAGAGTTGGCGAAGATTTTTCGAGACAACGGTGACGAGACTGATGCGCGGCGGATAGCGCGGGCGATTGAGCACGATCGGCGAGTGCAACGGTTTGATACGACACGGCAGCTTGCGGAGTTGATTGAACGAATCGCTCCGCGCCGTGGGCGCAAGGTGCACCCGGCCACGCGCGTGTTTCAGGCGCTGCGCATCGCGGTAAACGACGAGATCGGCTCGCTGCGGCGTGGGTTAGCGGGCGCGGTGCAATTGCTCAAGCCCGGCGGACGGCTTGCAGTGATCACGTTTCACTCGCTCGAAGACCGCGTGGTGAAGGAATTCGGGCGCGAGCAGGCGCGGGATTACGTTGCGCCAGGCGAAGTGGACGTACCAGAGCTGCGGCAGCCGCGAACGCCGGTGCTGCGCTTGGTGACGCGAAAGGCAATTTGCGCCGGCGACGCAGAAGTCGCGGCAAACCCTCGGGCGCGTAGCGCGCAACTGCGGGTGTTCGAGAAGGCGTGAACAGAACGAATTGGTGACGAGCGGTAGCGAAACAAAAATTCGGTGAGTGGCGCGTGGTGCATGAAAGGCAAAAGCTGCGGCTGAGCCGGGTCACGCACCAAACATCACCACCACATTGATTATGGCGAAGAATCGCAAGAATAGTTCGGGTGGCGGCGTACGCTTTGGGCCGGCGGTGAAGGCTTTCTTCATCTGCTCGGTCATCGGCTCCCTCGCGGTCTGCTACGTCTGGCAGAAGCGGCAGATTTACTCGCTCGGTGTAAAAACCGAGCAGCTCGAAAAGAAACTCGCCAACCTCAAGCGCGAGAATGAAATGCGTCGCCAACAGATGGCGATGCTCCACTCGCTACCTTACCTCGACGCGCGCGTGAGGGAGTTGAAGCTCGGCCTTGCCGTTCCCACGCCCGACCAGATTCTCACACTGGTCGAGGGTTCGGTTGTGCGCAACGCGCCGCGTAACGCTCCTTTGCCGGTTGTGACTGCGACGCCTTTGCCGGCCGACAAAAACTACCTCGCTTTCGCCACCAAGCCATTGCCGTCCTCGGCCAGAAAACGCTGAACCAAACCCATAAACACACCATGAACACCACCATCATCCGCCACGACGACGAAGAGTCCGAGTTTGAAATGAGCTTCGCCGCCTGATGCGCGCCCCAGTGACAGACCAGGACGCTACGCTCCAGCCGTTTCAAAACCGCCGGCTGGTGCTGATGGGCTTCCTTTTGTTTGTCGCTTTTTGCGGCCTTGGTTACCGGCTTGTGGACTTGCAGGTCTTGCAGCACGAAGCCCTTAAAGCTAAGGCCACCGCTCAAGTCCGCCAGACCCGTACGCTCGAACCCCGGCGTGGCGATATCCGTGACGCGCGCGGCAGCCTCCTTGCCACCAGCCGTCCGGTGAAAACCGTCTTTGCTGATCCGGTGCTGATCGGTGATCGGCAGGCTGAAATTGCCCGTGCGCTTGCGCCGACTCTCAACTTATCCGAGGCGGACTTGCACAAACGCCTTCTTCCGCAAATCACTGTCCGCACCAACCCAGTCGCCTCCCTCGACGGTGTGTTGCTCACCAACCGCCATATTGTTGTCGTGGATGGCTTCGTGACCGCGCCGCGTGGCGTCCTGCACACGAACCGCTTCATCGCCATACACCACGGCGTGGTCACAACCAATTACGCAGCCGTCGCGACCAATTCGCCGCTAGTCCTCTCGAACAGCCATGTCGTCGTCACCAACCAATTCGTTATCTCGACGAATCGCCATGTTGTGCTCGCACGCAAAGTGCCGCTCGAACAGTGGCAGGAAATTGCCTCGACGATGGCCAAGCTTAGCTTTGGCGTAGATGAGAGGAAGCTCCCGCGCAGGGAGCGCGCCTTTTACCGCGAGTTGCGTGCCAAGGCCATCAACAGCGATCCTGTAGACGATCAGATCCGCATTTACCCGAATCAGTCCCTCGCCGCGCATGTGCTTGGCTTCATGGGGCCCGTCACGCGCACCAACGCGATGACCGGTGAGGCGGTCACGCTGGCAATTGGCCTAGACGGCCTAGAGCGCACCCTTAACGAACATCTCAGCGGCAGGCGTGGCTGGCGTGAAATGGAGGTCGGCGGCAACCGCGCCGAGTTAGTGATGAACCGCCAGCAGGAAGTCGAGGCACAGGACGGCCTCAACGCCGTGCTCACGCTGGACGCCGCAATGCAGCACATCCTCGAAACTGAGTTGGGCGAAATTATGGCGAGGTTCAATCCCGCCAGCGCCTCCGCCATTGTGCTGCGTCCACGCACCGGCGAAATCCTCGCGATGGGTTCGCGCCCGACCTACGACCCGAACGCGCCCGGGAAATCGCCCATCGCTGCGCTCAAGAACCGCATGATCGTGGACAGTTACGAGCCAGGCTCGACTTTTAAGATTGTCTCCATCGGCGCAGCCCTGAACGAGGGGCTAACCACGCTTGGCGAGCGGATTGATTGCGAGCGCGGCTCTTGGCTTTACAAGGGTCGGCCGCTCCGTGACCACGACCCACTCGGCGTCCTTTCGGTCGAGGACGTGATGATGAAGTCGTCTAACATTGGCTCGGCGAAAATTGGCCTGCGGCTCGGAGACCCGGGGCTTTTCCACTACCTCACATGTTTTGGCTTTGGAGAACGCACGGGCGTCATGTTACCGGGTGAGGCACGTGGACAACTCATCCCTCTAAAGAAGTGGGACGGTATCACTGGCTCGCGCGTATCCATCGGCCACTCCGCCGCCGCGACGCCGCTTCAGATGGCGATGGCGATGGCGGCGATCGCTAATGGCGGCAAGCTCATGCGCCCACTGCTCGTGGACCGACTCGAGGATGCCGATGGCAAAGTGGTTATGAAGAACCACCCGCAAATCGTGCGGCAAGTCTTCAAGCCTGAAACCTCCAAGCAGGTCGTTGAGACGCTCAAGCGCGTCGTATCCACCGATGGTACCGCGGCTGGCGCACGTCTCGGTTATTACACCGCCGCCGGTAAGACTGGGACGGCCCAGAAGTTGGTTAATGGCGAGTATAGCCATAGCAAGTATTTCTCGTCGTTTATTGGTTTTTTCCCGGCGGACAACCCGGAGCTACTCATCTACGTGGCCGTGGATGAGCCCGAGAAATCCAAGGGTTATTACGGCGGCGTCGTGGCAGCACCTGCATTCAAAAACATCGCCTTGCGTGCAGCCAACCACCTGAACATTCGCCCCGAAACCGCCGTGGGCGAACCCGTCACCGGGCTCGCGCAAGCACCGCTGAGAACCAACCGAACGAATTGATTATGAAAGCCGCTGATACCAATACCACGCCCGCTTCTGCAATTACGACAACTCCTAGTCTAGGTAGTGATCAACGTGAGGAGCCTAGCCCTGAGGTTAAAGCCAAATCATCGCCACCTCAGGTTGGCGGCCGCCCGCGCCGCGCCCCTGGTCGCTCGCTGGTGCTGGCGCAGAGTTGGGTGCCGGTGTCCGTTGCGCGCACGCCGCGAGCGGACGTGCGCCGAAGTGCGCTGCGCGCTGCTCAGGCCTTCTCCCTCCTATCGAGTGAGTTGGCCGCCCAGCGAGGCGGGGCGAAATCAACCACCGACTGAACCCATGCTTTTGAAACAACTTCTCGATGGCCTGCCGATGCTGCGTTCGGAAGGCCCGCTCGAGCGATCGGTGACGGGAGTAACCGCTGACTCCCGTCGCCTTTCGCCGGGCATGGTCTTTATCGCCGTGCCGGGCGAGAAATACGATGGGCATGATTTTATAAGTATGGCGATCGACCGGGGCGCGGCTGCCGTAATTTGTGAGCGGAATGGCTTCACCTCTGGACGTGCGACGAAGGTAAAAGTCGCTGATGCGCGTGCCGCGCTCGCGGTCGCAGCAGCGAATTACCACGGTCACCCGAGTCGCAAGCTTAAAGTTATTGGCGTCACTGGCACCAACGGCAAGACCACCGTGACCTTCATGGTGAAACAGATTCTCGAAGCCGCCGGCATCCCGACTGGTCTGCTTGGCACCATTCGTTACGAGATCGGCGACCGCGTGCTTCCCGCCCAGCGCACCACTCCCGAGTCAAACGACCTCCAATACTTCATGGCGCAGATGGTTCGCTCGGGTTGCGGTGCCTGCGTCATGGAAGTCAGTTCGCACGCGCTTGCGCAGCGGCGCGTCCAAGGCGTTGACTTCGACCTCGGAATTTTTACGAACCTGACGCAGGACCACCTTGATTTCCATGGTGACATGGAGAGTTATTACGAGGCGAAGAAACTGCTTTTCACTTCGATCCAGTCCGGTACCAAGCCCGGCGCGGCAGTGCTGAATATTGACGACTCGTTCGGTTCTCGCCTCGCGCGCGAGACCAGCGCGGAGGTGCAACTCACCTATGGCTTAGACGAGGCGGCGAAACTCCGCGCGACCGAGATTCAACTCGGTCACAACGAGTCGAACTTTACTGTCGAAACGCCGTCGGGCCGCTTCGCGGTGACTATGCCGCTTATTGGACGGCATAACATTTACAATGCCCTCGCTGCCATTGGTGCAGGTCTCGCTCTACGCATTCCCGTCGCGAAGATTCAAGCGGCACTGTGCACGATGCCCCCCGTGCCGGGCCGTCTCGAGCGCATCGCCGCTGGCCAGCCGTTTACGGTGTTCGTGGATTACGCGCACACTGATGACGCACTTCAGCACGTCCTACGCACCGTCCGCGAAATTACGCCCGGCCGAGTGCTGCTCGCTTTCGGTTGCGGCGGAGCACGCGACACTGAGAAGCGTGCGAAGATGGGTAAGGTTGCTGCAGCGCTTGCCGACCAAACCTTCATCACGAGCGATAACCCGCGCCGCGAATCACCCACTGTCATCGCTGCGCAAATTGAATCGGGTTTCCGCGCAATTCGTACTGACCAGTTCTGCGTGGAACTCGATCGCGCACAGGCCATTCGGCAGATGCTGCGCGCTGCGCGCACCGGCGACACCGTGCTCATCGCTGGCAAGGGTCATGAGACCTATCAAGAATTTGAGGACACGGTCATCCCGTTTGATGATCGGATGCACGCGCAAGAAGCGCTGCATGAACTTGGCTGGACAACCAACTAATTGGCGCACGCTTCTCAAGCATGACTAATAAAGGACAGGAGGAAAGGGCTTGGGTGCCGGGATGGCTGCCCAAAGTGGTTGATTTTGCCGCAGCTGCTTCATGGCACAGTTGCCTCCAAGCCAGCACCAAGCAACGTCCTGTTTCTGCGCTATCACCGGTCGAGTTTGCCTTGTTAACTCGTGAGCCACGCTTACCAAAAAACCATAACCAAAATGGAAAACCAAAAACCCACAATTAAAATGGAATCTCGCCCTCATATGTTAGGAGTGCTAGCTGGATTAGCCCTCGCCGCCGGCCTCGTATTCGCTTCTTTGGTGGTGGCTCGCACTTGGCAGCGGGTCTCCGAGTCGCAGGTCATTTCCGTCACCGGCTCTGCCCGGCGACTCGTGAAATCAGACTTGATCGTATGGAGCGGTAATTTTTCTGCGGAGGCAAAAACTCTTTTAGCCGCCCAACAGTCTTTGAAGGCGGATCTGGCCAAAGTTGAGGCCTTCCTTGCAGCTCAAGCTGTCACCAACTACCAGGTCGGGCCCATTGGTATTCAGGAGTTGCGGCAACGGGCTAACGAGGACGGCCACCGACTCGTCGGTTACACCTTGAACCAACAGGTTACCGTTACCTCCAGTGAAGTCGAGCGCATCGCTGCGCTGGACCAGCAAACATCGAAACTGGTTGAGCAAGGTGTGCAGTTCACCACCAGCGCGCCGCGTTATATTTACACAAAAGCCGGCGAGGCAAAAATCGAGATGCTCGCGGAAGCCACGAAAGACGCTTGGGCACGAGCCGACCAGATCGCCGCCCAAGGTGCGCGCAAGGTAAAGGAACTGCGCGCGGCGAGGATGGGTGTCTTCCAAATTACCCCGCTTTATACGACCAGCGGGCACTCAAACTGGGAAGGCGAGAATGACATGAGTTCCCTCGAAAAAAGTATCATGGCAGTCGTTCACGCAACATTTTCAATGAACTAACAATTGCTCCCCATCAAACCATCCACCTCTTTTTTCACCCACTAAGCAATATGGACTCGTGCCGAAGATCAGAGTGCTGTGTAGCAAACTCACCGCAACCGCAAAGCCAATCTCCTAGGAAGCTTAAGCCGTGCTCGCCCCGCATTCGTTGATGCAAACCAAAGTTCATCGCACCTAAGCCGATTAATGGATCCTCGCCCGCTCAACTTCATCGCAGACGCGACTGCCGGAGAAATTTTCCGGGGTAGTGCGGACACTCTCGTCCGGCGCGTTTGCACTGATTCGCGGCAAGTCCAACCTGGCGATCTCTTCATCGCGCTAGCGGGTGAAAAGTTTGACGGGCATCAGTTTATTTCCGATGTAACTGCAAAAGGTGCCTCGGCCTTGCTGGTGGAAAGGGGTCGTGCTGGTCACTTGCAGATGGGAAGCGACAGTAAATTGCCGCCCTTGGTTGTCGTAGCCAGTACGCGCGCCGCCTACGCTCAGCTCGCCGCGCGTTATCGTCAGGATTTTGATATTCCGGTCATCGCGGTCGGCGGATCAAATGGTAAGACGACCACGAAAGAACTTGTCGCCGCCGTCCTCCGCGAGCGCGGGCCGGCATTGTGGAGCGAGGCGAGCTTTAACAATGACATTGGCGTGCCTCATACGTTGCTGCGTTTGGAAAGGCAGCACACGGCGGCTGTGCTGGAGGTCGGCACAAATCACCCCGGCGAACTCGCGCCGCTGATTAAGCTCATTCAGCCTCGCTTCGGTATCATCACAAGCATCGGACGCGAGCACTTGGAATTCTTTCGGGATGTGACCGGTGTCGCGCAGGAGGAGGGCTGGCTGGCCGAGTTGTTGCCTGCGAGCGGAACGCTCTTTTTGAACGGTGATTGTCCGGAGATGGATGTCATCGCCGCGCGGACAATGGCGCGGGTTGTCCGCGTCGGTTTTGGGCCGCGTAATGACTGGCGCGCAAGTGATGCGCGCTTCGATGAGCACGGCGTCGCATTTCAAGTTAACAGCCCGCACGACGCCTTCAGCGGCGCGTATCGCATCGGGCTATTGGGCCGGCATCAAGTTTTGAACGCAATGCTCGCGGGGGCTGTGGGAACCGAGGTTGGTCTGAGTAGCGAGCAGGTCAGGCGCGCCTTGGCGGGATGCACCCCGCCAAGGATGCGCCTGCAACTTTGGGAGGCTCATGGCGTGCGCGTCCTTGACGATGCTTATAACGCCAATGCGGACTCAATGCTTGCCGCGCTCCAAACGCTGCACGATCTGCCGTGCACAGGGCGCCGAGTGGCGGTGCTGGGCGATATGGCAGAACTCGGCGCGCACAGCGTCGCGGCGCACGTCGAGGTTGGACGGCGCGCGGCGGAGTTGGGTGTAAACCGCCTGTTCGCCGTAGGCCGGATGGCGGGGCACCTCGCGGGCGCGGCGCGGGCTGCGGGCTTAAGCGCGGTGACGGAAATCGCCGAGGTCGCCAGTGCGGGTGAGACCGTGCGGCGCGAGTTGCTGCCGGGCGATGTGGTGCTGCTCAAGGCTTCCCGCTCAACGCGTCTAGAGCGCGTGGGCGAGGTGATTAGAAATGGAATTGTCGCGGTTGAAAAAATGAATCCGCTCGCCACCCAACTTAATTGACCATGAATGCGAAAGCCGAACGACAGCAACACCGCACCGCCAAACGGCTGGTGCGGGAATTGAAGGATGAGGCGCGGCTACCGGGATTCCTCGTGCGGTTGTGCCGCTGGGAGAAGATGCGGCACCGGCACGGGCTGTTTACGCTGCAATACCGGCATGATTAAAAATGGGATTCGAGATTAACATTTGGATTAAGATTGTAAGGAGGAGTCGAATTGGCCCTCCAAATTTTGACCCCACTCCGAGTCGGAATCATTTTTTAGCCGCTCAATGACCGATGCTTTTCTACCTCAGTCAATGGATACAGGAGCAAGCTGCCGGGACCGCCTGGGCCGATTCGCTGTCGGTGCTGCGGGTGTTCCGTTACATCACCGTGCGCAGCGCGGGGGCAGCCCTCTCGGCGTTATTGCTGAGTCTCTGGCTCGGGCCGCTGGTCATCGCATGGTTGAAAAAGCTCAAATTCGGGCAGGAGTATCTGGACAAGGCGCAGGAAGCCGGCACGACGGAAAAGCAGGTCTTTACCAAGAAGGGCGTGCCTGGCATGGGCGGCATTTTAATCGTGCTAGTGGTGGACTTGACTGCACTGATTTGGGCGCAGTGGAACGAATTCATCGTGCTGACATTGGTGTCGCTGCTGGTGCTCGCGGCGCTGGGCTTTTACGACGACTACAAGAAGCTGACCGAGCAGAAAAGCGCGGGTGCGGCGGAGCACGTGAAGCTAATCGTGCAGTTCGTTTTGGCCGGGTTCATTGCGTGGACGCTTTGGCGGATGCCGGAAACGCGAAAGCTCATCACCGAGGTGCAGGTGCCGTTCTTCAAAAACGCAGTGCTAACGGACGCAGCGTGGGTCGGCGGGTTCATTGCGGTTTGCGCCATCGTGGGCAGCAGCAACGCTGTCAACATCACAGATGGACTGGATGGGTTGGCCATCGGTTGCACGCTCATCGTGACTACGGTCTTCCTCGTGTTTACGTACATCGCGGGCAACGCGGTCATCGCGCGCTACTTGTTTGTGCCGTTCGTGCCGGGTGCGGGCGAACTCACGGTTTTCTGCGCGGCGATGGTTGGAGCAAGCCTGGGATTCCTTTGGTTCAACTGCCATCCGGCGGAGGTATTCATGGGCGATACGGGATCGTTGGCGTTGGGCGGGGTGCTGGGCATCATGGCGGTGCTCATACATCAGCCGTTCGTCCTGGTTATTGCCGGCGGCGTGTTTGTTGTGGAAATCGTTTCGGTGATGATCCAGCGCGGCTGGTTCAAATATACGCGCCGGCTTTACGGCGAGGGCAACGAGCGCCGGGTATTTCTCATGGCCCCGTTGCACCATCACTTTCAGAAACTCGGTTGGTATGAGTCACAAATCGTCGCGCGGTTTTACATCCTGTGCATCGTATGCGCCGTGCTCGCACTGGCGACGCTGAAGCTGCGTTAAACTTGCGAGCGAGAAAACAAATTATGGCTGGGAATGCGACAATGAACTGGAGTGATGAGCTGACAGGCTGTGTTTTGGCGCGCCTTCAAATCTCAATCGCGCCACGGCGCCATCGTTTCGCCCCGGCCTAATCTATGTTCCGGCTCCTAGACAAAGTTGTGCTGGTCATCGGCCTTGGCTTAAGCGGGGCAGCAGCGGCGCGTCTGCTCGTCGCGCGCGGTGCGCGCGTGACGGCGATGGATAATTCCGACAAGCCTGCGCTGCGCTTAGAGGCGGAAGAGTTACGTAAGCTTGGTGTGCACGTGGAACTAGACCTGTCATTGCCGCCAGCCGGACAGTTTGATTTCGCCGTGGTTAGTCCAGGGGTGGCTTTAGATTCGCCGCTCGTGAAGGAATTGCGCGCCCGCGAAATTCCCGTCATTGGCGAACTCGAACTTGGCTGGCAGCAATCCGTTTGCCTCAACGTTTCCGTCACCGGCACGAACGGCAAGACGACAACGACTGAACTCATCGCCCATCTGCTCACGCATTGCCACAAGCGCACACTTGCCGTCGGCAACATTGGCCGGCCGTTGTGTTCCGTCGTCGACGAGACCAAGCAGCTCGATTATCTCACGCTTGAAGTCAGCTCGTTTCAGTTAGAGAGCACTTGCTTCTTCCGGCCAGCCGTCGCGGTGCTGTTAAATCTCACGCCCGACCATCTTGACCGGCATCATACGATGGCCGACTACGCGCGCACGAAGGCGCGCCTTTTCGAGAATCAGCAGCCGTTCGATTGGGCCATTGTGCAGACAGAAGCGCTCGCGATGCTCCGCACGCACGGCGTGAAGGTGCCGTCCAAGCTCATCACCTTCAGCGCTAACAACCGCCGCGCGGACATCTATCTCGACCGCTCGCTGATCATTAGTCGCATTGAGGACTGGGTCGGCCCGCTACTCGACTTGGAAAAGACGCGCTTGCGCGGGCCACACAACGCCGAGAACGTCATGGCCGCGCTTGCGGTTGGGCGGGTATTGCGGTTGCCGCTGGACGAAATGGTCGCGGCCATCGCGAGCTTTCAGCCTGGCGCACATCGGTGCGAACTGGTCGCGGAGATCAACGGCGTCAAATTCATCAACGATTCGAAGGCCACCAATCTCGACGCGGTCGCCAAGGCGCTTCAGACCATGCCCGCGGCGCAGCCCGGTGAGCCGAACGTCTTGCTCATCGCCGGCGGCCGCGACAAGGGACTCGAATACCACGACCTCGGGCCGTGGCTGGCGCAGCGCGTGAAGCAAGCGATTCTCTTGGGCGAGGCACGAGAAAAGTTACGCGCCGCATGGAGCCTCTTTACCCCTTGCACGTTAGCGGATTCATTGTTAGAAGCGGTTAATGAAGCTGTGAAAAATGCGGCTCAGGGCGACATCGTTTTGCTGTCCCCAGCCTGTTCAAGCTTCGATTTGTTCCGTGATTACCGCCACCGGGGTGAAGTGTTTCGACAGGCGGTCGAGCAGATACAGCGCACAACTAATAGCGGTGCGGCCGCTGAAGCCCCTACAAATGGGGGCGGACAAAAAAAGCAGTTGAGACAGGAAACCTAGTCGCGAGACGAAACAAAATTTTTTTTAGCATCTGACTAAAAATTTCACCGGAGAATGGCCAACTCCGGTGAGCAGACAAAGCTGCCACCAAAGTCACACACCATATGAGCACTCCAAATCCGATAAACCCGCAAGGCTCGCTCCTTGAGCAGAAAGCCAGGCGAAAAAATAACCTGCCCGTCATTGTCGCCATCTTCCTCGGCATTCATGCCGTGGTGCTCGGCGGCATTTTGATGGCCGGGTGCAAACCCGAATCCAAGCCAGAGCCAAAGCGACCGGCGCCCGAACCGGTGCTGCCGCCCATTACGCCGCCCGCCGACCTCGGCTTGCCAGTCCCGCCTGCTCCAGGGACCTTGCCACCTATCGGCAGCGTGCCTACGCCGCCACCAGTTGTAACGCCGCCACCAATTGTAACGCCGCCACCAATTGTAACGCCGCCCCGGTGCTGCCGCCCATTACGCCGCCCGCCGACCTCGGCTTGCCAGTCCCGCCTGCTCCAGGGACCTTGCCACCTATCGGCAGCGTGCCTACGCCGCCACCAGTTGTAACGCCGCCACCGGTTGCACCCATCACACCGCCTTCAGTTGTAACACCGCCGCCGGTCGCAATCACGCCCCCGCCCGCTGCGCCGGATCCCACTCCCGGCGAGGCGAAGACTCACGTTGTCATCAAGGGCGAATACTTCGAAATCATTGCAAAAAAATACGGCGTCACGGTGAAGGCCATCGAGGGGGCCAACCCCGGCGTGGATTCCACAAAGCTCAAAATTGGTCAGAAGCTGAACATCCCCGCGCCAACTCCTAAGACGCCAAAAGCGACAGTGGCCAAGACCGCTGATTCTGCCGCACCTGACGCCGACGGTAGCACGCACATTGTAAAGTCTGGTGATGTGCTCGGCACCATTGCGCGGAAATATGGAACCTCGGTGGACAAACTGCGCGAGGCAAATGGTCTTAAGACCGACCGTATCACCGTTGGCCAGAAACTTAAGTTACCTGCTGGTGGCACGAAGGCATTGCCCGCGCCCTCCTCAAGCACGACCGCCCCAAAAACTGAGCCGGCCCCCGTCACCCCGGCCTTGCCCACGCTGTCACCGGCCTCCCCGCTGCCAATCGAACCAACCCCAACACCCAAGCCCTAACCAGACGCAAAACTCAACCACTAACCCAATCACCGATGCACCGGTTGACTGGCGACGACGGGTCGAGAGCGAGGCATGGAGTGCCGCCCCGCTTCGTCCCGTCGGTCGCCAGCCGGAGCGCGGGTATTAAAGCGGTTAGTGGTTGCGTGTGGAGCAGGATCAAGAAGGGGATGAGGATTCACCGCCTGAGCCCTCTATTGGCTGCGACTTTTTATCCTAACCATAATCCGTTTTCCCCCTGGTCATGACCCTCCGTCGCACTGCGACCCTTTTCACTTTTTGCGTAGCTGCCCTGCTTGCGCTGGGTTTAGTGATGCTCTACAGCGCGAGCATGACGCAGCAAGCTGAGGCCTACCTTATCAAACAGGCGCGCTTCGCCGCGCTAGGTGTGGGGGCCTGCTGCCTGTGCGCGGCGTTGGATTATCGGTGGCTTCGCAAGCTCGTTTGGCCCGGCTTGGGTATCGTGTGCGTGTTACTTTTTTGGGCCGCTTTCAAAGGCCGTGAAATCAATGGTGCGCGTCGTTGGATCGAGTTCCCCGGCTTCACTTTTCAACCTTCCGAACTTGCCAAGATCGTTGTCATTGCGGCGCTGGCGCATTACGCCAGTATTTACCGCGATCGGATGAGTGAGTTTTGGCGCGGTCTTGTGGTGCCGGCTGCACTTGCGGGTTTGGCACTCGTGCTCGTGTTGGCGGGCAAGGACTTCGGCACCACGATGTTACTTGGCCTTGTCGTTTGGCTCTTGCTGCTCATCGCTGGCGCTCGTCCACGCTATCTCATGCCGTTAGGCGTCATCGCATTCGCTGCCATCTGCGTTCTAATGATCGGCAACGAAAACCGGCGTACGCGCATTGACGCTTGGCTGCACCCGGAACGATACGAGAAAACAGTCGCTTACCAACAGTTGCAGTCCGTGTATGCCATAGGCACGGGCGGCTTGGCGGGCGTGGGCCTTGGCGACGGTCGGCAGAAAACCGGCTTTGTACCCGAGCATCACACCGACTTCATCTTTTCTATCATCGGGGAAGAGTTCGGTCTCGTTGCCACACTGGGCTTACTGGCGCTTTACGGTTTATTATGCTGGTGCGGCTTCAACATCGCTTGGCGCGCTAGTGACCTTTTCGGCCAGCTCCTTGTGATCGGCATTACCTTCCTAGTGGGCGTTCAGGTGTTCATCAACATAGGCGTCGCCACCATGGTTCTGCCCAACAAGGGCCTGTCGCTGCCGTTCATCAGTTACGGTGGCTCGAACCTCGTCGTGCTACTCGCCAGCGTCGGCCTCGTCCTTTCCGTTGCGCGCCGCGCGCACGACAAGCCTCTCACCGTCGCCGCGCCTCTCGACGACAATCCTTTCACCGCCCTGCCGCGCCCGACCTGATGCAACCTGCCTCGGAAAAGCCTCTTATTGCCATCGCCTGCGGTGGCACGGGTGGGCACCTCTTTCCAGGTTTGGCTGTCGCCGCTGAGTTACGGCGCCGTGAGTGCGATGTACTCCTGCTCGTGTCGCCCAAGGAAGTCGACCAGCAGGCTGTCCGTGCCGTGCGCGACGTGCTAGTTACCACCCTACCAGCCATCGCACTACAAGGTAACTTGTTCACCTTCGCCCGTGCCTCCCTGACGTCTTATCAAGCGGCGAAGAAACTCTTTACCCTGCGCCCGCCCCGGGCCGTGCTTGCCATGGGAGGTTTCACCAGTGCGCCCCCGGTGCTGGCTGGAAAGCAGTTCGGTGCAAAGACTTTTCTCCACGAATCGAACACTATTCCGGGTCGCGCCAACCGGTGGCTTGCTCATGTCGTCGATGAGGCGTTCGTCGGTTTCCCACAAGCTGCGCATCGCCTGTGGATTCAACGCCATGCCGTCACCGGGACGCCGGTGCGCGGGCAGTTCGCGCCCGCCGATGCTGCCAGCTGCCGCATGGCGCTTGGCCTCGACACGCAGCGCCCCACGCTCGTCATCACCGGCGGCAGCCAAGGCGCGACCGGCCTGAATGACTTGGTGCTTGCCTCGCTCCCAGAATTAACTACTCGTCATCCCGAGCTCCAATTCCTCCACCTTACCGGAGCGAATGACGTGGACAAAGCGCGCACAGCTTTCGGTGTGGATAGCGGTCAACGGTCGACGGTTTGCCGGGCGATCGTGCAACCGTTTCTTACCGAAATGGAACTGGCTCTTGGCGCGGCCACGCTCGTCATCAGCCGTGCCGGAGCCTCCTCGCTCGCGGAACTCGCGGCAATGCGTGTGCCGGCCATACTTGTCCCTCTGCCTACTTCCGCCGATGACCATCAAGCACACAACGCCCGCGCCTTCGCCGACACTGGTGCGGCGCGAATGTTGAATCAGCGCACAACTTCGCCTGTGCAGTTCACCGCGCTGGTCTCCGAACTGCTCACGAACGCCGCCGCGCGAGTCCAAATGCAAGATGCGCTCGCGCAGTGGCATCAATCTAGCGCCGCTGCAGACATCGCGGAGCGCATCCTGCGCGCGTGCGGCTTGCCGTTCGCCGCACGCAATGAGGAAGAAGAGGCGGCTTGGCAGCCACCTGCTCGTTTCGCTAAGTCCGTCAAACACCACAGCTTGGAGGGCGGTTCGGCTTCCTCCGTCACGCTCCAGTCGGCAATCCCATGACCTGCGCCGAGCCAATCATCGCGCCCGCTTCTGCCGACCTTGCGGCGCAACTTCGTGCATTGCTCTCGCCAGCATCTGTCTTGCGATGCAACGAGCCGCTCGCCAAACGCACCACGCTGCGCGTTGGCGGCCCAGCGGAGCTTTATGTCGAGCCGGCAGATGAAGCTGAACTTGCTATAGTGCTGCGGTTCTGTTGTGACCACGATACGCCCTTCTTTATGCTCGGGCGGGGGTCGAATCTACTCATTCGTGACGGTGGTATTCGCGGCATAGTCATTCACCTCGGTGCGCCCAATTTTACGCGCATTGCTTTTGAGGCCGGCCAGCTCCGGTGCGGTGCGGGGGCTAAACTCAGAGATATTGCGCTCGCAGCGAAACGTCACAGCCTTGGTGGATTAGAATTTCTCGAAGGGATTCCCGGCAACCTTGGGGGCGCGCTTCGCATGAACGCCGGTGCAATGAACGGCTGGACCTTTGATGTGGTCGCGACGCTGCGGTACATGGACTACGCAGGTGTGGCACATGAACTCAGCGTAAACGAGGTGCAGACGACTTACCGAAGTTGTCCGCTGCTCAAGTCCGCTGTTGCGCTTGGTGCGGTGATAACAGGCCGCTCGGCATCTCCCGAGCAGGTTGAGGCGCGGCTAAAGGAATGCCAGCAGAAGCGTTGGACCTCCCAGCCTAAAGAGCCGAGCGCGGGCTGCATTTTCAAAAATACGAAAGTTAGTCCGGCTGGGAAGTTGATTGATGAACTTGGTCTCAAGGGCACACGCGTCGGTGACGCGGTGGTGTCTGACGTGCACGGTAACTTCATCATCAATGCCGGCTCGGCTACCGCGCGTGATGTGCAGACGCTTATTGAGATTATTCGCACCCGGGCAAGGGATCAACGCGGTATCGAGTTGGAAACAGAGGTGGAAATCATCGGCGAGGACTAGCACAACGTTGGCCAAAAACACCTCCTGAACAATGCCAAGCAAACTGACCATTACCGTCATGCTCGGTGGTCCGAGTGCCGAGCGCGAAGTCTCGCTTCGCACAGGCGCGGCGGTGGCGGCGGCGCTGCGTGCGAACGGCAACACCGTCCACGAGCTTGACCCGCAGGGGCCGGGGCAGTGGACCCTGCCCGCCGGGACGGAGGTTGTCTTCCTCGCGCTCCACGGCACTTACGGCGAAGACGGCACGGTGCAGCGCGAACTGGATGCGATAAAAATGCCTTACACTGGTTGTGACCCGGAGGCGAGTCGGCTGGCGTTTGACAAAGTGCTCACGAAGAAGAAGTGCGTGGCGCAAGGCGTGCCAACGGCAAAGTCCGTGACCTTCAACTCGGCGCTGGCGCCTTGGCCTGATGGTTGGGAGACACCGGTCGTGCTTAAGCCCGTGCGGCAGGGCAGCAGCGTCGGCCTCCAGTTCGTGGATTCACCAGCAGAATTTTCCTCGAAACTAGCGGAATCACTTAAATTTGATAGCGAGGTACTGATGGAGGAGCGCATCTTCGGGCGCGAGACCACGGTTGGTATTCTCGCCGGGCGTGCTTTGCCGGTGGTGGAGGTGCGGCCAAAGCAAGGCACCTACGACTACCAAAACAAATATACGGCCGGTGCCACGGAATACTTCTGCCCGGCGGAGTTCGACGCGGCGACGACAGCGCGCATCCAAGACGCGGCCCGTGGGGCGTTCAACGCGATCGGCGGTCGCGACTACGCGCGTGTGGACGTGATGGTGCGTGCCAACGGCGACCCGGTGGTGCTCGAAGTGAATACCCTGCCTGGAATGACGGCCACGAGCTTGCTGCC
>Ga0194131_10005946_pt1 | contig 17241 bp, 19 predicted proteins | sample TA2KigO120mmetaG_FD_148631 | JGI IMG/M metagenome (GOLD analysis project Ga0194131, IMG submission 148631) | Freshwater microbial communities from Lake Tanganyika, Tanzania - TA2015053 Kigoma Offshore 120m | ecosystem: Environmental > Aquatic > Freshwater > Lake | place: Tanzania: Lake... | reverse complement strand
GAACTTCGCCACCCTCGACAAGGTGCTGGCGCTCGCCAAGCGGCCCAACGTGGCGGCCAAGGTCTCGGCCATGCCCTGCTATGCTGCCGACAAGACTTATCCTTTCCGCTCGGTGCATCCGCACATCCGCCGCGTCTTCGACGCCTTCGGGCCGCGGCGCACGTTCTGGGGTACCGACTGGTCGCGCCTGCCGTGCAGCTACCGCCAGGGTGTCACGATGTTCACCGAGGAGATGACTTGGTTGAAGGGCGACGACCTCCAGTGGGTCATGGGCTGCGGCATCTGCGAGTGGATCGGATGGAGGGTTTGACGCATCGATGATCGCCTCTGCTCGGCACTGTGAAGTCATTCCTTGACTCGCCCCACGGCGGTGCAATCATCTTCCGTACATCAACGTTGGGGGCGACCTATGAAGGCGCGGGAAGGGAAGTGCGTCTTGGTGGCGATATTGGTCGCGCTTGTGACGACGGCCTGCCAATCGAGTTCAGTCGATGCTCCGCCGCCTTCGGTGATTGCGACGGCGGCCGGATTTCTGGGTGCTCCCGAAACCACCGATCAGAAACTGTATCGGACCGGTCTGAAATACCTCGGAGAGTACAACGCTAAGGACAACCAAAAGGCGATGTACTGCGGCGAAACCGAAACCCATATCGGGTGCACCTGGGTCTACTACCGCGATACGCCGGACATCGCTGACGAAGACGCCCGGCGGAACTGCGAGGAAGCCTACGGCTTGAGCTGCCAGCAGTTCGCCGTGAATGGGCAACTTGCTCCTTGGGCGGCGGAAGTTGCCGACTCGCATGACCCTGCTGGCGCAGCGGCCCGCCAAGCCGCGTTCGAGCGGGACCGCGCCGCCGGAGGCGGCGGTGCTGCTCTTCGTCAGGCCATCGATGGTGGGATTTTGGTCCTGAGCGGTGTTCAGAGCGGCGTTGGAGCAATGCAGCGCGCGGCTACTGCTCAGCCTTCCGACGGTTACAGCCAGCGTGGTGCTTTCGTGGACTGCGCGAAAGCCGGCCTTTCTCCCGATTGTGCGACTCGTGCGGCCAATATGAACTCGGCCGGCCCGGGAGCGGTTCGAAGCACCTATGGTCAAGGATCCGGCACACCAGCGCCGACCAGTCGCAGCACCATCACCGGTCTGAAGTGACGTTCGGGGCGCCCCTCGGGCGCAGTGAATGCGGCAAGGATGTGAGCGAGGCCGCGAACTTCGCCACCCGCGGAGAGGCGCCGACGCTCGGCAGTTGGCCGAGCGTGGCGGCCAAGGTGTCGGCCATGCCCTGCTATGCCGCTGACAAGACATGTCCCTTTCGCTCGGTGCGTTCGCACATCCGACGCGTTTTCGACGCTTTCGGGCCACGGCGCACCTTCTGAGTCACCAGCTGGTCTTGCTTGTCCTGCAGCTACCATCAGGGCGTCGCCATGTTCGCCGAGGAGATGGCTTGACTGAAAAGCGAAGACCTCGATTGGGTGATGGGGCGCGGGATTTGTGAATGGCTGGCGTAGAGGCCGGGACGTTGACAGTAGCTATCGCTTCGCCGATGCCAGCTCTGGACCACGGAGGACCGAAGCCCGAGCAGTGTCGATCCCGGACTCCAACCGGAGAAGTTCGTCGAATCGCTTGTTGCGATGGATCGCGACTGTTCCAAGAGCGAAGTGTTGTGTGAGGGAGTATGTCTCCTCGAGGAATGGGAGAAGCGCTTAGCGATGCTCGACGCCGCCGTTGCGCGGCAGCGCGCCGATGCGAGGGTCAGCTGGGTGGCGAGCATCGAGGAGGTAGCCCGCCGTCTCGACGCTAAGCATCGCAAGATCGTTGCCTTTCGCGCGTGAAAGCCGTCCTGCCGGATATCGTCGTGCTTGATTTGGAAGGCGTCAGTGACTGGATCGCAAGCGCCAACCCGAACCGGGCTGTCATCTTCACAAAGCAATTGATGAAGCGTGTCGCGATATCGGCAAGCTCCGAGCCGCTACCCGCAGTTGCGGGCAGCCGGCCTTCGACGCCGTGATTTCTGCTTCGATCGCTCCGGTTGCTGCCACAATCTGATGGTAGTCAGGCATGGCGCCATGGATATCGGGCGCGGATCGAAGGGAGGGATGTCTCGATGAGGCCGCTTTTCCTTTCCATTGCCATCGTCGTCTTGGCCGGTAGCCCGGCGTTCGCGACCGACAACACGCTCGTCAAACCCAAGGGCCTTACCGCCAGTCAGTTCAGCAGCAACTGCCAGAACCAGGGTGGCATGGTGACGGACGTGTCGAGCCGCACCGACCGCTCGGCCGGCAACAGGGTGATCACCTGCGACAAGACCAATGGCACCCACGTCACCTGCCAGGTCAATCGCGACGGCACGTCGGAATGTGCCGGCCGTGGGCCAACCCGGCAGTAGCGCGTCGTCTCGGCTGCAAGCCGGCCCGTGGGTGTCGAGTCGTCTACGGGGTCGGCGGCCGCGGCGTCGCGAGGTCTCCTACAGGGCCCGCGTCACGGTCTGCGAGCCGCCGCCCCAGATCGGCAGGTAGGTCATCTTGTAGCCGGCACCGCCGGTGACGATGGGATGGATGGCGTCGGCGGCGCGCGCCACGCCGAGGCCGGCGCGCTCACCTTCGTCGAACAGGTAGCGCTGCACGCGCAAAAGATCCCAGCCGTCGTGGCGCGCGATCTTGTCGGCCATCTCCAGCGGCAGCAGCACGACTTGCTCACCGCGCTCGTTGCGTCTGCTCATGCTCGACATCACGAGAGCGGCGTGCATGCCGGCGGCGATCGGCGAGAGGATCGCTTCGGGCGTAGCGCCTTCACCGTCGGCCGGCAGGACCTCGGCGGTTCCCGAGACGCCCATCACCGTGACGGCGCTCGTATCGGCACCGAGCCCACGGCGGGCAGTCAGCGTGGGGAAGGGGCCGTCGTTGCGCTCGGCGAAGCAGAACGTGTACTTGCCTGGTTGGCCCATGGTCGCCATGTCGCCGGTCTCGGCCCGTGCGCCGCCGATGTTGCGCAAGCAGAGCTGTAGCGCGCGGCCGATGCTGGCATTGGCGCGGTTGCCCGGCCCCAGGCAGTTTGTCCCGGCATTGAGGCCGAGCGTGCGCGCGATCGGCCCATGCACGCAGAGCGCCACGGCGGCCGTGCCGGTCGTGGTGGCGATGCCGAGCAGGTTGAAATCGGCTTCGAGCGTCGCGGCGGCGGCCGCCAGCACGACCGACAGCTCGGCCGGCAGGCAACCGGCGATCACGCACTGGTAGGCGACGGCCTCGGGTGTGAGCTCGCCGAACATCGGCGGCATCATGCCCTGCGATCCGGTGCGATCTTCGATGCCTGCGACTATGGTTTCCAGCCGGCGGCGCGTCGGTGGCACCAGCGGTAGGCCGTCCGACAGCTCGGCGTCCGTCAGAACCCGTTGTGCGGTCTCCCAGCTCGTCGGCTCATCGACGACCGGCCATCCGCACCACTCGCTCATCCGGCGATGCGAACCGAGGCGACGGTCGTGCCGCCGAACGACGGAATGAAGGCCGAGTGCTTGCCCGGTCCGCCGGCCACCGTGATGTGAATGTCCTGCGGCGAACGGCCGATCGAGAACCAGTCGCCGTCCGGCTTGTGGCCGGTGCTGGTGTAGGTCTCCTGGTTCGCCTTGGAAATACGTGAGACGTGCACGCGTGAGCGCCTGAACAGTTCCTCGCGGATGGTCTCGATCGTGAAGCCATCGCGCTTCAGCGTTGCCGCGTGCTCGGGTCCGATGATCACGAGCATCGGGCCTTTTCCGTAGATCGTGTTGGCGCCGGGGTTCGACATGCCGCCGGCGAAGGTCGTGAGCAGACCCTCACCGGTGGTGCTGCCGTGGTCGTTGAGATTGTGCGGACCTTCGCCCGACATCACGGTGACCACGTTGTCGGTCGGCGCAAAGCCGCGCTGCACATGGTACGGCGGCCAGGGATTCTCCTCCTCGTTTTCGCCGAAGCAGAACGTGTACTTGGCGGGATTGCCCTGGGTCGAGCGGTCCATCTCGCCGGGCTTGGCGCCGGCGATATTGAGCAGCATCAGGCCGAGCGCGCGGCCGATCGTGGCGTTGGGGCGCCAGCCTTGGCCGAAGCAGTTGGAACCGCAATTGATGCCGAGCTGATGGCGGATCGGGCCGCTCACCATGATCACCGGCGCACAGGAATGCGTGGTCGCGAGAGAACCGTGCAGATTGTACTCGGGGTCAAGCACGGCCCGTAGGGCCGCCGTCACCACCGGGAAGTATTCCGGCTTGCAGCCGGCCATCACGGCGTTGGCCGCCATGCTCTGCAGGGTCGGCACGACCTGGCGCGGCGGCACCGGCGGGATCGGACGGTTGTCGCCGCGCACCGTGTCGACGAACTTCGCCACCTTCGCCTCGGTCGGGACGTAGAGCGGCATGCCGTCGCTCCAACCTTGCTCGACGGCGAACTCGTTGAACGCCTCGACATCCATGTCGGGGAGGTCGATCACTTCCTGCTCGGTGATGTCCTTCATCATTTGGCGGTCGCCTCGGTCAGTCCCTTGGTTGCCGCTTCGATGCGCTCGCGCAATTCGTCGGCATTCAGCCCGCCGATCGGATGTTTTACGACGATCAGCTTGGGCTCGACCTTGCGCGCCTTGGCCTGGGCCAGGACGAGCGGCTTGAACGTCTCAGTGGCGATCACGTAGGCCGTGATGCCGCGCTTCTCGAGTTCGATGCTGTCGTGGAAACTCCACGATGAGCAGCTCCCTCAATCGGCTATCGCCAAAAGCGCTCCTCGATATTTGGCCGCGACCTCTTCGATCACGTCCTTGGGAGCCGGCTGGCTGGCGCTGTTCTTCGACAGGAAATCGATATTGTCGATCTTGCGCGTGGCGCCGAGCTTTTCGCGGATGCCGGCCAGCAGCTCGCGCGCATTGGGCTTGGAGTTGGAGACCAGCGCGATGGCGTCGGTCGTCCAGTTGACCGGCTTCAGTGCCACTTTCTCGCCGCTTGTGGCGGAAACGCCGAACGCGGGATTGACGATTCGCATGAGGCATCCTCCTCAGTTCTTTTTCAGGGCCGTCCCGACAGCTTGCACGACCGCCTGGCCGGCGCGTTGCCCGTCGGCGATGGCGTCGGCGAGCGCCACGCGAGCGCCCGCCCGCACATCGCCCGCGGCGAAGGCCATGGCGACCGAGGCGCGGCCCTCAGCGTCGACAACGATATGCCCGGCAGCGTCGCGCGCAAGCGAATCCGGCACGAATTCCGCAGCGGGGGATTGGCCGAGATAGACGAACACCGCACTGGCCGGAACGGTCTTTCGCGAGCTGCCGCTTTCGACGATCACCGATTCCAGAAAGTCGCCACCCTGAAGAGCGACGATGCGGCCGTCGAGCCGAGCGATACCGTCGGGCAGCGGTGCCGTTGCGATGTCGACCACCGTAACCTCGCTGCCGAAGCCCTTCAGCTCGAGCGCTTCATGCGCCGCCCATCCCGCCGAGCCCGCGACGATCACCGGCTTGCCGACATAGAGTGGCCCGTCGCACGAGGCGCAGTGCGACAGCCCACGGCCCTCGAAAGCATCCTCGTCGGGCAGCCCCAGCCGTCCCTTGGCGAGTCCGGTCGCTACGATCACGGCGCGCGCGGAGTGGGTCTCGCCATCGGCGGTCTCGACAAGCCACGGCACACCACCCGATAGCCGCACGACTTCGCCGAACCCCAGCTCGACACCGGCTTCGCTCGCCTGGTCGGCGAGCTGCGAGGCGATCGTCGGCCCATCGCCGCCGCCGGCGAAGTCGGACAGCGACGTGAGATTGATCAGCACGCCGCCGGGCGCGAGCTTGTCGAGGCAGAGGACTTTCAAGCCGGCCCGGGCGGCGAGGGTGGCGGCGGTGAGGCCGGCGGGGCCGGCGCCGATCACGACGATGTCGTACGCGGAAGTGCTCATGGCAGCACCATAGCACTACCGATCGAGCCGGAATCGACATCCCACATCGCGGGGCGTTCGTTGTTTCCCGCCGGAGTGGTGGATAGATCGCTTGCCGAGGCCGTCGGAAGCATCGTAGGTCGGAACGTAGGGGAGGCGCAACGGAATGGCGTATTTCACGCAACAACTGATCAACGCCATAACGCTGGGTGCCATCTATGGGCTGATCGCCATCGGCTACACGATGGTCTACGGCATCATCGGCATGATCAACTTCGCCCACGGCGAGGTCTTCATGATCGGCGCCTTCATCTCGCTGATCGGTTTCATGATCTGCAGCCTTCTGGGCATCGGCTCGGCGCCGGTGGCGATCGTGCTGGTGCTGCTGATCGCCATGGCTTTCACCTCGGTCTATGGCTGGGCGATCGAACGAACGGCCTACCGGCCGTTGCGCGGCTCGTTCCGGCTGGCGCCGCTGATCTCCGCCATCGGGGTGTCGATTGCGCTACAGAACTACGTGCAGCTGGTGCAGGGCGCGCGCCCCAAGCCGGGCGGCCAGATCGTATCGGGTGGCTTCAATCTGTTCAGCCTCGACGGCTTCGACGTGCGCGTGTCGTGGCTGCAGATCATCATCGTCGTGGTGACGATCGTGCTGATGGCCGGGTTCGCTTGGCTGATTGCTAGAACGTCGCTCGGCCGGCGCCAGCGTGCTTGCGAGCAGGACATCAAGATGGCGGCGCTGCTCGGCGTCGACGTCGATCGCACCATTTCTCTTACCTTCGTGCTCGGCGCCGCGCTCGCCGCCGTCGCCGGCATGCTGTTCCTGATGTATTACGGCGTCATCGACTTCTTCATCGGCTTCCTCGCCGGCATCAAGGCCTTCACGGCTGCCGTGCTGGGCGGCATCGGCTCGCTGCCGGGCGCTATGCTGGGTGGCCTTCTGATCGGCCTGATCGAAGTCTTCTGGGCTGGCTATTTCTCCAGCGAATACAAGGACGTCGCCGCCTTCTCGATCCTCGTGCTGGTGCTGATCTTCCGGCCGACCGGCCTGCTCGGCAAACCCGAGATCGAGAAGGTCTGACACCATGGCGCCGCGCGCGATCGCCATGCTGAAAGACGCGGCGCTGACCGCCCTGGTGACGGCGGCGCTCGGCATCTTCATCGTCGGCTTCCGCACCATCGACGTGGGCTCGCGCACCGGCTTGAGCTTCGACTACGAGCTCACCGACCTTGCTGTGGCGGTGATCGTGGTCTTCCTCGGCCGGCTCGGCCTGTCGCTCGCCGCCGCGGGCCTGCGCTGGCCGGTGATCGCGCTGGGCGTCGTCATGGTCGCAGCCGGCGTCTCGCCGATGAAGCTGCCATCGGGCTTCCTCCACTGGTTCGTTGCCCTGGGTGGCGCGCTGCTGGTGCTGCGCGGCATCTGGCCATGGGCCGATCGCGCCGTCGCTGTCGCATCGCACACCTCGGGCGGCCGGCTGGTCCAGGAGATCGGCGCCAAATGGCTGGGCTGGGCGCTGCTGGCGGTGGCGGTCGTGCTGCCTTTCACGCCGCTTGCCGATCAGAAGACCATGGATCTCGGCGTGCTGATCCTGACCTATGTGATGCTGGGCTGGGGGCTCAACATCGTGGTCGGGCTCGCAGGCCTGCTCGATCTCGGTTACGTCGCCTTCTATGCCGTCGGCGCCTATGCCTATGCATTGCTCAGCACGCAGCATGGGCTGGGCTTCTGGGCCGTCCTGCCGCTCGCCGGCATGCTGGCGGCAACGTTCGGCATCCTGCTCGGTTTTCCGGTGCTGCGCCTGCGCGGCGACTACCTCGCCATCGTCACCCTGGGCTTCGGCGAGATCATCCGGCTGGTGATCCTGAACTGGGTCGATTTCACCAACGGCCCCGCGGGCATCGGCTCGATCCCCGGCCCGACGCTGTTCGGCGCGGTGTTCGCCGAGACCGCCCCGGCTGGCCGCCAGACGGTCGCCGAGATGCTGGGCATCCCGTTCAACTCCAACCACCGGCTGATCTTTCTCTACTATGTCATCCTGGTGCTGGCGCTGATCACCAACCTCTTCACCCAGCGCATGCGCCGCCTTCCTGTAGGCCGCGCCTGGGAGGCGCTGCGCGAGGACGAGACGGCGTGCAAGGCGCTTGGCATCAATCCGACCAACACCAAGCTCACCGCCTTTGCGGTCGGCGCCATGTTCGCGGGCTTCGCCGGCTCGTTCTTCGCCGCCAAGCAGCGCTTCATCAGCCCCGAGAGCTTCACCTTCATCGAGTCGGCGATCATCCTGGCGATTGTCGTGCTCGGCGGCATGGGCAGCCAAGTCGGTGTGGTGCTGGCCGCTGTGCTGCTGATCGGGTTGCCGGAATGGTTTCGCGAGCTCGGCAACTACCGCATGCTGGCCTTCGGGCTGGCCATGGTGCTGATCATGGTGTTCCGGCCGCGCGGCCTGATCGGCCATCGCGAGCCGTCGATCCGCCTGCATCCGGTGGCATCGGCAGGGAGCGGATGACCATGGCTGCTCCTCTGATCGAGGTCGAGCATCTCACCATGCGCTTTGGCGGCTTGGTGGCGGTCGACGATGTCTCCTTCATCGGTCGGCCGCGCGAGATCACGGCCATCATCGGTCCCAACGGCGCTGGAAAGACCACGGTGTTCAACTGCATCACCGGCTTCTACCGGCCGACCGTCGGCCGGTTGCTGCTGCACGGCGATCGCGACTACCTGCTGGAGCGCATGCTGGGCCACGAGATCGGCCAGCGCGCGCGCGTGGCGCGCACCTTCCAGAACATCCGCCTGTTCCCCGCCATGTCGGTGCTGGAAAACCTTTTGATAGCGCAGCACAACAAGCTGATGCGCGCTTCGGGCTACAGCATCTTCGGCCTGCTGGGCTTGGCGGGCTACAAGACTGCGGAGAACGCCGCCGTCGAGCTGGCTAGTCACTGGCTGAAGCGGATCGGCCTACTGGCCGACGCCGACCGCCCGGCCGGCGAGCTGCCCTATGGCGCGCAGCGGCGGCTCGAGATCGCGCGGGCGATGTGCACCGAGCCTCGGCTGCTCTGTCTCGACGAGCCGGCGGCTGGGCTCAATCCGCGCGAATCGGCCGAGCTCAACCAGCTCCTGGTCTCGATCCGTGATCAAGACGGCGTCGGCGTGCTCCTGATCGAGCACGACATGAGCGTGGTGATGAACATCTCCAACCATGTCGTGGTGCTCGACTACGGCCGCAAGATCGCCGAGGGCCCGCCGGCCGACATCCAGCGCGACCCCGCCGTGATCCGCGCCTATCTCGGCACGGACGATTCGGATTCCTCTCCCCATCAGGGGCAGAGGAGCCTGAATGAGGGTGACGGTCGTGCCTGACCCCATGCTGTCTGTCCGCGGCGTCGCGACCTTCTACGGTGCCATCCAGGCGCTGCACGGCGTCGATCTCGAGGTCGGCAAGGGCGAGATCGTGACCCTGATCGGCGCCAACGGCGCGGGCAAGTCGACCCTGCTGATGACGATCTGCGGCAATCCGCGGGCGCAGAGCGGGCAAGTCGTGTTCGACGGCGAGGATATCACTGGGCTCGCCACTCATGAGATCGTGCGCCGCGGCGTTGCCCAGGTACCGGAGGGCCGACGCATCTTTCCGCGCATGAGCGTGTTCGAGAACCTTCAGATGGGGGCAACGCTGTCCGATCCGGCGCACTTCGCGCACGACCTCGAGCGCGTGTTCGCCATGTTCCCGCGGCTGGCCGAGCGGCGCGAGCAGCGCGGCGGCACGTTGTCGGGCGGCGAGCAGCAGATGTTGGCGATCGGTCGTGCGCTGATGAGCCGGCCGCGGCTGCTGCTGCTCGACGAGCCGTCGCTTGGTCTTGCGCCCTTGATCGTGCGGCAGATCTTCGAGGCGATCGGCCGTATTGCGCGCGAGGAGAAGGTGACGGTGTTCCTGGTCGAGCAGAATGCCTTTCACGCGCTGCGGCTGGCCGACCGCGGCTATGTGCTGGCCAACGGCCGTGTGCGCCTGAGCGGCGCCGGCCACGAGCTTCTGGCCAACGCCGAGGTCCGTGCCGCCTATCTCGAAGGCGGCCACGCATGAGTCCTTTCGAAACCTTCGTCTTCGACTGGTTGGGCGACACGCCGGCGCACGTGCTGCTGTTCAACCTCGTTCTGGTGGCGCCTGGCTCCTTTGCAGCCGGCCAGGCGGTCGCCTCGACCTGGCGGTCGTGGGGCCAAATCGTGTTCTACGCCGCACTTCTTTCGGCGTTGCTGCGCTTTCTCGACTATGCGCTGGCCGGGGGTGAGCTGTGGTCGGTCGGCGGCTTTTTCCTCGGCTGGGCCGTGCAATTGGCAGTCGCGGCCTTGGCCTTCCAGCTGACGCGGGCGCGGCTGATGGTGCGCCAATATCCTTGGCTCTATCGGCGCAAAGGCTTGCTGGGCTTGGAGGAGCGGCACTAATGTAGCCGCAGCTCCACAGCCGTGGAGACCGGGGGTTAACTTCAAGGGAGACACGTATGAAAAGGACCTACGGCGCGTTGACCGTCGCGGCACTCGCCATGATGGCGATGCCGGCGCTCGCGCAGATCAAGATCGGCTCGGCCGGCCCGATGACGGGCCAATATGCCGCGTTCGGTGAGCAGTTGCGCCGCGGCGCCACCATGGCGGTCGAGGACATCAACGCCGCGGGCGGCGTCAACGGCCAGAAGCTGCAGCTGGTGATCGGCGACGACGCCTGCGATCCCAAGCAGGCGACGGCGGTCGCCAACAAGATGGTGTCGGACAAGGTCGCGCTCGTCGCCGGGCACTTCTGCTCGGGCTCGTCGATCCCGGCGTCGGACATCTACAAGGAAGCGAAGATCCTGCAGATCACGCCGGCGTCGACCAATCCGCGCCTGACCGACGAAGCTTTCACCAAGGGCAACACCACGGTGTTCCGCACCTGCGGCCGCGACGACGTGCAAGGCGCCACCGTCGGCGGCTACATCCTGAAGTATCACCGCAACGCCCGTGTCGCGGTGCTGCACGACAAGTCACCCTACGGCAAGGGCGTAGCCGATGAGACCAAGAAGGCCGTCAACAAGGGCGGCCTGCGCGAGGTCATGTACGAGGCCTACAACGACACCGACAAGGACTTCACCGCGCTCATCAACAAGATGAAGCAGGCGAGGATCGACATGATCGTGCTCGGCGGTTACCACACTGCGGGTGCGCTGATCATCAAGCAGGCGCGTGAGCAGGGCTTGCAGGCGCAGATGATGGGCTTCGACTCGCTGGAGACGGCGGAGTTCGCCCAACTCGGCGGTGCGGCGACCAACGGCGTGCTGATGTCGTTCCCGCCCAAGGCCGAGGACGACCCCAAGAACGCCGCGCTGGTGAAGAAGTTCCGCGACGCCAAGTACAACCCCGAGGGTTATACCTTGTTCAGCTACGCCGCGATCAAGGCCTGGGCCGACGCCGCCAACAAGGCGAAGTCGACCGACGCGGCCGCCGTCGCCGCCGCCCTGCGCAGCGGCAAGTACGACAGCGCCGTCGGCGTGCTCGAATTCGACCAGAAGGGCGATATCAAGAACCCGGTCTACGACATCTACGTCTGGAAGGACGGCAAGTCGTTCCAGTCGGTCAAGTAACCGCGGCCTCTGCGGCGTGGAAAAGGGCCCGGTGACGGGCCCTTTTTCTTCGCCCGTATCGAGATCGCGACGCTGAGGTTGATCGACGGTCGATTGCCGCCATCCGTGCAGCGGTGAGTGTCGAAGTGGGCGGCAGAGAATCAAGGACTGTTGCAGAGGCGTTGGCGCGAGATCAATCCAATGGAAATGCGATGAGCACGGACTTGAGAAGGCTTCGAGGTGTCAAAGCCGAGCCCGGCGGCAAGCTTCGTTTGCGCTGGCGGGATGGCGGCACCGATACCGTCAGCCTGCTTGGGGTGATGGCGCGGCATCATGCTTTGGAGACCCTGAGGGATGCTGCGGTTTTCGCGCGCGCCAAGGTGATCGATTGTGGTCTAGGCGTCGGTTGGGCGGACGACATCGAGATGTCCGCAGCCATGCTGGGGCGGCTAGCGGCCCAGCAGAGCCCTTTTGGGGCACGTGATTTCGTGCGGTGGCAAAGGGGGCGCCGGGCTATCGGACGCCGAGGCAGCAGACCTGTTGGGTGTGTCGCTGAACACCATCAAGAACTGGCGACGAGGGCGATTCGCAGCCCCGTCGTGGTCGCGATGGCTCGCCGCGCGATGTCCGTCGATGACACGCCGCTTGTCGCTCGTCTGCGGCCTCGGCGTGTCGAGCGCCCGGCGCGCCAAGCTACGCGAGAAGCGCGCAGGGCCGAAGCACGGGTTTCCTGAGCCGATTCAACGTCTTGTAGGTCGCTTTCCACGATTTTGGGGGACGGTGACACCGCGGCCCCGGATATGGTATCCGATGCCTCAATAGCTAGAGGGGATCGTTCGTCGAAATGCCGGGGGGCACCATCGCGGTTGCGTCGGATCATGCCGGCTTCGACCTCAAGGAACTGCTGAAGCGCGACCTGCAGGCGGCCGGTCGCGAGGTGCTCGATCTCGGCACCAACTCCACGGAGTCGGTCGACTATCCGGACTACGGCACAGCGATGGCCGAGGCCATCGCTTCGGGCAGAGCGCAATGGGGTGTGCTGGTCTGCGGCACCGGCATCGGCATCTCGATCGCGGCCAACCGCAACCCCAAGGTGCGGGCGGCGCTTGCCCATGACGTCACGTCGGCACGGCTGGCGCGCGAGCATAACGATGCCAACGTGGTGGCGTTCGGCCAACGACTGATCGGCACGGAAACCGCGCGCGAGGCGCTGAGGGTCTTTCTCGCCACCAAGTGGGAAGGCGGTCGGCATGCCGCCCGCGTCGCCAAGCTTTCGAAGGGTTGCTCGCAATGAGTCAAGTCGCGGCCAGGATGGCGCAAGCGCCGTTGTCGATGTTCACCCGCAGCCTCGGCGAGGCCGATCCGGCGATCGACGCCGCGCTCAAGGGCGAGCTGCATCGCCAGCGTCAGCAGATCGAGCTGATCGCCTCGGAGAACATCGTGTCGCGCGCCGTGCTCGAGGCGGCGGGCTCGGTGCTGACCAACAAGTACGCCGAAGGCTATCCCGGCCGGCGCTACTACGGCGGCTGCGAGGAGGTCGACAAGGCCGAGCAGCTGGCGATCGAGCGCGCCTGCAAGCTGTTCGATTGCCGCTTCGCCAATGTCCAGCCGCACTCCGGCGCCCAGGCCAACCAGGCGGTGTTCATGGCGCTGCTGCAGCCGGGCGACAAATTCATGGGCATGGCGCTCGACCAGGGCGGCCATCTCACGCACGGCTCGCCGGCCAACCAGTCGGGCAAGTGGTTCAAGGTGGTGTCCTACGGTGTGAAGCCCGACACGCATCTGATCGACTACGAGCAGATGGAGGCGACGGCACGGCGCGAAAAGCCGAAGCTGATCGTCGCCGGCGCCTCGGCCTACTCGCGTGCCATCGACTGGGCGCGCTTCCGCAAAGTGGCCGACGAGATCGGCGCCTATTTCATGGTCGACATGGCGCACTATGCCGGTCTGGTGGCGGCAGGCGTCTATCCGAGCCCACTGCCGCACGCCCATGTCGTGACCACGACGACGCACAAGACTCTGCGCGGCCCGCGCGGCGGCATGGTGCTGTCGACCGATCCCGAGGTCGGCAAGAAGATCAACTCGGCGGTGTTTCCCGGCCTGCAGGGCGGGCCGCTGATGCACATCATCGCCGCCAAAGCGGTGGCGTTCGGCGAGGCGCTCAGACCCGACTTCAAGGTCTACGCCCAGAACGTGATCGACAATGCGCGGGCGCTTGCCGCGGCCCTCACCGAGCGCGGTCTGGCGATCGTGTCGGGCGGTACCGACAGCCACGTCATGCTGGTCGACCTGCGGCCCAAGAAGGCGACAGGGATCGCGGCCGAGAAGGTGCTCGACCGGGCCGGCATTACCGTCAACAAGAACAGCATCCCGGGCGATCCGGAGAAGTACACCGTGACGTCGGGCGTGCGGCTCGGCTCGCCGGCCGGCACGACGCGCGGCTTCGGCGTCGCGGAGTTTCGCCAGGTCGGCCACCTGATCGCCGACGTGCTCGATGGCATTGCCAAAAACGGTCCGGACGGCGACGCCCAGGTCGAGGCCCAGGTGCGGGCCAAGGTACAGGCTCTTTGTTCACGCTTTCCTATCTACCGCGACTGATCCACGCGCAATCTTAACCGGGGGGAGACGATGCGCTGTCCATTTTGCGGTCACGAGGACACTCAAGTTAAGGACTCGCGACCGACCGACGACAATTCGGCGATCCGCCGGCGGCGCTACTGCCCGTCCTGCGGCTCGCGTTTCACCACGTTCGAGCGCGTGCAGCTGCGCGACCTCACGGTCGTCAAGAAGAACGGCCAGCGTGTCGCCTTCGACCGCGACAAGCTCGCGCGCTCGATCACGGTCGCCTGCCGCAAGCGGCCGGTCGATCCCGAGCGCATCGAGCGCGTGGTCAACGGCATCGTGCGCCGCCTCGAAAGCTCCGGCGAGAGCGAGATCCCCTCGACGCAGATCGGCGAGCTGGTGATGGACGCGCTACGCGCCCTCGACCCGGTCGCCTACGTGCGGTTCGCCTCGGTCTATCGCAACTTCCGCGAGGCCCGCGATTTCGAGGAGTTCATCTCCGACCTCGCCGAGACCAACCTCAAGGACTGACGGCATGATGCCGGCTGCGCTCGCGTTGGCGCGCCGGTCGCTGGGGCGCACCTGGCCCAATCCGGCCGTCGGCTGTGTCATCGTCAAGGACGGGCGCGTGGTCGGCCGTGGCCGCACGCGGGACGGCGGTCGGCCGCACGCCGAGGTCGATGCCCTAGGGCAGGCCGGCGTGGCGGCGCGCGGCGCCACTGTCTATGTGACGCTCGAGCCGTGCTCGCATTTCGGCAAGTCGCCGCCTTGCGCCGACGCGCTGATTCGCGCCGGCGTCGCAAGCGTCGTGTCGGCGATGGAGGATCCCAATCCGGTGGTCAACGGCCAGGGCCACGCCCGGCTGCGTGAGGCCGGCATCATGGTCGAGGTCGGCGACGGCGCGCGCGAGGCTGCAGCGATAAACGCCGGATTCCTGCTGCGCCTGCGCGCCAGCCGGCCGTTGTTTCATCTCAAGATCGCCTCGTCGCTCGACGGTCGTATCGCCACGGCGGCGGGCGAGAGCAAGTGGATCACCTCCGAGGCGGCGCGGATGGATGGCCACCGCCTGCGCGCCACGCACGACGCCATCCTGGTCGGCATCGGCACGGTCGCGGCAGACGATCCCGACCTGACGTGTCGTCTGCCCGGCCTTGGCGCCCGCTCGCCGGTGCGGATCGTGGTCGACTCACGGGTGCGGCTGTCGCCAGCGTCCAAGCTCGCGCAGACGGCCAAGACGAATCCGGTATGGTTGTTGTGCACGGACGCTGCATCTGCCGAGACGAGTGCAGTCTTGCGTGACCAAGGGGTCGAGATCATTACGGTCGCCGCCGAAGGCGATGGCCGCGTCGATGCCGGTGCGGCGGCGCAGGTGCTGGGAAAGCGGGGGCTGACACGGGTCCTGGTCGAAGGCGGCGGCACGGTCGCATCGGCGTTCCTGAAGGCGGGGCTGATCGACCGAGTGAGCCACTATCGCGCCGGGTTGCTGCTCGGCGGCGACAGCCGCTCTGCGGTCGGGCCTCTGGGGCTCGAGCGACTCGATTTCGCGCCCCGGTTCAGTCTGGCGGGCGTCCGCACCCTGGGCGGCGACACCCTGGAAAGCTGGGCACGGGAGACTTAAGTAGCGGTCATGTTCACGGGCATCGTCACCGATATCGGCGAGATCGTCTCGGTCGCCCCCGGCGGCAAGGCCGACGATCGCCGCTTCGTCGTGCGCACCCGCCACGACATGGCGCCTATCGCCATCGGCGCCTCGATCGCCTGTTCCGGCTGCTGCCTCACGGTGGTCGAGAAGGGCGGCGACTGGTTTGCCGTGGAAGTGTCCGGCGAGAGCCTGGCCAAGACCCATCTCGGCGACTGGCGGCAAGGCAGCCGCCTCAACCTCGAACTGTCGCTCAAGGTCGGCGACGAGCTGGGCGGCCATCTGGTCTACGGCCATGTCGATGGTGTGGGCAGGATCGCCTCGATGACGCCCGAGGGCGGCAGCGTGCGCTTCGCGTTCGAAGCGCCGGCCGAGCTGGCCCGGTTCATCGCCTCCAAGGGCTCGATCGCCGTCGACGGCATTTCCCTCACCGTGAACGAAGTCGACGGCAACCGCTTCGGCGTCAATGTCATTGCCCACACCCAGGCGGTCACCACCCTGGGCCAAGCCAAGGTGGGACAAAGGGTCAACCTTGAGGTCGATATGCTCGCGCGTTACGTTCAGCGACTGTTGGAGCACGGAAGACCATGAGCGCGCTCGAAAAGGACGCTTGGCGCATCACCTTCGCGGAAGTGAAGGCGGCGGCCGAGGATATCATCGAGGAGGCCCGCCGCGGCCGCATGTTCATCCTGGTCGATGACGAGGACCGGGAAAACGAGGGCGATCTGGTGATCCCCGCGCAATGGGCGACGTCCGACGCCATCAATTTCATGGCCAAACATGCGCGCGGCCTGATCTGCCTCGCCCTGACACGCGAGCGCGTCGAGCAGCTCGGCCTGCCGCTGATGGCCAAGAACAACGGCACGCGCCACCAGACCGCCTTCACGGTGTCGATCGAGGCACGCGAGGGCGTCACCACCGGCATCTCGGCGGCCGACCGGGCGCGCACCGTCGCGGTCGCGATCGACCCCTCATGCGGGCCGCAGGATATCGTGACGCCGGGTCATGTCTTTCCGCTGGTCGCGCGCGACGGCGGCACGCTGGAGCGCACCGGCCACACCGAGGCCGCAGTCGATCTGGCACGGCTGGCCGGGCTCACGCCGGCCGGCGTGGTGTGCGAGATCATGAACGACGATGGCACGATGGCCCGTCGCAACGATCTCATCACCTTCGCGCAGCGCCACGGCCTCAAAATCGGCACCATCGCCGACCTGATCGCCTACCGCCGACGCTACGATTCGATCGTCAAGCGGCTGAGCGAGACGACCTTCGAGAGCATCTACGGCGGCGACTTCCGCTGCGTCATCTACGTCAACAAGGTGACGATGGCGCAGCACATCGCCCTGGTGAAGGGCGACCCGGCGGCGGGCGGCCCGGTCATGGTGCGCATGCACGCCGTCAACGTCTTCACCGACGTGCTGGGCCAGCGCAACACCGGCCGCGGCGGCGAGATTCAAACCTCGATGGAGGAGATCGCCAAGGAAGGCCGGGGTGTCATCGTGCTGATCCGCGAGGCGCCCACCGTCATGCTGGCCGAGCAGCGCCGCCGTGCCGGCGAGCCGCTGCAACCGGCCGGCGGCGAACTA
>Ga0194131_10005943_pt1 | contig 17247 bp, 16 predicted proteins | sample TA2KigO120mmetaG_FD_148631 | JGI IMG/M metagenome (GOLD analysis project Ga0194131, IMG submission 148631) | Freshwater microbial communities from Lake Tanganyika, Tanzania - TA2015053 Kigoma Offshore 120m | ecosystem: Environmental > Aquatic > Freshwater > Lake | place: Tanzania: Lake... | reverse complement strand
CGTTCGCGCCGGTGTACACCAGCACCAGGCCCAGCAGGTTGAAGCCCACCCACCCCGCGGTCCACAGATCCAGGAAATCAAGCAGCAGGTAGAGCGCCCACATCGCCATCATGGCGGGAAACATCTGCAGGATGATCAGGGTCATCAGCCCGTGGTTGCGGCCCGCGAAGCGGAAGCGCGCGAACGCGTAGCCGGCCGTGGTGGTGAAGCACAGCGAGAGAAACGCGGACAGTCCGCACACGAAGAGACTGTTGCGCACCCACAGCATGAACTGCGAGGTGGTCAATAATTTCCCGTAGTTCTTCAGCGACACCGGGCCGCTCTCCCCGCCCCCGTACAGGCTGCCGAATTCCCGCAGCGAGGCCAGCACCACCCAGAATACCGGCATCAGCAAGATTACCACGCTGGCAAGCAACACCACATGGATCAGCATTTGCAGGGGACCGAGCGCTCTACGCATCCTTGAACGCTCCAGTCAACGACGAATTGATCAGGCTCAAGCCGCCGATCAGACCAAAAATGAGGACCGCGTACGCGCTGGCCAGGCCGTACTGGCTCAGGTTGAAGCCCAGCTTGAAGGTGTACGACACGAGGATGTCCGTGGCGCCAGCCTCGCCGCCGCCCGGCACCGGTGGACCGCCCCTGGTCAACAGATAAATTCCGATGAAATTGTTGAACGCAAACGCGAACGAAGTGATGATCACTGGCACCAGCGCGTTGCGCAGCATGGGCAGGGTAATTTTCCAGAACTGGGTGGGACGACTGGCGCCGTCGATATCCGCGGCCTCGTACAGGTCGCCCGGAATGCTCTGCAGCGCGCCCAGCGTGATCGACATCATGAACGGAAACGTGAGCCAGATGTTGACCAGCAGCACCGAAAAGCGCGCCCACCCGGGATCGGTCAGCCAGGGCACCGGCGTGCCGCCCAGTCCTTTCACGAACTGGTTGAGCTGGCCGAACTCGCTGTCCATCAAGCCGCCCCACATCAGCACCGTGATGAAGCTGGGCATGGCCCACGGCACGATCAACGCGGTGCGGTAGAATTCCCGCAGCGAGACGTCCTTACGGTTGAGCAGCATCGCGTAGATCATCCCGACCACCAGCGATCCGAACACGCTGATCGCCGACCATGCGATGGTCCACACGAAGACGCGTAAAAATATCCCCAGCTCGGAGCCGAACAGGATATCCGCGTAATTGCGCAGCCCCACCCAGTGATAGTCGTGAAAATGGTACAGGCTCCAGTTGGTGAACGACAGGTAGAACGTGTACAGCGTCGGGATGAAGGTGGCCACCGTCGCGCTCAGCAACGCCGGCAGCACGAACCAGTAGGGATACATGCCGCGCGCGCGATCGGTCATCGCTTCATCATCCGCACGTTGGTCTCGATGCGCTCCACCGCCTCGCGCAGCGCATCCGGAGCGGCCACCTTCCCCGAAGTGACCAGCTTGAGCGCGTCCTGCATGGGCTGCCACACCTGGGCCATGGCGGGAATGGAGGGCATGGGGGTCCCCTTTTCCACGCTTCTCCCGATGGCCTGCACGTCCGGGTTGCTGGCCACCCGTGGATCCGCCTGCGCGTCGCGCCGCGCGGGGATACGCCCGGCCGCAAGGTTGAGCTGCACCTGTGCTTCCCGGTCGGCCAGCGCCAGCATCAATCCACGCGCCAGATCAGGGTTGCGCGAGGAGCGGGCGAGCATCACCCCGTCCACGCCAACCAGGGGGGTGGGCCAGCGGCCGTTGTCGAGTCTGGGGATGGGCGTGAACACGTAGTCGATTTTCTGGTCGCGATACTCGCGAAGCGCCCACGGGCCGGTGATCGTCATCGCGCACTCGCCGCGCAGGAAGCGGTCGTTCGCGGTGTTCTTGGTGGTGCCCACCGGCATCAGCTTTTCCTTGAGGTGGAGGTCGGCCAGGAACTGCGCGGCGCGCACCGCGCCTTCACTGGCCAGGCCCACCTTCGCGTCATCCTGGCCGGGCGTGAACAGCGTGGCGCCGTAACCGCCAAAGACGGGGTAAGCGAAGTAAAAGTCCAGGTCGTCGAACAGAAAGCCGTAGCGCTGGCCATCGGTGAGCTTTCGGGCCTGGGCGATGAGCTCGGCCATGGTGTCTGGAGGAGTGGGCAGCAAACCGCGGTTGGTCACCAGCCCGATGGCGGTCACCGAGAGCGGCAGCCCGTAAAACTTTCCCTCGTATCGCATGGTGTCGAGGCTTACCGGGAGAAACGGCTCCAGGTCCGCGGCGGGGAAGTCCACCGGCGCGATGAGATCCGCGGTGACGAAGCGCCCGATCCAGTCGTGCGGGCCGGTGATGAGGTCCGGACCCTGCCCCACCGGCACGGAAACCTGAATCTTGGGCTGCAGCTCCTCAAAGGGGACCCGCACGACGCGCACCGGAATCCCCTCGCGGGCCGCAAAGGCGGCGCCCTCCTTCTTGAGGAGCTCCAACTCCTGGTCCTTGAAGGCGGACCAGACCACGATCTCCAGCACCGGCACGCGCTGGCAGCCCAGGATGCACATCATGAGCATGGCCACGAGGAGAAATCGACGGAAATAAAACAGGCCGACGGGGAGGGGGGCTGGGGGAGGTGAGGCCCCGACGGCCATAGACGGTCGGGACACCTGCTTTCGCGGCATCCCTTTCCACATCGGTATTATACCGAACTTCACCGAGATCGAATTCCTCCGTTGGAACTATTTTGGAATACGACTTTAGTCGTACTCCGTGTATGGGTTCATCGAGCCCGCGGGGCAATCCGGATTTCTACGTCCGCGCGCGAGGCCCCCTTGCCACAGGAAAATGAAGGGCTGCCTTGAACTTCCACCGTTATGACGTCAGAGGATCCGGGCGCCCCGGTGGCAAGCACGGCCAGCAAAAGAAAGTCCGCCAAGAAGACCGCCCGCCCCGCCCCGGGCAACGGCGCCGCGAAGAAGGCATCGCAGGCGCGCCCGCCCAGGAAGGCGGCCGCGCCCGCCACCAGTCAGCTGCGCGCGGCGGAGATCGTGCTTATCAACGGCATGCGACTTGCAGTGGCGCTTTCCTATGCGCCAGGCTCGACGCCCTACGTGGTCGCGTGCGCCCGGGGAGCTGCCGCGGAAGATATCGTGTGGGCCGCGGAGGAGCTGCGCATTCCGGTCGTGGAGATGGCCGCCCTGAACCCGGACGACGCGGCCGTCCTCAAGCCCGGAGACGAGATTCCCGAGGCGCTCTACCGCCCGGTGGCACACGCCCTGGCGCTGCTTTACCGCGCGGCGCCCTCCCCCACGCTGGTCCGCTTCCTGCGCGTCGTTGGGCTCGAGGGCAAGCGCCGTGAAGCCCGCCTGAAAGCGCTCGACGCGGAGTATGGCGACTTGATGGCCATCGCCCCGGTCCACGTCGAAGTGGGCGAAATGTTGATGGAGTTCAGCGGGGAGTTTCTCGATCCGCTCCATCAAGTACGGCAGAAGGTCGCCATCGAGACCGGGCTCATGCTGCCCGCGGTTCCGATTCGCGGCAATCCCCACCTGGGGCCGTCGAGCTTCCGCGTCTACCTGCACGACGTGCCGCTGCAGGAGGGGGAAGTCGACCTGCCCATCGACTCCCCGGAAAAGCTGTACATCATTGCCAACCGGGTCAAGCAGATCGTCTACCGCCACGGCTGGGAGCTGCTCGGATACCAGGAGGTGGAGTCACACGTCGAGCTGGTGAGGCGCAAGCACCCCGGCCTTGTCAAGGCGCTGTTCCCCACGGCGTTCTCGATGTCCGCGCTGCGGCAGGTGCTGCGCAACCTGCTGCGGGAATCGCTGTCGATTCGCGACCTCGCCACCATTCTCGAGGTGATCCTGGAGAACCTCAGCACCAGTCACGATCCCGACCTGCTTACCGAGTGCGTGCGGATGGCGTACAGCCGCAGCCTGTGCAACAAGTACCAGGACGCGGAGGGCTTCCTCAACGTGCTGGTGCTCCATCCGGACGTCGAGCGCACGCTGGCCGAAGCGCTTCGCGAGGCCGGGGGCACGCGCTGGCTTGACCTCGGCGTCGACGAGGGTCTGCGCGTCCTGCGCGCGCTGGAAGCCGGGCTGCGCAACGCGTCCGCGCTTCAGTTCAGCCCGGTGCTGCTCTCCTCGCCGATGCTGCGACGCTTCATCAGCCGACTGATCGAGCCGATTTTCCCGGATCTGCCGGTCATGTCGTACAACGAGATCGCGCCCTTGTCCCAGGTGCGATCAATCGGATCCATCGCGTTCTAATTGAGAGTACGTAAACGGCCGGGCGCCGAGACGCTCATCATCCTCCCGACCGACGCGAACCGCAATCTGGGTGTCTTTTTCATTTTCATTGGAATCACCGCCAGCTTCCCGTTGTGGTACCTGTGGTGCGTCTGGTTCGGCCGCCTTCCGCGAGGCGCCAACGACTGGTATCCGGCCGTCGTGATGGCCTCCGTCTTCGTGTTGATCGGATATATTCTGGCGGTTCACTCACGAAAGAAAATCACCGTCACCGCGGACGCAATCCGGGTAAAAGACGGCATGTTCCGGCATCAGTTGCGCTTTACGTGGAACGGCCCACCGCTCATCAAGCTGCAACACATCGACAGCGAGCAGATCGATCGGCCCAGGGTAAAATGGCTGGTGAAGCTGGTCAACGAGCGCTACGAATACACGATTGACGAGCGCGTGAACCAGCAATTGCAGAGCCGGGCGCTGGCCGAAGCGCTGGCCAAGACGCTGGGCTGCCCTTTGCAGGAAAAGCTCGACGACGGGACCCAGTTGAGCATCGCCGCGAGCGACCTGGACATCCCGTTCCGCGAGCGTGTCGAAAAATACCCCAATCTCCTGGGAACGGCCATTGACGCACCGGTTTCGACCGCGGTAAAGGTCACCCGGGAGAATGGCGCGGCGCGCTACGAGTGGGGCGTGGCCACCACCGGCGCCATCGTGGACGTCCTGGTGGTAGGCCTTGTATTCGTCCTCATGTCCGCGATTCCGCCCTCAGCGGAGCGCCCGTCCATCCTCGAAACCGCGCGCGGCACGGGAGACTTCACGCTGTATTTCTGGCTGGCCGGCGTCGTGGTGTTGTTCCTCGCGGTGATCAGCGGGTTCCGCGTCTTGCTGTCGCTGGCCCCGGATAGAGTGAGCCTGCGCGAGACCCTGTGGGGCATTCCCATCTCGATTCGCCGAATAGCGGCGGAAAGGGTTGAGGAGATCCAGCTCAATCGCACGGTACGCGGGCCGATCGTGCAGATCGTGAGCGACGAGGCGCTGATCCAGTTCCGGGTCAGCGACCTGGACACCGCCGCCTGGCTCACCTACGAGATTCGCTGCCACCTGGCCGGCGAGCGCCCCACCACCAGGCTGGAATCAGCGGCGGCGCCGACTCCATAGCCCGTCGAGAAATCGGGAGACGCCCAACCACACGCCGCCGGGCAGGCGCGCGTCGTGAATGGGCTTGGGGGATGGGCGGGTGGCCGGCGCGTCCGACTCTTCAGGCGGTTGGGCCGGATGCCCGTCGCGGCGGCCGCAGCCCTTTGCCACCTTGGACTGCCAGGCGCCCTCGCACAGCGACAGATAGTCTTCCTGGGACAGGTAGAGCCCCCCGCCGGCCCTCACCAGGCGCAGGCGGCCACTCACCACGCGGCGCGCCACCAGGCCCGGGTGGGCGCTCACCATGGGTAACACGCGGCGAAGCGGCACCACGGAGATTCTGAGCACGGCGGGGTCCTTTCCGCTAAGTGGCGCGCGACACAAGTAGCTTCGCCTTACACAGACAACGACTGACCCGGGCGTGTAGCGCGCCACGATCAAACAGATTTGGGGCTTAGTGGTCCGCGCCCGGGGCTCCATTTCATGATCAGACTTGCGCCGCGGACCACTAAGTTTGCCCCATTATAGCAAAAAACCGTCCGGGATTTATTCCACCGGACGGCGCCCCTGCAGGGAGCGGGCCAGCGTCACTTCGTCGGCGTACTCGAGGTTCATGCCGTGCGGCAACCCGTATGCGAGACGCGACAGGCGGACACCCAGTGGCTTGAGCACCTTCGTGAGATAGAGCGCGGTGGTCTCGCCGCTGACCGTGGAGTCGGTGGCCAGGATGATCTCCTCCACCTGCTCGGCCGCCACGCGATCAGTGAGGGCGCCCACCGTGAGGTTGTCCGGTCCCACGCCGTCCATCGGCGATATCAGGCCGCCCAGCACGTGGTAGCGCCCGCGGAACTCGCGAGCCCGCTCGAGGGCCACCACGTCGCGCGCGTCCGCGACCACGCAGATCTGTCGCGCGTCACGAAGCGGATCGGTGCACACCGGGCAGACTTCCCCCTCGGCAAGGTTGAAGCAGGTGCGGCATGGGCGAATCTTCTCTTTCACCTCGAGAATCGCCGCGGCCAGGCGCTGCGCGTCATCGCGGCTCGCGCCCAGCACGTAGAACGCTAGCCGCGCCGCGCTCTTGGGACCCACCGTCGGCATCTTCATCAATTCATCGATGAGCCGGGCGATGGGCGCGGCGAACTCCAAGGCCACCGTCGCGGTTAAAAGGGCAGGCCGGGAATATTCAGGCCGCCAGTAAGCGCGCCCATACGCTTGCCGGCAAGGTCGTTCGATTTTTCGAGCGCCTCTTTGGTCGCGGTCAGGATGAGATCTTCAAGAAGGTCAACGTTCTCCGGATCCACCACGCTGGCGTCGAGCTTGATGGATACGATCTGCTGCTGGCCATTCGCCTGCACTTTCACCGCGCCGCCCCCGGCGCTGGCTTCGACGATCTCGTTGGCCAGCTCGTCCTGCACCTTGGTGAGCGACGCCTGGAGCTTCTTCTGCATCTGACGAAGAATCTGTTTCTGCATAATTCTGAATTCCTTTAAAAACTACTAGCGGTCACGACTTCCCGCTTTTGGCGTCGTTCTCCTCGTTATCGAAGATCAGACGAATGTTGTCGACCAGCTCGTCGTAATTCACCGGCTTGGTCATGTACGACGACGCGCCCTTCTGGTATCCGCGCAGCACGTCGGCGTCCTGCCCCCTGGCGGTCAGCATGATGACTGGAATCTTGCGGGTCGCCTCATCCCCTTTCACCGTCTCCAGGACCTGGAAACCGTCCATCTCCGGCATCATGACGTCGAGCACCACCAGCTCCGGTTGGTCGGCACGGATCTTGTCGAGCGCCTCGCGTCCGGACGATGCGGTGGTCACGTTGAAGTCTTCCATCTCCAGGTAGATTTTCAGCGATCGCAGGATGTGCTCGTCGTCGTCGACCAGCAGCAAACGGCGGGCCGGCGCGGCAGCTTCCTCCGGATCCGCGATTGGCTTTTCGTCGTCGGCTTCTGATTGATCGTCCCTGGCGGGACTCGAATCGGACATGCTTGGTGCCCCTCCTGTGCCTAGAGTATCTTTCCGCCGAACAGATCGCTGGCCTCGCTCACGAAGCGCACGTGCTGCGCCGTCTCGTCGAGGCCGGGCGCAGGCGGCGGCTCCGCTGCGGGCGCTCCCCCGCTCGAGTCGACTTGAAATCGGATCGGCTGCTTGAGCAGCGCGGAGAGGCGCTGCGTCAAGACGGGGCGCTCCGCTTCAATCTTGTCCTGATGCCAGCCGTGGCCGGGGGAGATGGAGAGCACGCAGACGTCCCCCTGCACCGCGACCGGGCGGAATTCCAGAAGCACGCCGCGGAGGGGGCCCTTGCCCTCGCGCTTGAGCGCGTCCATCAGCTCTCCCCAGGCGCGACGGAAAGACTCCAGCGTCAATCCAGCGGCCGCGGGCGTGGGGGCCGGCCGCTCCACGTGGGTGGCGGCGGGGGCCGGCTGGCCGGCCGCCGGCGCGTACCCGGCGGTGGGCGGTGCGGGGATGGGCGCGGCCGGAAGGCTGTCCCACGGGGGAATTTCATCTTGAGCAGGCGCCGGCCTGGGCGCCGCCTGCGGCGGCGGCGCGGACGGCTTCGGCGGCGGTGCGGCCACCGGCTGTCGCTGCGCTGCCGGAGCGGAGATCGCGTCCGCGCCGGTCAGGCGGATAAGGGCAACTTCCCAGCTCAGCCGCGCGTGAGCAGGATCCTTGAGCTCCTGCTCAAGCTCCATCAAAATGCGCGCCTGACGCATCAGCTCGCCGACCTCCGCGGTCTGCGCCTGCGCCTGCAGCCGCTGCAGGTGCTCGGCGCCTACCTTCAAGATCCCCTGGGGATCGCCGGCCACCCGGGCAATGAGCAGCGCGCGCACGTGTCCCAGAAGGTCACGCGCGAGCTGCACGAGATCCTTGCCCTCCGCGAGCAGCGCGTCGAGCAGCGCCAGGGCTCCTTCGACGTCCCTCCCCAGTAGAAGATCAGCACAGCGAAACAGGGCGTCCCGCTCGGTGACGCCGAGCAGAGTGACCACGTTCGCGGCGGTGAGCTGGCCGTCGGCGAAGGCCGCCGCCTGCTCCAGAATCACCAGTGCGTCGCGCAGCGCGCCGTCCGCCGCCTCGGCCACCATCTGCAAGGCCTCCGGCTCGGCGGCGTAGCCCTCCTGCGCGCAGACGTACTGGAGGCGCTCAAAAATATCGCGCTGGGATATGCGGCGGAAATCAAACCGCTGGCAGCGGGACACGATGGTGGCCGGCAGATCGTGCGGATCAGTGGTGGCCAGGATGAACACGAGATGAGGAGGCGGCTCTTCCAGCGTCTTCAAGAGCGCGTTGAACGCCGCGTTGGACAGCTTGTGCACCTCGTCGATGACGTAGATCTTGTGGCGGCCCTCGACCGGCGCGAAGCCGGCCTTTTCGATGATCACCTCGCGGACATTTTCCACGCCGGTGTGAGACGCGGCGTCAATCTCGGTGACGTCCAGGCTGGAGCCCTCGGTGATGGCGCGGCAGATGCGGCACTGGTTGCAGGGCTGATCCGGGGGCGCGGCCAGGGGATGGGCGGCATCCGGGCCGATGCAGTTGAGCGCCTTCGCAAAGATCCGCGCGGAGCTGGTCTTGCCGGTGCCCCGCGGACCACAGAACAGGTAGGCTTGCGCCACCCGCTGCAGCCGAATGGCATTGCGCAGCGTCAGCGAGACGTGGTCCTGACCGGAGAGTTGATCGAAATCCTGCGACCGATATTTGCGGAACAGGGCAACGTGGGCCATCGCGTGCCTCCAGAAGAGTGGGCGGGAGTGTTCGCGTCCCCTCGATGCCCTCCCTTTAGTGGACCTGCCCCCTGGGGAGTCGCCTTCGGCGCCCCCTCAGACCCCCGTCTAGAGCAGCTCCTCGTTCCAATCCCGCGCCGGGATCCAGGCGCGGCGCCCCATCAGCTGATCGAGCACGCGGTCCAGCTCGTCGCCGGAGGTGTAGTGGATCTCGATGCGTCCGCTGCTCCGGCCCCGCGGCTTGATCTGCACCCGCGCGGAAAGCTGGCGCTGCAGGCGCTCCTCCACGTCCTCCCACTCGGGCGCCTGGCGGCGGCGGGTCGGGGGCTGCTCGGAGTGTCCCCGCGCCTCGGTGAGGCGCCGCACCAGCGCCTCGGTCTGCCGCACGGACAGGTGCGCCCGCTTGACCCGCGTCCAGATCTTGCGTTGCAGCCCCTCATCCTCCAGGGCCAGCAGGGCGCGCGCGTGGCCGGCGCTGATCTCCCCGGATTGCAGATCGTGCTGAATCTGCTGGGGAAGGTTGAGCAGGCGCACCGTGTTGGCCACCGCCGAGCGGCTCTTGCCGACGCGGGTGGCCACGTCGTCCTGCTTCATCCCATACTCGCGCATCAGGTACTGAAACGCGGCGGCTTCCTCGAGGGGGTTGAGGTCCTCGCGCTGCAGGTTCTCAATAAGCGCGACCTCCAGCCCCTCCGCCTCGGCGAACTCGCGCACCACCACCGGAATCTGCGTGAGGCCGGCGGCTCGCGACGCGCGCCAGCGGCGTTCACCAACGACCAGGTGATATTGCCCGTTCGATTTGCTGACGATGACCGGCTGCAGCACTCCGTGCTCGCGGACCGACGCGGTCAGGTCCCTCAGCTTTTCCTCGTCGAAGTGCCGACGTGGCTGCAGCGGATTGGGAAGAATGCGCTCAACGTCGAGCAGCAGTGTCCCGCCCGGGGATGGGCTGGAGGGCGGCGCGCCGTTCCCCGGGCCCTGCGGGATCAGCGCTGACAGCCCCTTCCCCAGCGCCTTGCGATTGATGGGATTGCTCACGTTCGATCACTTCCTTTGCCAGTTCTCGGTACGCCTCGGAACCTCGGGAGCGCGGATCGTAGATCAGCGCCGGCTGGCCGAACGATGGCGCCTCGCTGAGCTTTACGTTGCGCGGGATAGCCGTCTGGTAGACTTTGTCGCCGAAAAACTGGCGGACCTCGCCGGCCACCTGCGCCGTGAGGTTCAGCCGACCGTCGTACATGGTCAGCAGAACGCCCTCAATGGCAAGCCCACGGTTGAGGTGGCGGCGCACCAGCTCGACCACGCTGTTGAGCTGCGAGAGCCCCTCGAGGGCGTAAAATTCACACTGAATGGGGATCAGCACCGCATCCGCCGCCGTCAAGCTGTTTACCGTGAGCAGCCCCAGGCTGGGCGGACAGTCCAGGAAAATGTCGTGGAACCGCTTGCGCGCACTGTGCAAGGCCCGGGCCAGTCGCGACTCGCGGGAGATGGCCGTGACCAGCTCGATTTCGGCGCCCGCCAGGCGAAGCGTGGCCGGCGCGACGAAGAGATTCGGCGTGCTGGTTTCCAGAATGACCTCGTCGAGCGGGCACTCAGCGATCAGCGCGTCGTAGACGCAGCGCTCCAACAGGCCCTTTTCGACCCCCAGACCGCTGGTCGTATTTCCCTGTGGATCAACATCGACCACCAGCACTCGACGGCCCATCTCGGCCAGCGCGGCGGCCAGGTTGATGGCCGTCGTGCTCTTGCCCACACCGCCTTTTTGATTCGCGATGGCCAGGATCTTGCCCATGGGCGTGCACCTTCTTCTGTCCGGAGGGGATTGATATTGAATTCTATTCTAGATCCAGGTCCCGCGTCCTGCTCCAAGGGCTAGGGTCGTGCTCTGCCGAAAGGGTCGCCGTGACCCTTGAAGGTTCTTCCGCGATCGATCCCCGGCAGCTGTTCCCCTTCCCCCTTGATGCGTTCCAGCGGGAAGCCATCGCGTCCATCGACGCCGGACACAACGTCGTCGTCTGCGCTCCCACTGGCGCGGGAAAAACCGCGGTCGCCGAATACGCCGTGCACAAGGCCCTCGCGCAGGGCCTTCGCTGTTTTTACACGACGCCGCTGAAGGCACTCTCCAACCAGAAGTTTTTCGATTTCCGAGCGTCGCTGGGCGTGTCCCGGGTAGGCCTGTTGACCGGCGACGTGTCCGTGCAGCGTGACGCCTCCGTGGTGGTGATGACCACCGAGGTTTTCCGCAACATGCTGTACGGCACTACGCTGGGCGAAGTGAGCCGCAACCTGGCAAAAGTCGCTTTCGTGGTGCTCGACGAGTGCCATTTCATGAATGACGTGGAGCGCGGCACGGTGTGGGAGGAGTCAATCATCTACGCGCCGCCCAGCGTGCAGCTGGTGGCGCTTTCGGCCACCATCGCCAACGCCGAGGAATTGCGCCACTGGATGAGCGTCGTGCACGGCCCCACCGATCTCTCCTGGAGCGATCACCGCCCGGTTCCGCTGCGCCATTATTTCTTTGTGAAGAGCAACATGTACCGGCTGCTCGACAAAGGCGGAAAATTAAATCCCGCGCTGGCCGGCATCACCCAGCAGGCGCGCGCCGCGGCGGCGGCCCGGCGGGGCGGCCGGCTGCGAGGGGATCGCTCCCGCAAGGAAGAAGGAATCCCGCGCCCGGAAATGGACGAGGTGTGCGCGATGCTCGACAAGCGCGACATGCTGCCGGCCATTTTCTTCGTGTTTTCACGAAAGGGCTGCGAGGAGGCGCTGCGCAGGTCGGAAGCCTCGGTGACCCTGACGCTCCAGGAACAGGACGAATTGCGCGCGGCCATCGATGAGGCGCTCGCCGCCAATCCTACCCTTTCCTCGCATCCCCACCTGGGGCTGCTGTACGTGGGCGTGGCGGCGCATCACGCGGGGCTGCTGCCATCCTGGAAATCCCTGGTGGAGCGGCTCTTCAACCGCGGGCTGGTGAAAGCGGTGTTCGCCACCGAGACACTGGCCGCGGGGATCAACATGCCGGCCCGCAGCACCGTCATCTCCGCGATCAGCAAGCGCTCCGACGAGGGGCACCGGCACTTGACCGCGTCGGAATTCCTGCAGATGTCCGGGCGGGCCGGGCGGCGCGGCATGGACGTCGTGGGCAACGTGGTGGTGGTCAGCCATCCACGCGAGACGGTCGAGGACACCGCGCGCCTCGCCCGAGCGCGGCCGGATCCGCTGGTGAGCCAGTTCACGCCCTCCTACGGAATGGTGCTCAACCTCTTGCAGCGGCACTCTCCAAAGGAGTGCTACCAGTTGCTGGAGCGCTCGTTCGGCCAGTTCCTCGCGAATCGGTCGCAGGCCGGGATGAGTGAAGAAGTGCTGGCGATGGATCGCGAAATCGCGCGGCGCTCGGAGCGGATGTGTCCGGACGAGCCGGGCGATCTGCGCCGCTATAAATCGCTCTACGAGCAATTACGCGCGTCTCGCAAGCAGGCGAAGGGAATGCGCCGCGGCGGCGCGAGCGGGGGCGCGCTGGACGCGTTGACCGAGCGGGCCGCGTCGCTGCTCAACGAGGCGCGCGCCTTGCCGTGCCACGGCTGCCCGGTGCAGGAGCCCTGCGGCCGCCAGGACGACGACGTGCGCCGCCTGCAGAACCAGCGCGCGGAAATGGCGCGGCGCGTGCGGCGCATCACCACGCCGTACCGGGATCAGTTCGAGAGCCTGTCCTGGGTGCTCGAAGACGCCGGCTATCTCGAGGAGAGCGTCCCCACCGCGGCCGGGCGCATGGCGGCGGCGCTCCGCGCGACGAACGTGTTGTTTTTGTGCGAGGTCATCCGCTCGGGAATTATTGACGACCTGCACCCCGAAGACGCGGCGGCGGTGTTGACCGCGGTAATCACCGAGGAAACGCGCCGCATGGATCCGGTGGGCGACACGCCCACCGAGTCGGCGGACGACGCGCTGCGCGAGGTGGTGAGCATCGCGCGCGTGGTGGATCGTTTGCAGCGGCGCCACCAGGTGGACGTCCCGGTCATCGTGAATCCGATCTACGTCGGCCTCGCGCAGATGTGGGCCCGCGGGATTTCCTGGGAGGAGATGCGCGCCACGGTGATTTTCGACGAGGGTGATTTAGTGCGCTGCCTGCGCCGCACGGTGGACCTCGCCCGCCAGGTGGCCCGCGCCCCCGAAGTTCCGCAGGCCACGGTGATGCTGTGCAACGAGGTAGAGCGCCTGCTGGCCCGCGACGAGGTCCGCGAGGAATTCCTGGCCACACAATTGCCGTCCGACGTGCTCAAGCAGATGGAAGACCAGGAGCCCATCGACGCCATTGAGATCCTCGAAGAGCTGCTGGAAGAAGACGAGATCCTCGCCGAGCCCCACGGGCCATCGGAGCGGTGAATCACGAGAACCGCGGGGATGATCTACGGTCGCTCGCAGACCCTCAGATGACTTCGGGTCACGGTCATCCACGGCTCATCGAGCTCGCTCAGGAGCGACTCAATCTCGCTGGCCTCCACTACCCGGTGACGCAGCATGGCGCGCACGAAATCGAGGTCTTTCGGTCGCCCGGCCGCAAGTTTGCTGATCGCGAGGTCAGCCAGCGACGGGAAGGTTCCTTCAACTCCCTGGGTGTTGGCGTTCGAAACGGTCATCGCACGGGCCCGCCAGTTCCGCGGAAAACGCGCGGTTTCCGGACCCACGCCGTGAGCATAATAGCCAAAGGTGTTGTGGAACGGGGACAACTCGCCGATTGAGCCGTCGATCAGGTCTGCTTTCTCGGGGTGTTCGTCCGGGTAGATGTCCAGCTCGTTGGACTGGGTAAGGTCTTCCGGCGGGAGGGCGAGAGGTCCCAGGATCGCCTGGCTTCCCACCACCACCATGCGGCGCTCATTGGTGATTGCTCCTGCCGCGCGAAGAATGTGCTCTACCTCATGACGCTTCATCGAAACTCCGGTAGATCGCCCAGCGCTCGTGAGGGGTCAGTACCCCGGCAAACGGGTTGCTCTGGCGTAAGCGGCGGCCTTCCTCCGTGTCGTCGAGCAGGGTTGCGCGGACCTCGGGCCAGGGGCGTTGCAGGATTTCGCGCCACTCGAGGTAGCACGGGACGTCATGATCGGCGCACCAGCGCGTGATGTTCGATAGCGCCAGATGCACGCCGGGCATCGGATTGGCGTCAATCTTGGCGACGATGGCCTGGGCCAGCGCGAGGCTGCGGCGGTCGATGCTCTGGTGATCGCGCACGTCGGGTGACTTCGCGAACGGCCTCCCTTTTTCTTTTCAGCGGGCGGTGCCGGGTTATCACCAACAGGGATGGACATGCGGCGTGTTACCGCACGCGTACACGGTGGAACCGAGCGCGTTGCAGCAGACCGCGCGCCACGTCGTGCTGGCCGGCTCGCCCTACTGGCCGGCTCGCCCTACTGGCCGGCTCGCCCTACTGGCCGCCTCTACGTCTTCGATCCGGCACGCGAGATGCTGGTCCGCATCACCGCCAAGAATTCAATTAAAGAGGCTTTTTCTGCATCAGCGCCGGCTTGCGGGGATAGGTTTTCGCCAGACTGCCCACGCGCCGCACGACCACCAGCAACTTTGCGCCGTCGTACCCGTCCACGCGCTCAACCTCCACCGCCAGCGCCCGCGTGGCCCCCGCCGCGGCGGATATCTCTTCCTCGCCGCGCGCGCCCTTCCAGGCCAGCAGCCGCCCGTCCGGCTTGAGCAGCGGCACCGCCAGTTCCAGCAGCACGTTGAGCGGCGCCAACCCTTTGGCCACCACCACGTCGTGCTGCTCGCGGTGCAGGTCCGAGCGGCCCAGGTCCTCGGCGCGCGCCGCCTGGGCCACCACGTTGTCCAGCCCGAGCGCCGAGGCGCAAGCACGAACGAAGGTGACTTTTTTCTCCCGCGAATCCACCAGCAAATAATGATGATTGGGCCCGGTCACCGCCAGCGGAATTCCCGGCACGCCGCCGCCGGTGCCCAGATCCACGATCGACAGCGCGCCATACCGCGGCAACACCCGCCATGCCGCGAGCGCGTCGACCAGCAGGTGGCGATCCACGTCCTCGGGAGCATCGTAGCCGATCACGTTGAATTGCGCGGCAAGCAGCATTTCCCGGTAACGCTCCAGCACCGCAACCTCGCTCTGGGAAAGCGAAAACCCCAGACCCGCCGCCGCTTCAGCCAGCAAGGCGACGCTGCTCGAGCCACACCATGAGCATGGAAATATCGGAGGGCGAAACACCTGAGATGCGCGACGCCTGGCCCAGCGAGCGAGGTCGGACCCGGCCCAGTTTCTCGCGCGCCTCCATGGACAGGAACTGCATCGTCGCGTAGTTCGTATCGTCGGGAAGCAGTGCGTCCTCCATCTTGAGGAACTGGTCGATCTGCTGGCGCTGGCGGTCGATGTACCCGTCGTACTTCACCCGCACCTCAAGGCGCGCCACCGTCTCGCCATCCACCTCCGGCGCGTCGGAAAGCACCTGGCGCAGCGGCCCGTACAACATTCCGGGACGCTTGAGCATGTCCACCGCCACCGCGCCGGGCGACACTTCCATCCCCAGCACGGCGCGGAACGCCTTGCTCTCGGATCCCTTCACCCGGCGGGCGCGCAGCCAGGCTTCGGTCTCTTCCAGTGCGTGCAGCCGCTTCTCAAATCCCGCCCAGCGCGCGTCGGAAATCAAGCCGCAACTGCGACCGATGGGCGTGAGGCGCTCGTCGGCGTTGTCCTGGCGCAGCACCAGCCGAAATTCCGCGCGCGATGTCATCATGCGGTACGGCTCGCTGGTCCCCTTCGACACCAGATCGTCGATCAACACGCCGATGTAGGCCCGCGAGCGCTCCAGTATCACCGGCTGCCCGCCGCGAATCCGCCGCGCCGCGTTGATGCCGGCCATGATTCCCTGCGCGCCGGCCTCTTCGTAACCGGTCGTGCCGTTGATCTGTCCGGCCAGAAAAAGTCCGTCCACGCCACGCACGGCAAGGCTGTGATCGAGCTGCGAGGGATACACGAAATCATACTCCACGGCATAGCCCGGGCGCATGATTTCGGCATTTTCCAGTCCCACCACGGTGCGGATCATCTCGGTCTGCACGTCCAGCGGCAGGCTGGTGGACATTCCCTGCACGTACACCTCATTGGTGTCGAATCCCTCGGGCTCGAGAAACACCTGGTGCACTTCCTTGTCGGGAAAGCGCATGATCTTGTCCTCAATCGAAGGACAGTAGCGCGGCCCCTTGCTGTCGATGCTGCCGTTGTAGATCGGAGATCTGTGCAGGCTGGCCAGAATCACCTCGCGGGTGCGCGGCGTGGTGTAGGTGAGGTAGCACGACAACTGCCGCTCCGGCGGGCGCTCGCGCCCCTCAAACGAAAACGACAGGCAGCCCTCGTCCGGGTCCTGCGCGGTGCACTTCGCAAAATCGATGCTGCGCTTGTTCACCCGCGGCGGCGTTCCGGTCTTGAGCCGTCCCAGTTCCAGTCCCAGCGCGCGCAGAGAATCCGACAGCCCCACGGAGGGCGGCTCGCCCTGGCGGCCGGCCGCGAACTGCACCGGCCCGATGTGGCACAGGCCGTTCAAGAACGTCCCGGTGGTGACGATCAGCGCGCGGCATCGGTACACCCAGCCGGTCTGCGTGCGCACGCCGGTCACGCGGCGCGCCTCATCGACCAGAATCTCCTCGACGGTGTCCTGCATGAGATCCAGGCTATCCTGGCGCTCCAGCACGCCCTTCAGGTAGTTCTTGTACTCGTTGCGGTCCGCCTGGGCGCGCAGGGCCTGCACCGCGGGCCCCTTTCCGGTGTTGAGCATGCGGATGTGCACGTGGGTAGCGTCGGCAGCCCGCCCCATCTCGCCGCCCAGGGCGTCGATCTCGCGCACCAGGTGCCCCTTGGCCGGCCCCCCGATGGACGGATTGCACGGCATGCGCGCGATGGTGTCGAGATTGAGCGTCAGGACCAGGGTGCGGCAGCCCATGCGGGCGGCGGCCAGGGCGGCCTCGCACCCGGCATGGCCGGCGCCAATCACGATCACCTCGTACGAAATTGGACTTGAAAACACATGCTGCATTGTAGAAGCCATCCAGCCCCTTGTCAATCGACGGGGAAGTCAACCGGGTCACCGGGGTCGAAGTAGACACCGTGCGGCCCGCTTTACTCCTCGCGTTGCTCCTGTGCCTGGCTGGCTGCGGCCCACCACCTGCAGCCCC
>Ga0194131_10005938_pt1 | contig 17251 bp, 12 predicted proteins | sample TA2KigO120mmetaG_FD_148631 | JGI IMG/M metagenome (GOLD analysis project Ga0194131, IMG submission 148631) | Freshwater microbial communities from Lake Tanganyika, Tanzania - TA2015053 Kigoma Offshore 120m | ecosystem: Environmental > Aquatic > Freshwater > Lake | place: Tanzania: Lake... | reverse complement strand
CGGCGAAGAGTACACTAGATACCAGAATGAAGTTCCTCTTTTCATTCCGTGGGGCCTAATCGGCCTCAAGTCGCCTTTCCGCTCGCTATAATCACGCCCCCAACAGGTCACGGAGTACTCGTGGACATCACCCTACTCAATCCTCCCGAGCAGTTGCGCGTGTGGGCAGGCATCCCGAAGGCCATGGCCTACGGCGTGTACTGTTTCCCCCCGCTGGGCCTGATGTACATTCAGGCTGCCGTCGAGAAGCGGTCCAAGTACAAGGCGGAGATCTTCGACCCGGTGGTCGACGACCTCGACTACCCCGAGTTCGAAGCGCAGCTCAAGCGCTACCCGCTCGACCTCGTGGGTATCAGCACCTACACCCACTCGCTGCCCGACGTGCAGATGACGGTCAACACGGTGCGCAAGCTCAACCCGAACGCGAAGATCGTGCTCGGCGGCCCGCACTGCTCGATGTTCCCCGACTACGCGATCCAGCTCCAGGGGGCCGACGCCATCCTCACCGGCGACGGCGAGGACGCCTTCCTCGAGATGGTGCAGAACTACGACGCCGGGAAGTCCTGGGAGGGCATCGACGGCCTGTGGTTCAAGCAAGACGGCCAGGTGGTCAAGAACAGGGAGCGCAAGAGCACCAAGTCGCTCGACGCCTACCCCTGGCCCGACCGCAGCCGCACGCGCTTCCGCGAGTACTACCTCCCCGGCTGCAAGCAGCCGCTCAACACCACGGCCATCACCAGCCGCGGCTGCCCGCACTCCTGCCCCTTCTGCCTCACCTACAAGAAGCAGTACCGGATGCGGGACATCGACAACATCCCCGACGAGGTCGAGCACTGCGTCAGCCTCGGCATCACCGAGGTGCACTTCATCGACGACCTGTTCACCCCCAACAGCCAGTGGGCGATGAAGTTCTGCGACGGCATCGAGCGCCGCGGCCTGAAGTTCAACTGGGGCTACAAGACCACCATCGCGGGCACCACTCGCGAGCAGATCCGCCGTTGCGGCGAAACCGGCTGCACGAAGATCCACTTCGGCGTCGAGTCCACCAACAACGAGGGCCTCGACGTGTGGGGCAAGCACTGCGACACCGACGACGTGCACCGCGTGTTCAAGTGGTGCCGCGAGGAAGACGTGCGCAGCGTGGCCTACATCATGCTCGGCGGCCCGCACGAGCGCTCCATGGACAGCGCGGTCAAGAACATCGAGGAGATGATCAAGCTCGACGCCGACTACGCCGTGTTCGCCATCTTCTCGCCCTACCCGGGCACGGAGAGCTTCGAGGACGGCGCCAAGAAGGGCCTTTTCGCCGCCGACTGCTGGGACCGCCTCATGAAGGACCCCCTCTGCGGCGTGGAGGTTCCCGCCTGCTGGGAGGAGCACCTCTCGAAGGCGCAGATCCTCGAGCTGCTCAAGATCGCGCACCGCAAGTTCTACCTGCGGCCCCGCTTCGTGGCGCGCACCGCCGCGAGCGTGGCCAGCGCCGCCGAGATGAAGCGCATGGTGCAAGGCGGGCTGTCGATCTTCAAGCTCGAACTGCTCAACGACAAGAGCCGCACGGCACCGGTCTAGGCGCGCGCGCGGCGGCGCTCCATGGGTCGCGAGATCGAGCTGGTGGGCGCTGGCGTAGACCTCCACCGCCCGGCGACCGGGCCGCAGGCGCGGCGCCATGTTCTCCTCGGGGGTGCGACGCGACGCCTAGCGACGTTCCTCTTCCGCCATCTCGTCGATCACGCGCATCGTCGAGAGTGTACGCGCGCCCGTTCCCCGGGGGAAAGGGTGGCCGGGCCTCGCGGCGGAGCCGGTTAGCCGCCCCCCATGGACTCGCAGGCCCTCGCCGAGCGCCACGGCGCGCGGAACTACCACCCCCTCCCGGTCACGCTGGTGCGCGCCGAGGGCGCCTACGCCTGGGACAGCGAGGGCAAGCGCTACCTCGACATGCTCAGCGCCTACTCGGCGGTGAACCAGGGGCATCGTCACCCGCGCATCGTGGCCGCGGCGGTGGAGCAGCTCGGCAAGGTGGCGCTCACCTCGCGCGCCTTCCACAGCGAGCCGCTGGGTCCCTTCCTCGCGAAGCTCTCGGCGGTGTCGGGGTTCTCCCGGGTGTTGCCGATGAACACCGGCGCCGAGGCGGTGGAAACGGCGATCAAGGCCGCCCGCAAGTGGGCCTACCTCGCCAAGGGCGTGCCGGCCGACCAGGCGGAGATCATCGTCGCCGACGGCAACTTCCACGGTCGAACCACCACCATTGTCTCGTTCAGCACCGAGGAGCAGTACCGGATGGGCTTCGGCCCCTTCACCCCGGGTTTTGCCAGCGTGCCCTTCGGCGATGCCGACGCCCTCGAGCAGATGGTGAGCCCGCGCACCGCCGCCGTCCTCATCGAGCCCATCCAGGGCGAGGGCGGCGTGATCCTCCCGCCGCCGGGCTACCTGGCCCGGGTGCGCGAGATCTGCTCGCGACACCGGATGTTGCTCATCCTCGACGAGATCCAGACCGGCCTCGGCCGCACCGGGCGAACCTGGGCCTTCGAGCACGAGGGCATCCGGCCCGACGGCCTGTGCGTGGGCAAGGCCCTTGGCGGCGGGCTGTACCCGGTGTCTGCCTTCTGCGCCGACGACGAGCTGATGGGCGTGTACGCCCCGGGCGACCACGGCTCCACCTTCGGGGGCAACCCGCTGGCTGCTGCCATCGGCCTCGCCGCGCTGCAGGTGATGGAGGACGACGACCTGCCCGGTCGCGCGGCCGCGCTCGGCGAGCACTTCATGTCGCGACTTCAGACGCTGGCGTCGCCCGTCGAGGTGCGAGGCCGTGGCCTGCTGATCGGGGTAGAACTCGCCGAGCCGGCGCGACCGGTGTGCGAGGCGCTGATGAAGCGCGGCCTGCTCTGCAAGGACACCCACGGGACGGTGGTGCGCTTCGCGCCGCCCCTCGTCGTGAGCAGAGATGCGCTGGACGACGCCTTCGACATCATCGCGCAGGTGATCCCATAGCCCGCGTCGAGTACGACTATCCCTACCGCCTGCGCATCTCGCATGGCGACGGCGCCGAGGTGCGGCTGGAGCGCAAGGGTCGCACCGTGGTGTTCGACCCGGCGGCCGAGCCCGCTCCCAGCGAGATCGTGGTGCTCACCGGGCCCGCGCCCGCGCGCGTGCGCGCCACCGTCGCCGCGCTGAAGGCCGGCAAGGCGCTCACCGTGGTGACCACCGACACGCTGTTCGACTACCTGTCGCGACAGGGCAAGCTGGAGGGGGGCGCCCCCCCGCGCGAGATCGACGGTCTCAAGTTCGACGGCACCACCTACACCGCGCCCTCGATCGCCCGCACGCGGCAACACTTCATCAAGGCGAGCGTGGCCGCCACGAGGCCCGGCGCCGCCATCCGCCGTCTCGCCGAGCTGTCGCGACTGCCGAGCTGCGACCCCTGGGTGGTCGAGATCGCCTTCGCCGACGGCGCGCGGCTCCTGCACCTCGATCTCTCGCTCCACCGCGGCACCGACGACGCCTGGGCCAGTCGCGCCACGAGTCGATTCGGCAACGCGGAGTGGACGATCGCGGGCGTGCCACACGGCGAGGGACCGGCCCTGCTCGAGTGGTTGCCCCGCTTCGGGCCCAACCGGGTGCTGGTGGCCGATCTCGTCAACGCCGAGCGCCGCGAGCTGGGCCTGCCCACGGAGCTAGTGACCCCGTGGCGCGACCGGCTCGTGGGCATGGGCGTGGAGGCGCACGTGTTCGCCTCGCACACCGGCTTCCGTTTCGAGTGATGGACCCGGTCGCCACCTACCGGCACCTCCGCGGCATCGCGCGCGGCATGCGCCGGGGGACGATGTTCCCGGCGGCCACGCGGTTTCCCCCCCAGGCGGCGCCAGGCGGCTCCAGGGTCGTCCGAGCCGAGGGGGGCTCGCCGCTGGTGGCCATCGAGGAGACCGAGCACACGGTGCACGTGGATGGCCTCCGCGAGGGCGTGCGTGTTCTCCAGGTGACCGACGTGCACCTCCGGGGCAACGACGAGGTGCTGCGCGCCGCCTGCGCAGCCGTGTCGCGACAGAAGCCCGACCTGCTGGTGCTCACCGGCGACGTCGTCACGCGCGGCTGGTCGCGCGACGCCGCCGACCAGTTCCTCGCCGCGCTCCCCGACGCCCCGCTCGGCAAGTACGCGATCATCGGTAACTGGGAGTACTGGGCGGGGGCCCCGCCCGACACCTGGCGCTGGTTCCTCGATCGGCACGGCATCCGCCTGCTGATCGACGAGCATGTCGACCTCGGCGGCTTCCATCTCGTCGGTACCGACGACATGCTCGCCGGGCGTCCCGACCTCGCTCGTGCCTTCGCGGGCGTGGATCCCTCGCGCCCCTCGCTGGTGCTCACCCACTCCCCTGCGCTGTTTCCCGAGATCGCCCGCGCCGGGGTGCCCCTGGTGCTGGCCGGCCACACCCACGGCGGCCAGGTGGTGATCCCCGGCATCGGCTCGGCCTTCCTCCCGCGTGCCAGCGGCGACTACCCCTGGGGCTGGTACGCGCACGGGCCGAGCTGGCTCTACGTGTGCCGCGGGCTCGGCTGGTCGGTGGCGCCCTTCCGCTGGCGCGCGCCGCCAGAGCTCGGCACGGTGGTGATGGCCCCCGGCTGAGGCACGCTGGCCGCATGGCCACTTCAAGCCCAAGGCTCTCGACGACCCGATGGCGCTCGGCGAGTACGCGCGGGCGGGTAGGGGGCGGCAGCGCGCGCAAGGGCGCGACTACTTTCCCGTCTTGACCGCCGCGTTGTCGGCCTTCAGGCTCTTCACGTCGACCTTCACGTCGCCGGCCTGCACGCCGAGGGCGTCGAGCAGGAGCTTCGACACGCCGACGGAGAGCGACTGCGCCCCGGCGCGATCCACCTGGGCCACGTTGGCGCCGGGGCCCTGGCCCAGAGTGGCGGAAACGCCGCCGGTGTCGATCGTGCCGGGTTTGAGGCCCACCGTTCCCTGCACCCGCACCTGGTCGGGGTCCACCAGCGGCGGCGACGTCTTGGCCGGCTCCCTCGAGGTGCTCCGGCCCTGCGTGCCGGGCGTCGATGGCGCGGGCGCGGAGCCCCCACCGATGCCCTCGGCGATCCGCGTGACCGACATCGGGATGGCGTCGCCCTCGGCACCCAGCGCGTGGTTCACCCTTTCGGTGAGGTCGATGTCCCACAGCCCCCGCACGTCGGCGTAGAGCTTGCCCTCGTTGCTCAGGTACACGCCCGGCACGCTGGTCCAGCCCCAGGTGTCGAGCGGCTTGCTGAACTTGGCGCTGGTGCCGGCCGGGACGATGCGGCCCCCGTCGACCTTCACCTCCACGTAGGCGGTCGTCCCCGGCTGCACCGTCAGCTTGCTCGTGCCGGAGCCGGTGCTCTGCGCGGTCATCGGCGCGGTTACCCGGAGAGAGGCGTCGCCGACGAGCGCGGCGGCCTGCTCCAGCAGCGGCTTCTGCGGCGTGGACTTCTTGATGGGCGAACCCGTGGAAATACCGAGGGCGCCGGTCTGGACCTTGCTCGCGGTGGTGTTGGTCCCGCCCGCGTCGACCGCAAGGTTCGTCGCGCTGGCGCTCTTGGCGTTGACCGAGGTCTTGGAGCCAGCGCTGGTGACGCTGAGGCCCGTGCCGCCGAGGGTGTCGGCTTTCACCGGGCCGGCGTCGAAGCCGGTGGTCGCGACGGTGGCCGCATTCACGCTGGCGTTGCCGACGCCGACGCTGCCCTTCACGCCGGTGGCGCTAGCGCTCTTGGCGCTCACGCCCGGGATCTTCACGCCATTGGTGGCCACCGTGTCGGCCGCCAGCGTGGTCTTGCCCCGCGCGGAGGCGAAGCTGGCGCCAGTGGCCGACGCGCCGGTGGCGGTACCTTTGCCCGCCTTGATGCCACTCGCGGTGAGCCCACTGGCCGAGCCGCCAAGGCCCTGCTCGTCGGCCTTGAGCTTCGCGTCGGTGGCGCCCAGCTTGGCCGCGGTCACGTCGCCAAACGCGAGCTGCGCCGCATCGAGCTTCTTGGCGCCGAGCACCGTCTCCCCGCCGCCCAGCACCGCCGTGCCGTCCTCGAGCTTGACGCCGGCCACGCTGCCGCCACCGGTCTTGATGCCGCTGGCCGAGGCGGTGCTGGCGCCGAGCCTGCCCTGGCCGCCACGCATGCCGAGCGACAAGCCCGTCGCGCTGGCACCGCTGATGGAAGTTTGTCCCGCCTCGATGCCCTCCGCAGTGGCAGCCCTGGCCGTGAGGTCGGCCCCGGCGTCCTTGACGACCGCCTGGCTGCCGTTGACGCCGAGGCTGGCGATGCCCACGCCGCCGACCTTCAGGTGGTTCGCGGAGGCCGAGCCGACGCCGATGGTGGTGGTGCCGTCGGCCATGTCCAGCGTCGCGTCGCTGGCGGTGCCGCTCGCGACGGAGTTCCGGCCGCCGGTGATGCCGGCGGCGTTGACTGTCTTGGCCACGAGGCGGGTGCCAGTTGGCCCGATGCTGCCGCTGCCGCCGGTGCTGCGGAACTGGGCGATGTCGACCCCGCCCGCCGACACGCCGCTCGCGTCGAGGCTCGCCGCGCCGATCGTGGTGACGCCTTCCTTGTTGCCGATGGCGACGTCGCTGGCGCTGGCCTGCTTGAACTTCGCGGGCCCCGCCGCGAGGTCGGTCGCCGAGGCGCCCTTGGCCGACACCGTGGTGCCCCCGGGACCGAGGCTCGCGCCTCCCTGGTTGACGCCCGCCTCTCCGGCCGAGAAGCCATCGCCCACCACGCCCCTGGCCGTGGCGTTGTCCACGCTGAGCGCGGTGGTGCCTTGCTGGTTGGCCACCTTCAGGTTGTTGGCGCCCACGCTGGCCATCCTCGTGGTGCCGCCCGTCAGCCCGGTGCCGTCGAACCGCGAGGCCTGCGCGGTGGTCACGCCGTCGGCGGTTGCCACCGAGGCGTCGCTCGCTGCGACATTGTCGATCGTCACGCCGCTGGCGCCGAAGCCGGTGCCGGTGAGCGACTTGGCCTTCAGGCTCGACTTCGTCTTGCTCACCTCGGCCTCGAGCTGTTTCGCCTGGGCGGCGCCGATCTCGATGCCGCCGACCTTGCCCCCCTTCGCGGCCACCGACTGCGCGGCGATCGACGCGGAGTCATTGGTGGCCTTCATCGCTACCTTCTCGGCGTTTACCCCGTCCATGCTCACGCCGGTGCTCGACACGTTCTGCGCGCCCAGCGCCCCGATGCCGAGCTGGTGGTCGTGACCATTGGTCGACCCGACGACGTTCTGCGCCGAGACCGATCCCGCCTGCACGCCGGCGACGTCGAGTCCCGACACCGCAGCGCTCTGCACCTCGACGGTGGTGGCGCCGGGCTTGCCGAAGAAATCGAAGAGGTCGGAACCCTTGGCGAGGTTGCGGCTGACGGTGACGCCCTGCACGCTCACGCCCGCGGCCTTCATCGCCGGGGTGCTCCTGTGGACGTCTTTCGCTCCTGCCCGGTCGGCGATGAGCTTGGCGTTGTAGGAGCCGTCTCTCGCCTTGTCCTGCTCGCGCAGCTTGATGTTGTCGCCCGCAATCTCCTTGGCGGAGATGCCCTCTCGCGCCACGCTGCCGATGCGCAACTTCGGGATTCGGACCTCGTCCTTGCCCCACACGTCGAGTTCCAAGCGGTTGGCGCCCTTCTCGCGATCATCCCACTGCACGCCCTGGCCGCTCTTGCCGAGCATGGTCTTCATGTGCGAGGAGCCCATCACCGCGCCAAGCATGTCGAAGATCCCAGGGTCTTCCAGCTCTTCCTGCTGCGCGGGCGGCGGGGGACGGATGCTCGCCGCGTAGGCGTTGCCGCCCCCGGCCGAGGTGTTCGCCGAGAGCACGCTGTTGGTCTTGCCGCTGCCGGTGCTCGTGCCGGTGGGGCCGTTGCTCGACGACGCGGGGCTCTTCGGGCGGTAGGTCTGGTCGGCCATCGGAGGAGTTTACCGCTTCGCGACCCCGAGCGCGCTGATTACCTGCGGGGCTGTCACGTTCCCCAGCGCCACCCCCATCCCCGCCGGCACCCCCCCCCCGCGCTCCAGCGGCCGCGGCGCGAAGGCGAAGGTGGCGGGAAGCACCGCCGCGAGCCGGACCGGCGAGGCGAGCGTCATCGGCGGGTCGAGGAACACCGTGAAGCCCGCGCTCGAGGCCGGCAGGTGGACCACCAGCCACCACCAGCGCACCAGACCGGGCAGCGTGCGGGCCTGAGGACAGGTAGATCACCGCGCCCCAGCCGGCGACGAGCAGTCGCCCGCGCATCGCCCGCAGCGCCGGGATCCGGTCGCGACGCGCGTGCAGGAGCCACGCCGCCGCGCGCTCGCTTCCGAGCACACAGCTCGTCGCGACGAAGGAGTTGCTCCGCAGCACGTGGAGAAACAGCCTGGCCTGGACAAGGCGCCAGCGGGGCCTCGGGGCGAGCGGCTACCTCCCCGCCCCTACCCGCCGCTCCACCCAGAACCCCTGCTCGTCGCTCACCCTGACCCGCAACTGGTCCCCTTCTTGCTGGATCACCTCGCCCTCGGCCGCCGGGGCCCAGGCGCCGTCGCACTCGCCCGCGGGGAGCTTCAGGCGGGTGCCGGGGCGGACCCCCGGGGGCACGCCCGCTTCGCGGAAGTAGCCGACGCCGGGCGCGAGCGAGTAGGCGTCGAAACCCTGCTCCCGCAGCCAGTGAGCCACGCCGTAGCTGCGGACGCCGGCGGCGCAGTACACGGTGATGGCGCGGTCGCGAGGCAGCCGCAACAGCTGGTGCGGGACAAGGTCCATGGGGATCAGCAGTGCCTCGGTCGCGACACCACCGGCGTACTCCCCGGGCTCGCGCACGTCGAGAAGCAAGGAACCGGAGACGGGGACCTCCACCTCGAGATCGTCCACCGGCTCCTCGGGGACCGGGGCCGCCTCCGTCCACTTTCCCTCGGGCTCCGCTACCGGCCGCACCACGGGACGAGGCCCCACCAGGGCCCGGTCGACGACACTTCGCAAGAGCTTGCGGATCATGCGGTGAACCAGCCGCGGAGCACGCCCTCGGCCGGCATGCCGGCGGGCACGTAGAGGTCGTCCTCGCCGGGGAGATCGGTGAACCACTTCCACCACCAGCACCCGGCGAACCAGGGGCGCGCCGAGCAGGCGCGGAACAGCGCCTCGTAGCCGCGTGCCTGCACCTCGGTGTCGAGCGGCCCGGTGCCCGGGTCCCAGGGTTTCGCCGTCCCCAGCTCCACGGCGCGGTAGCCGCACTCGGGAAACACCACGCTTCGCCCCCCGGCCGCCTTCTCGATGTTGTCGAGGTGGGGTTTCCAGCTCTCCACCAGCGCCTCCACCGTGTTGCCCGTGAGCGGGAAGTAGGCGTTGACCCCGACGAGATCGTAGGCATCCCAGTCGGCGAAGATCTCGTACTCCTCGTACCAGTTCGCCGCGTACATCAGCTTCCCGGCGAAAACCGCCCGGATCGCCTTCGCGACCTGGGCCCAGGCCCCCGGGTTCTGTCGCGAGGCGGAGGTGTATTCGAGGCCGGCGCAGTAGGTGGCGCAGCCGCTGTCGGCGGCCAGCCTCGCGTAGTGCACCGCGAACTCGGTGTAGCGCTCGAACCAGAGTTTCCAGCCGGCCGCGTCGAGCTCGATGTCGCCGTTTCCCTTGCCCGCCATGAACTGCCACGCCCAGAGGTGGGGTTTCATCGTGACGCTGAAGCCGCGCTCGCGCAGGTTTCGCACCTCGGCGCGCAGGTCGTCGTCGGTCATCGTCGGGTCGCCACCGTAGTTCACGTCGGGTCGCGACAGCGAGCGGGTGTAGGCGAAGGGGTTGAGGGCGACGTCGCGCACGCCCAGCTCGTAGAGGCGGTTCGCCTGCGCCTCGCTGCGCTCGCTGCCGTAGCCCCAGCCGCGCTGGTGCAGGTGGGCGAGATTCATGCCGCGGATGATGGCCGGGCCGAGGGGGCGGGGGCGCGATTGCCATTCGCCGGCGGCCCTCTCCCCGCTCTCGGCCCCCGCTCGGCTCTGCCGGGAGAGGGGCGCCGCGGAAGAACCGGTACAACCGAGAGCGGCGGAGGATCCCGTGCAAGCTGCGGTACAGGCGACCGTCCCGAGGATCAACGCCCGGCGGTCGATCACAGCTCGCGATCGATGATCCAGCTCACCACCTTGCCGGCCTTGCCGTCGAGATTCGCGCTCATGCGCCAGGGGGTGTACACCACCTTGCCCTGGCCCGACTCGAACTCGAGCAGCATCGGCGAGTCTTTTTCCTCGCCGGTCTCCATGCCCTTGCGCCAGGGGGCATCGGCGCGGAGGAACACCTTGGTGTCGTCGCCGGCGGCATCGACGACCGGCCAGGCGTCGAGGTCGAGGTTCATCTCGACGGTATCCTTGCCGAGCTCGTCTTCGAGGTTGTCGCTCGACACCTCGCACTTGATCTCGCCGATCTCGCCGATCTGCGCGGCGTCGGGGGCGCTGCCGCCGAGGAAGTCGATGCTGTCGGGCCAGGTCTGCTCGATCACGTCGTACGACCAGTCGCTGGCAAACACCACGCCGCCGGCCTTCACGTAGTCCTTCAGCGCGGCCTGCACCGCGTCGACGTCGGCCTGGGCGCTGCCGTCGGAGCTGTAGAAGATCCCGTCCTCGAGGTGGCCGCCCGCGAAGAAGATCGCGTCGTATAGGCCCATCTCCACCGGGTTCTGGAGGAACTGGATCAGCTCTTCGCCCGTCTGCCCGTTGACGAGATGGTAGCCGCCGACGCCCACCGCCTCCAGCACCTCGTCGAACTCGTCGAAGTCGCCGGTGACCACCGCCACTTCCACGTCGGCAGACCCGGTGCAGGCTTCCAGCGGCACCTCGGTTTCCCGGCCGTCGGAGATCGTGGCGATGAACACGTCGATCGTGGTGGACCCGTACTGGATGTACACCTCGTAGGTGCCGTCGTCGAGGTCGTCGAGAACCCAGTAGCCCTCGACGTCGGAGGTGGTCTTCCGCGTGTCGCGGAGCTTGCCCTGCTCGTCGATGATGTGGGTGTAGACGCTGGCGCCCTCGAGCCACACGTAGCGGGTGGGGTCGCAGACCCGGCCCACGAGGCTGCCATCGCCATGGCCGTAGCGGTCGGACACGTGCTGGAGACCGCTGTCGGAGTCGCAGGCGGCGAGCGCCAGCGACAAGATCAGGAAGGAACGCATCAGTAGGACCTCCCGGGGACGAGCACGTAGATGTCGAGGGTGTCGAGCAGCACCGTGCCGTCGCCCAGCACGTTGAGCGTGAGCGCGTACACCTGGTCGGTCTCGGCGGCGGCCACGGCGCCGCGGAAGGTGAGCTCGAAGTCGAGCACCTGGCCGTTGGCGCTGGAGGAGAGCGTGTAGCTCTCGGGGTCGATGGACTTCACGAAACCCCAGTCGTCGCCCTCCACCTGGAGCACAACCTCGCTGAACTGCACGCTGTCGACGAGGTCTTCGATGGCGTCGACGATGGTGGTGCGGAGCGTCGATGAGCTGCCGGTCCAGGTGAAGACCAGCTGGTCGTCGGCGCGGCCGTCGCCGTCGGTGTCGGCGTAGGAGCTCGTCTGCGTGGCGAGGTCTTGCATCTGCGACCTGGCGGTGCTGCCGCCCACCGAGATGCCAATGAGGTAGGCGTTGAGGTTGCCCGCCGCGCGCACCACGTCGTCGCTGCCCCCGTCGAGCGGGCAGCCGCCGGGCGAGCCGTTGTAGCTCCGGTCGGTGCTGTCGGGATCGCGCATGTAGTTGTCGGTGGCGTAGACGATCACCGGCAGAGCGAAGTCGCGGAAGCCCATGCCGCCGTTGGTGCCGATGCCGGCCACGCTGCTGTCGTAGTTCTCGCCCGCGCCGCCGCCGAACGGGTCGGATCCGCTGGCGATGAAGGGGAGCACGTCCTTGCTGGAGTTGTAGCTCCCGTTGCAGTCCATGTCGTAGCCGCCGCCGTGGAGCGCCTGGTAGAGCGCTTCCATCGCGCCCTCTGGGCCGTCCATCCCGTTGTGTACGCGCAGGCTCGACAGCTTGCTCTGGACGTTCGACGTGTTGGTGGTGATCGGCTGCACCAGCGAGTAGATCAGGTCGCCGCTGGTGCCGTAGGAGCCGTAGTTGTAGTCGTCGAAGGTCGCGACGCCGTACTGCGCGTCGGGGAGCGTGGCCGAGAGCTGCGACACGATCTGGGCGAACTCGCCGGCCATGCCGTTGAGCGTGCTGGTCATGGAGCAGGTGGTGTCGAGCAGGAAGCCGATGTCGCCGGCGGAGACGCTCAGCGTGAACTCGAAGCTCTCCTCGACGTTGGTGCGCTCCTCCACCGTCACGTAGATGCCCTCGATCACGCTGGAGCTGTCGTCGGGGTCGGAGCCGGCGGTGAGCTCGGCGCCGTCGGTGTAGCTGTCGCCGTCTGTGTCGGCGTCGTAGGGGTCGGTGCCGTGGAGCGACTCCTGCGCGTCGGGGATGCCGTCGCCGTCGGCATCGGCGTCGGCGCCGTCCCACATGCCGTCGCCATCGGTGTCGGCGGCCTCCTCGCCGTCGCCCACCTCCTGCGCGTCGGAGAAGCCGTCGCCGTCGCTGTCGTCGTCGAGGTAGTCGGGGGTGCCGTCGCCGTCGAGATCGCGCGGCTCGCTGTCCCAGGCGCTGGTGCCGGCTTCTTCCGCGTCGGAAGCGCCATCGCCGTCGCTGTCGTCGTCGCGGTAATCCTCGATGCCGTCGCCGTCGTGGTCGACCACGGCGCACTCGGCGCCGATCTCGGTGGTATCGAGGAGCCCGTCGCCGTCGTCGTCGAGGTCGGCGAAGTTGCGCACGCCGTCGCCGTCGGGGTCCATGCTGCCCTCGCTGCCGTCGGGGATGCAGTTGCCGTCGCTGTCGAGGTCCTGAAAGTCGGGCGTGCCGTCGAGGTCGCTGTCCCAGGGCAGGGTGAGCACGTCGTCGTCGCCGGCCTCGATGGCGTCCTCGATGCCGTCCTCGTCGCTGTCCTTGTCCTGGTAGTCGGGGAGATCGTCGCCGTCGGTGTTGGTGGCGACGAGGCCCTCGGCGTTCTGCGGGTCGACGTAGCCCTCGTCGAGGTCGAGGATGGTGTCCTGATCTTCGTCTTCCCAGGTGACCAGCTCGTTGGGCTCGTCAACGCCGCTGGTTGGCGTGAGGCTGCAGGCGAAAAACAAAACGGTCGGCGCGAAAGCGGGGAACGAGCGCATGGGGCCTCCGCAGGGCCACCGATGGTATCGCGAACGGCCACCGCCCGCGCGTACATTTGCGCGATACGCGCCGGAGCCGATGGGCTGGGTAGCCAACATCTTCCTCCTCGTGCTCTCGCTGGTGGCGGCGGGCGGGCTCGGCGCCTACCTGGCGGCGCGACTCGCCTACAAGACGGCCACAAAATTACGGAGAATGCCTGTTGTTCGAAAGATCCCAGTGATCGGCGCTCGCCCCCCGGAGGCGCCGAAGCCGCTCGATCACGACCTGCGCGCCTACCCTGACCGGCTCCTGTCGCTCGAGACGCGCCTCGCTGGCCGTCACGCGGAAGTGCAGGGGCAGATGCGGCTCCTCGCCGACCGCCGCGTGGCTCTGGGCACCAAGCCCGACCGTGCCGACCTCGTGGCTCGCTACGACGAGGACATCGGCCATCTGGACCGGCGTGCCGCCAGCATGCGCCGGGTGACGGCCCTGCTCTGGCGTACCCGAGCGATCCTGGTGCTGCGCGTGTTCCAGGCCGTCACCGGGCGCTTGCGGCCGAAGCTGCCGGTCCTTCCCGACAACAGCCGCCTCCTGTCTCGCGATGATCTCGGGAGGGCTCGCGGCGCCTACGGCGAGGCCGCCGCCGCGGTCCGCTTCTACATCGACGACCTGCGCGAGCGCCTGCGCGCGCTCGACGAGGTCGTGCCCACGCCGCCCGCTGCCGCCGACGTCGATGAGTCGATGCGCGCGGCGGTGGCGACGGAGCTCGAGCGGGTGCGGGCCAGCCACCAGGACATGCTCGCCCGAATGGACCGCCTCGCCGACAACCTCACCTGGCTGGGCGACCACGCCGGCACCATGCAGGTGGTCGACGACGAGGTGGCCCTACCGGCCGCGGGCCCGCACGGCGAGAGCGCCGCGCACCTGCTGGAAGAGGTGGACAGCGCCGTGAACGCGCTCAACTCGCTGGCGGGTGCCGTGGATCGTCACCTCGCCGACCGCGTGGCCACCGAGCGGGCCCTCGACGAGCTCGACGACGACGTGAGCAAGCTGGAGAAGCAGGGCATGGAGGCGCAGGCCGCCGCCCAGGCCGAGATCGAGGTGGCGCGCATCGTGGAGGGATTCTCGTCGTGATCGCAGAGCTCGAAGTCCTCGCCCCCGGCGAGGCGCTGTTCGACATGGACGGCACCCTCATCACCCACGACATCGCCGAGAGCTGCCTCCGCCGGGTAGACCGGATGGGCCATCGCAACGCCGTGACGGAAGGTCATGCCAGCGTGTTTGACCACTACGTGTCGATCCCCGACTACATCGGCCAGTGCAAGTACGCGGCGCTCGCCCTGGGCGGCCTGCGGGTGGCGCAGGTCGAGCAGATGGTCGACGACGCGTTTGCCAGCGGCGACAACGAGCCCGTGGCCCCGGTGGTGGAGCTGGCGCACTGGATGTCGCAGCGGCACCGCGTGTGGCTGCTCACCGGGAGCCCCGAGATCCTCGGCGAGATCGTGGCCCGGCGCCTCGGCCTGCGCCGCTGGTTCGGCATCAAGGTGCCGCTCGACGGCGACCTGCTCCGCACCGAGACCCACGGCGTCGTGACCGCCGACGTGGGCAAGGTGGAGGCCGCCTGGGTGATGACCGGGCGAATCCCGGTGTTCGCCATCGGCGACAGCAAGCACGACTTGCCGCTCCTGCGGCACGCGAAGGTCGCGCGTACCTGCGGGAAGTCGGCCGGGGTGGAGTTCCCCGCCTACCCGTAGTGGCGCGCCGGGGTTAGCCGCGCGGCTTTCGGTACGAGGTCTGCTGATGAACCGGGTCGAAGCTGCGATCAACGAGGGACGCTGCGTTCTCATCTTCGGCGGCAAGGTGCTCCAGGACGCCGAGACGCTGGGCGAGCTGCGCCGCCGCCCCCATGTGCCCGCCACCGTGCTCTCCGGCGAGGCGCCCAGCCCCGCCGCCAAGCTCGACGCCAGCGTGCTGGCGCCGGCCACGAGCAAGGAAGGCGGCGTCATCTGTCTCGTCGAGGCCGAGGGGCCCGACAGCATCGGCCTCGGGCAGCTCGCCAACATCATCCAGGGCGCCCCGCACAAGCCGCGCCTGGTGGTGGCCGCGCGCGCCTTCAACCCCTTCGCGCTTCCCGCCGCCCTGCGCACGCTGAAGCTCGAGCACGAGAAGTCCAAGCCCCGCGACTTCCTCTTCAAGCTGCCGGTGCCCACGGCCGCGCCGGTGGTGGTGATGGCCGCCGAGGCGCCGAAGAAGAAGGCCGGCGCGCCGAAGATCGCCTTCGTGGGCCGCGAGGCCGAGCTGGCCTTCCTCGCCGAGCGCTCCACCGGGCCGGTGGTGGTGGCCGGCCCCCCGGGCGTGGGCAAGCGATGGCTGGTGGAGAGGGCGCTCGCCGGCGTGGCCAACCGCGTGCCTGACTTCGTGGTGGGCTGGGGCTCGGAGGCCGACTCGCTCTACGCGCGCATCGCGGTGCTCGCGAAGGAGGCCGGCGACGCCCGCCTCGGCGAGGCGCTGAACAAACCCGATGCTCGTCCCGTGCCGTCGGCGCTGGCGCAGCTCGCGGTTGACAGTCTCGCCAACGTCGATGTCACCTTCGTCGTCGACCGCCTCGACGCGGTGATGCGTCGCGACGGAACCTTCCACCGCGAGGGACGAGTGGAGCTGCTCCTCCGCGCGCTGCTCACCGGGCAGTACAAGGCCCGCGTCGTGTTCCTCAGCACGATCCGCCCTCGCTTCTACCGGGAGGGCGAGGGACTCTCCCTGCCCGTGCTCGACCTCTCGGGGGTCAAGGGCAAGGAACTTCACGAGATCTTCGAGGCCTACCGCGTGGAGGACTTCCCCCGGGAGAACTTCGGGCCGATCTCGGAGCGCATCCACGGCCACCCGCTCGCCGCCCGCATGTTCGCGGTGGCGGTGCGCGATCCCGAGGCCCGCGACGAGATCCTGGAGTCGGCGCGCTTCCTCAAGATGGACGACGTCGCCGACCTCGACGCGGTGAAGCGGCGCATCCAGAAGACGGTGCAGGGCCTCACCGACGAGGAGCGGCACGACCTCGCGCTCCTGGCGCACTTCCGCCAGCCCTTCACCGCGACCGACTCCGAGCTCACCGGCGTCAAGCGTGAGTCGCGACTCAACCTGCTGGGCAAGGGCCTGCTCGACATGGTGCCCGACGAGGGACGGGAGCGCACCTTCTACGTACATCGGCTCGTGGCCGAGGCCCTGCCGCGCCAGGAGACGACCCTGTTCGACCTCTGCGAGGCCCTCGGCAACCAGTACAACGCCGCCTCGCGCAAGGAGAAGGGCATCAAGGCGCTGGCCCTCGCGCAGGAAGGCAATCGCCTGCTCTTCGAGGCCCACCGCACGCGCGACCGGGCGCGGATGCCCCACCCCGACCACGACCCGGCGGTGGAGGCCATCCGCGGTCTCATCCGCAGTCGCAAGCCGCGCTTCGACCTCGCGCAGCAGCGCCTCGCCGAGTTGCTCGGCACCGACCCGGCCAACACCGAGGCGAACCTGCTGAAGGCGGAGCTGCTCGCCGTCACCAAGGCCAAGAACGACGAGGTCCTCGCCGCGCTCGCCACCGCCGAGAAGCACCCCACGCCCGAGGTGTTTCACGCCGGTTGCGACTTCGCCGCCTCGCGCGCCGGCGGACGCAAGGGCGCCATCGCCGTGCTGGAGCGCGGTTGCGCCGACTTCCCCGAGAACGCGCGCATGAAGCGCCGCCTCGCCGGTCTTCTCGCCGACGCCAACCGCATGGAGCAGGCGGCCACGGTGCTCCAGGAGGCGATGGCGCTCGAGCCGATGATGCCCGACACCTACGGCCTGCTCGGCGAGACCTACCTGCGCATGGGTCGCGACCACTTCGAGAAGGCCGCCGAGGCCCTCGCCGAGGCCCGCCGGCTCGACCCGAGCAACACGCTGCACATGTCGCGGCTCGGCGCGCTCCTCGTCGAGACAGCCGACGGCGACGAGGCGAGGCTCGACGAGGCGCAGAAGCTCCTCGAAGACGCCGTGGCCACCGACAAGAAGAACTACGGCGCGCACCTGTTCCTCGGGCGCCTCATCATCGAGCGCGGCGGCGACCTCGACCGCGCCAACTGGCTCCTGAAGACCGCCTCGTCGCTGGTGGAGCGCGCCAACGCCCCGATGGTGG
>Ga0194131_10005935_pt1 | contig 17256 bp, 17 predicted proteins | sample TA2KigO120mmetaG_FD_148631 | JGI IMG/M metagenome (GOLD analysis project Ga0194131, IMG submission 148631) | Freshwater microbial communities from Lake Tanganyika, Tanzania - TA2015053 Kigoma Offshore 120m | ecosystem: Environmental > Aquatic > Freshwater > Lake | place: Tanzania: Lake... | reverse complement strand
CACAGTTAAAAATATACCTGGCCTCGTATCGCGCGACCGGAGTGGTCAGACACCGGCCCTCCTCCAACACGTCGGTCACAGGCTCATTGAAACGCAGCTGCACACCGGCTTGAACTAGCAGCGCTTGCAGCTGGTTCAACACGGCCCGACTGTCGATGACCGCGGTATCGGGGCTCCATATCCCAGTCCGAAATGGCGCCGCGTGCGGCTCAATGTTCCGTATGCCCCGTTCATCCAGCCGTTCTGCACGAATCCCGTTGGCGCGGGCATTTTCCAGCAAGCGCTCAATAGTCGGGAGATCCCGCTCGCCGGTTGCAATAATCACCTTGCCGGATCGCCGATAGGGAATGCCGTGCTCATCCGCAAACGCCATCATGCGGGCAGCCCCCCTCGAACACACCCTGGCTTTGAGCGTATCCGATCCATAGTAGATGCCTGAATGGAGCACCCCGCTGTTACGTCCGCTGGCATGCCGTCCTGGTTCCGGCTCCTTTTCCAGCACGGCCACACGACTGCCTGGAAACCGCCGCATCAATTCGTGAGCTGTCGTTAACCCGACAACTCCAGCGCCGATGATGACAAAATCAAATACCGGCACAGCAGCAAACCATCGAATCACACGTTCCCATATCGCGTATTGCGGATCATCGTATAGCCCTTGATCAACTCCTGAATACCAAAGTTAAGAGGGTACGCCGTCTTGAAACCGGTCGCCTCGATCTTGGCATTGGACACGATGTAATTTCGCTGATCCGGATCCTTGCCGACCGGAGACTCCAGGAAGACGAAGCCGGGCACATGCTTCTGGATAGCCTGACATAACTCTTTTTTCGACACATTGGCATCCGATAAACCGACGTTGTAGATCTGGCTCTTCATCCTGTTGTAGTTGCCAATGGCGTGGAGGAACGCCCGCGCCACATCTCGGATGTGCAGATAATTACGCTTGAATTCACTCTCAAAAAGAACGACGAATCGGTCGGTGACTGCCCGGAAAGTGAAATCGTTCACCAGTAGATCAAGACGCATCCGCGGCGACATGCCGAAGACCGTCGCCAAACGGAAACTGATTGCGTTCGGATGTTGCATTAGCGCCGTTTCTATTTCAGCTTTTTCAATCGCATATCGAGAGATCGGCCGCAGGGGGGAAGCCTCCGTACAATAATTATTTTTGTCCCCGGTTCCATAGGCGCTGTTGGTGGTCGGCATGAGAACGATTTGCTCTCTGCCGATTAATCTGAGCATCATGAGCATAGCATCGTGGTTGATCGTCGTTGCGCCGATCGGATCCCGGTTGCAGAGCGGGGCGCCCACCAACGCAGCCAGTGGGATGACGATATCCGCGCGTTTGAGCAGCGGTCTCATGGTTTCTTCGACACGAATATCCCCTCGCACCACCTCAAAGTTCGGATGATGGCAGACATGCGCCAGACTGTTCTGGCCGTATATGAAACTATCCAACACAGTGACATGATGTCCGGCCGCCAGCAACTCCGGCACCATCACGGAGCCAAGATAGCCGGCCCCCCCTGTCACGAGAATCGTTTGGCTCATATGTACATACGCCTCCTGTGGAAATTACGCGACCTGGGTCCCTGCCTTTATGGACGGGTCAGCACGGCAGCCGCCCGTTGATAATCCTCCGGTACACCGATGTCGATGAACGTCCCGTCGACTTCCATGCCGAACAAACGCCTCCCGGCCGCTAAAGAAGCAGGAAGCAGCTCGTCCTCCAGGGAAACTCTGTCGCCCGGGAAAAATCCGAGATCTTGCAAGGCGCGCGGATGCACCCAATACACGCCGCCGTTTGCCAGGCGCACACCCTGCACATGCCCGGATTGCATCGACATAATCCGCCCCTCCCCCGACACGTCAAGCCCCATGTACCGTCCAGGCTCATTGGTCCGGAACAGGGAAAAACACCAATCGGTGTCATACGCATGCGCATAGGCAGTGAGCGCGCTCAAGTTGACCTCAAAATACGTGTCCCCATTCAAGAGTAAGAATGGTCTGTCTTTCCCGGCCTTCTCCAGAGCAAGCAACACCCCTCCGCCGGTCCCCAGTGGCTGCTCCTCAATGGCATAATCCAACGTCACGCCTTTATAGCGAAGGCCAAAATGCCTCACAATGGCTTGGTGTCGGTAGCCTACGGACAGGACAAACCGGTCGATTCCCTGAGCGATCCAATAACTGAGTTGATATTCAAGAAACGGGCGACCGCCGACCGGCGCCATCGGCTTTGGACAATCGGGCACCGTGCCGCGCAGTCTGGTGCCAAGCCCACCGGCAAGAATCACCGCTGCGGGCATGCCCCACTCATACCGCATTCAAAATGGCACACAACTGGTCGATCTCCTGTTCCCGTAGATCGGGGAAATTCCCAATATAAAATCCGTAAAAGTGAACGTGCTCGGTCTCAGCGTACCGCAGATGGTGGTCCTTGGGCACAAATCCCTCCAGATAGGGCTGCCTGATTTGATTGCCGCCTCCGGCGCTACCGCGACGGAATTCGACTTCGGCTGCCCGCATCTTCCGCATCAACCGCTCGACTAGCATATTGTCCGGATGTTTCAAAATGAGATTGAAGGCATAGTTGCTCGATCCTTCGACCTTGAAATCAGTGCGGTATTTTCCCGGGTCGATCGTACGCAGAAAGTGAAGAAAGTTCGCGGTCCGTTTCACCACATTTCGATCCAGACGCTTGAGCTGACTGCGTCCAAGTATTCCCCCAATCTCCGTATTCCGCACGTTGTAGGCAGGATAGGCAAAGATGAACTCTGGATTCACTTCTGGGTACCGGGACCGATAGGCACTTTGGAGCGCTGGATCCGACGCCTCGCGCACCATGCCATGCGACCGCAGCATGCGGACTTGTTGATAGACATCCGGGTCGTTTGTACAGACCATGCCCCCCTCGATCGTGCTCATGTGATGAGCATAGTAGAAGGAGAAATTCGATATCCACCCGAACGTACCAAGCTTCTGCCCGCAGTGGGTTGCGCCATGAGACTCGCAGACATCCTCGATCAGCAGAATCCCTCGCCGCCCCAATTCCTCCAACAACGCATCCGTGAGACCGTCAAATCCCTGTACGTGCGTCAAAAACACCGCCCTGGTCCTCGGTGTGATGGCCTTCACAATTTTCTCTGAATCCATGGCCAGCGTACGGGGATCGATGTCGACAAAAACCGGGGTGAACCCATTCTGCAGGACAGACGCGATATCAGACACCCAAGCCAGCGGCGGGACAATCACTTCCCCCCCCTGCGGATAGCGGATCTTTAAAATTGCCATCGCCAGAAGATTCGCAGAAGCTCCCGAATTGACGAAGACACTATGCTTTACCCCCAACCACTCAGACCATTCAGATTCGAAGGCATGGACGTTGGCGCCATGAGTCAGAATCGGGTCATCCTGCTTCAGGTGCGCGATGACAGCATCGAGATCCTCCCGTAAAATGTTATTACGCATCAATGGAAATTTCATATTGCGCGCCTCAATTTTTTAAGCACCTCGAACGTACTCGCCGCTACTTCTCGTTGTAATAATCGCCATATTCCACCAGAATAGTGCTGCGACCGTCTTCCCGCATTAACGCCTTCTCATACGCTGGGAAAATATCGGCGGGCTCTTCCAGGCGTATCACCTCGATCGTGGTGCACATCGCCTGCACCGCTTTGGTATAGTCACCAGTGTGCTGGAACTGGGGATGCAACGGACGCTGCGAGCCGATTCCAGTCCGAATAATCACCTTCGTCTTGTAGCCTCCGTTCGACATCACAGAGACTTTATCCAAATGATTGACCAACTGGTTAATGGCCAGCAGCAGGAAGTTCCACCGGGGGAAGATACTCACAGGGATCAATCCGGTAAGCGCCATGCCTGTTGCTATCCCCATCTGCAACTCTTCAGCCACAGGCAGCTCGATTCGTTTTTCCAGAGGAACATTCTTCAGCGTATTGCTCATCGCGGTTCCGGCCACTGTTACCGCTTGTCCCATAAAAATTGCTCGAGGATCCTGTGCCAGGAACTCCATCGCCCGCTTAAGCTCATCGAAGTATTTCATGCTGACGCCTAAAACTGAATGCGCACGCCTGCACCCGCATGTGGATACTTCGTCTGATAGCGATAGTAGCTGACATATTCGTCATCCGCGCTCTCAAAACTCAACTGGGACCGATTCCACACCTCGCGAGTATCCGTACACACGGATTTTTCGTTGTCTTCAACAATAAAGTGGATTGGAAGCCGATGATTCCGGCTGTATTTGATTGCCTCATGCGCGATCCCGGTTTCGGCCGTCATGTCCCCCAGGAAGCAAAACGCCCTGGCATCCTCGCCACACCTGGCGATAGACATGGCCACTCCTACGGCAATTGGAAGTACCCCACCAACAATGGCAGACGAGTAGATTCGATGCTCGGGGAAACAGAGGGAGATTGACCGGCCTACCAGAATTTCCTCGCGAACGCGCTCTTTCGGCACCCCTTTTAGCAGACACTGGTAGTGGGAACGCCAGGAGCAGAACACCCAGTCCTGCGGGCGAATGTTCTTGAAGACCGCGATAACCTGCTCTTCATTGCCAGAGTAGAGATGAACAGGGGCCCGTATTTTTCCTGCATTGAATAGAGCGGCAATTTCATCTTCAAATGCGATGAGCTCATCTTTTTTCATAGCCCCCCCTCCTTGCTGTTGAGAACAGAAATAGCCTCGTCAACCATTTCCTCAATACGCTTTAACTCTTTGCCTCGCTGCGAGAAGTTTCCGACTTTATCTTTGGCAACATCAGACGACAATCGTGTAATACCAGTAAAAAATAGCATCAGCGAGCCTTCAAGCATCTCAATGCGCGGCTTTGAAAGAACAATCGGCGTAAGACGATAAGTCTCATTGACATGAAATTCGATACGATTAAATCCTCCGTGGGAGACCGCGATCTGATCCTGCGACCCTACGTTTTCCCTCAACACATCCTGCTCAATGTGCATAGCAAGATTCGCAAGATCTTCCTTGGAAATGTATCTGCCGTCCAGTGCCATGATGGCATTAATCAACCCGACCGTAAAAGAGGAGCTCGAACCAAGTCCTGATCTTGCCGGCAAATCACCATCATGGTGAATCTCGAGCCCCTAGTTGCATTTAAACCACTCCAGCACCGCTCTAGCAGCTGGATGCTCAATCTCAGAGATTTTTTTGGTGTTTTCGATTTTAGAGTAGACTACTCGATATTTGTGCTCGAAGAACGGGGGAAGATATCGGCAACTGATGTAACAGTACTTGTCAATTGTCGTGGACAACACGACACCCCCATGCTTCCTGTACCAGACTGGGTAATCTGTTCCTCCGCCGAAAAATGAAACACGGAATGGTGTTCTACTTATGATCATAATTTCCTTAGTCCGTCCATGATCCGATTAAAGTTTTCTCTTGAGCCTAATTCGTGCCATCTCGCAGACATGCCCGACAAAATCTTTTCCGAAGTTCGTATCGATTAAGTCGGGGCATTGCGGATTTGTGATATACGCTGCGAACACATCGCCTTAAAGAGGTTAAATAACCGAGAGGCTGTCGCCAAGCATCTGATAAACCGCATAGCGGCTTCCCGGACTGATGAACAGAATGTCAATGCCTGCCTAATGGCCGCTTCTTCATCTCCAGGAAAATACTTCTCGGAAGAACTGAAAATAGTAGGCGGCTCCCCATTTAAATACTTGTAGCTTACGCACCCCACCAATCCGTGACGGTTCGTCTCCAGGAATCTCAGTAATTTTGAGTTTTCGCTTGGCAGCTCGCACGGAGAGGAGGGGCTCCCAGCTAATATTAGTCTGAAACAGCTTTTCAGCCAACTCGTACCCCTCTGCTTTGTCAAGCTGGAGGTCGAAAATAATCTGCTTACGAAAGGCACGGTAAATCACCATGACATCCGTGTAGCGACCGCCATGAAGACAGTTGACGGTACGGGTGAACAACCAGTTGCCAAATGCCGTGACGATATCATCATCCTCGCTCTTTGCGCCTTCCGCATAGCGAGAGACAATTACCATGTCATAGCCTTCTCTTATTTTGTCAATAAGAGCTGGAATCAATTCCGGTATGGAATTGCCATCCGGACTGAATGTTATGACCACGTCGCCTATGACATAGGGCATCACTTCGGTGTAGGCGTGCCGGAATCCGATTCGTTGCTGTACATAGACCTCATACTTATTCGCACGCGCCCATTCAATCGTTCCGTCCGTAGAGCCACCATCAACAACAATGATCTGATCAAGCCAGTCCAGCTTGATACGCGGCATGATGGCTTTCATACCATCAATCTCATTCAAGGTCATGACGAGTAGAGTCGTTTTCATGATTGATCTTTGTCCTTATTCTTTGTCTCGCACTCCCAGGCATAATTGCGCGACAGTTGCTTAACCACACTCCGTACCAGAACAAGCACTGTCACGGCTAGCGATACCACAAGAAGGTCCTGCATGCGAGTATTCAAATAAGACCTCAGGATGCCTGCAGAATCGCGGCAGATTAAATGCGTCACTTGCGAACATAAATATAATAATTCGGTGATTCCGTTGACGGTCTGTGACGGCTGATCCTGAGCAGTCGATCGCCAGGCTGAGCCCCGATCGAGATCAGATATCGACCCAGGGACTTCAAGTTGATCAACGGAAAGGCAAGCGGACTCTTAGTTTGAAACACTTGCTCATACTCACTCTCGAGCGTCGCCAGATAGTCAGCGTTGTCGGGCATTTTCTGGTGGTCCGCGCTAAGAGCTGACACGACCAAATAATCCCCGCGCGCCACTTCTGGGAGCGGGCCTTTTTGAAAGACCGTGTAGGGTGTCGGAATTTTCTCAAGGAAGGGAAAGTATCGTTCCTGATGAACGTCGGATTCGATATTCGACTTGAGATCGAATTGATTGGCAGTAAGCCCCTTGCTCAACAAAAACTCCGACACGAGAAAATACGTAAACTTCCCCGTCCCCCCGTTCACTCCATCCAGAAAAATATTCACCCTCCGGTCCGGTGATTGCTGGTTGATCTCAGCTACGAGAAAATCCATGGCCGAGTTGAAGTTATTAGGCGAATATTTATAATAGGTTAAATAATGAACTCCGGTTGGAATCGTATTAAGCACCATCAGCGCTCCCACGGTGATCGCTACCTGCCTCCAAGGCTTTTGGGCAATCCGCTCGCTGAAAAAATGAAACAGTGGCGGAATAGCCATGATGTAAGCTGGCTGAAAATAGTACACGCTAGAGAGATTGAGCACAAAGTAAGCCGCCACAAAAAGGGATGCGCCGGCCAGCAACGAATCATAAAACGGCTCAGCGGGTTTGCTTCGAACGAACAGGCTATAAAGACGCGAGATGGTTAGCGGCAACATCAGCAACATAATTATCGGGTCGGATACGAATAGATAATTGAGTAAGTTTTTCGTTAACACCTCATACGGAGGCAAATCTCCTTTGCCGTAATTGAGTACATCGGCATGCGGAAGAATGAGTACGCAATAGAGCACAAGGTATACCAGTGTGCTCCCCAGTAACGCGAGATGAAATCGCGTAAGCGTAACGTTGCGGCCCCATTCCCCCTCCCTCCATGAGAGGGCAAGATATGCAGCCGCATATGTGCCAATCAGAATGAATGCAATTTCCTTGCAATAGATGGCGAGTGTTGACGCAATGCCAGCGAGCACCAACCAGATTGGCTTGAAGCTTGCCCGATATCGCATATAACAAAATAGAAAAGCCGCTAAAAAGAATACCACGTCTCGCTCGCTTAACTGCAATCTGAACCATGAATAAGTGAACCCAGGTGTCAGCGTTAGCAGAACGAAGCACAGATAGATATGTCCTCGATTGGATACATACTGCTGTAGAATGCGCACCAAAAGGAACGCCAGAACCACGAATTGGACAGCATGAATCGCGTAATACCAGACTGGCGAAGGTGCAACCCTAAAAACAAGAGGCAGATTGTATACCATCCACGATACCGGCGTGAATCGACCGATGGCATAGACGTCGTAGTAGGGAAAATCAGACGCTAAATACAGCAACGGCTTTCCAGTCTGGAGCGTGCGGAGAAAGATAAAATCATCCGTCATTCCCAGGTTGGGAGATATAGTAAGAAGAAGGACGTAGCAGCCCACATACACAGCAAACACAGCCGTGGCGATCAAATGTGTCATAGAATGCCTTTCCAAAATTAAATCATGTAGTTTTGTACAAATTCTACAAGACCGCCATACCGCGCCTGAAGCCGGTCCCTTCTCCTTCGTAACATGACATCCCTGACACACTTGGTTGCCTTGAGCAATAAGTCAGCGTGCAGGTACTCGCAACACCAGATCAACAGATCCAGAAAAGCGCCTACCCATGGATAGCCGCACTCTTTGATACCTCGCGAGGCACGAGCAGCATATGTGAAACGACCACGCGCAAGTGCACGACCGACCTGCTTGACGCCAATAGCCAGATAATCGGGATGTGACACTTGTCGAACATAATCCCGGATATGCTCCGGGATTTCCTTGTCCTCGTAAATCCTCCTCATCATGGAATTCCACCAACCAATCCATTGCCCGCTTATTGCCACGGAAGTACCGCTGGCCGATTCCTCATGAGCCATGAGTACAGCGGCAACACCGGGGAGAACCACCCCGGGGAACCTCGCGGAGACATGATAGACAAATCCGCCATCCGCGTGAGGCCCCACCGTGCTGTCAACAGGACCGACCTCGTCGCACACCTCGCGGCGGAACACTATACCCGTCCAAGTCGACGGCACAGTCCCTTCCAACATTCCCCTAACCGCCTCGCCTTGCTGAAAATATTGCCCCCTCTCGACATGGACGGGAGGGCTGATAACGCGCACGGCTGTATCAATCACCATGGTCGGCATGCAAACGAACATAGCCTTGGGATAGCGCTCAAATGCCTGCACCGCCTGCTCGTAGAAACCTGGTGCCAGCACATCGTCATCGGACAGCAGGGATAAATACGGCGTGGTAACCTCACGTATGCCAAAGTTAAAGTTCGGATAGGACCCGAAATTCTCCTGATGCCGGTGGTACCGCACTCGAGAATCCTGCAGGGCCAGTTTCCGCACCACTGCCTCCGTCTCATCCCCGGAAGCATTGTCATATACGCAGACGCGCACGTGGGGATAAGTCTGCCCGAGCGCGCTGAGGATGGCGCGTCGCAACAACTTGGGCCGGCGGTACGTCGGAATCACGGTGGTCACAACCGGCGCCAATGATAGCAGGGCCTGACTCACCTGGCCCTCAATAGAATTTTTCCGGAATGAAGAAGCGTAGACCGCAAATCAGGCTCCACGTGGAACCACCCTGCGATAAGAAAAATCAATGTGCCCAGAAGATAGGCGCTGCTCAAGCCTTCGAGCGTGAGCCCTTCTCCCACCATCGATGCCCCAAACCACGGCACACCATACGCCATAACCCCAGCGACCAGAAAGATTCCCGCATGACGATACCAGGGAAACACAGGCGACCCAAGACACTGCGCGCAAAAGCGGGGGACGAAGTACAGAAGTTGCCATATCCCGTATAGCACCGATGAGGCAGCCGCACCGAACAGACCATACCGGGCCACTAGTAAGACAGCCAAGGGCGCTACGATCCCCATGGCCCATAGGTTGGAATGCAATGCGATGTCCTGACGCCCGCGCGCAACTGCCAGCCAGCGGGGGACCGTGATCAGCCCGAGCAAGTATTGGCCGATCACCAGCAACACCAGAGGACGCCAGGCGAGCTCCGCAATCTCGGCATCGAATACCTTCCCGATCAGGATGATCCCGAGCATTGCGACCGCTGCCGAAACAGGCATATACGCATAGCATGTCAAATCCTGCAGCTTCCGATACCGAGCGTGCGAAGCGTTGACATCCAGCTCATGAGCGCTTGCAACAAGAGCCGGCAGCGATGCGCTGGCAATGGAACTGGGGACAATCGTCCCCCTGGACACCATTGCCTGGACAAAACCATAGTACCCAAGCTGGCCCACTGGGAGAAACTTGCTGACCATCCATTTGTCTATTTGAGTCAGCACGTGCTCTAAGAAGGAATTCACAAAGAGATGCGAGGCCAGGCGAAGATTGTGCAACAGCGCGCTCAGTTTCAACCGAGGACGCAACAGGCCGAACCCGCCGAACCGACATGCCAGATATACGAACGACACCAATCCTACGATTGCCGAGATGACAAACCAACCCACGATATGGAGCAATCCGCCGCCTGCGCTGAGCACCACAATCAGTCCAATCTGTTGCAGAGCTACCACCAAGAAATTAGCGATGCTCAACGCATCAATGCGTTCGTACCCTGCCACCACGGCGCCGTACACTGCCCGAGGGACCGCAAGTAGTAATGACACCGAGATCACCTGTATGGCATGGATTGCAGCCGAACGATTGATCTTTTCAATATGCAGCCAACCATCAACCAGCCAGGATGCAAGCACTATAACCAGCACCGCGGAAATCAGGAACGCAACCCAGGAGATGATAATCGCTCCCCCAACCAGTTCTTCTACATAAAGCCCATCGCGATGTCGGTACGCTGCGACTTCGCGGGCAATGAACACTGAAAGACCCATGTCCGAAAGCGTGATAAAGAAAGCTGTCAGTACGAAAGAAAAGCTGAAGATACCGAGTACTTCCGCTCCCAACTCACGAAACACGAATCGTGTTGCTATGAGCGACAGGAGCAGTGACAACCCCTGAAATGCAATGCCAACAATAATATTTTGCTTCAGCATCAAACCTCGCCGTAATGCCGAACTATCACCGCATTCAAACGACCCGCCACGCCATACGCCATAGCTGCCTATGGCTTAAGAATGATGCACATCGTAGCCACGCTCCACCAGCGGGGCCAGTACATGACGACCGATGAATCCGGAGGCGCCGGTGACCAGGACACGCTTCATGGATTGAAATCTGAATAACGGCTGTCCCGTTCCGATAGCACGCTCACCTCAAGCGGCCATTGGATCGACAATAGCGGATCGTTCCAGCGAATCCCGCGCGCAAGAGCCGGCTCGTAAATTGACGATATTTGATACAACACTTCCGTATCGTCTTCCAGCGTCTGAAAGCCGTGTGCCACACCTTCCGGAATATAAAGCGCCCGGCGATTGCGCGCACTCAATTCCACTCCCACCCACTGCCTGTATGTCGGCGATTCCGGACGAATGTCCACAATCACATCGTAGATGGCACCCATTGTACAGCGCACCAGCTTGTTCTCCCGATGTGGAGCAGCCTGATAGTGCATGCCGCGTAACGTGCCGCGCTTCCGATTGAAAGACAGACTGCACTGAACAATATGTGGGTTGAGGCCATGGTCGACAAATTCCTCCTGGCAAAAGGTTCGCGCAAAGAATCCTCGGTCATCCTCGACCGGATTCAGTTCAATGAGATAAGAGCCCGGAAGCAGTGTTTCGGTAAATTTCATTAGGGCGAGATGTCAGCAGTGTACTGGAACTAGTGAATGAAAACAGTCGCAAGTTGCGTGCGGATTGTGCCTTATGGACTATCTGGTGGACGTTTCTAGGCTTCCATTTCGGATGAACCTCCGCAAACCATAAGCCAAAGCGACGCATTCACCCGGAGACCAAGGAAACACTTAAATTACTTTTCTTCGAAATATTCACGTCTTTGCGACAACGTCAACCGCGTATCAGTTTCATTCAAAGAACCCATAGCGTTGGATAAGCAACTTGCAAGTTTCGAGCTGGCTTGATCAGCTGCCACTTCCGCGATATTCGAGGAGTCGGAACTGCTGCCCGTCGAATCTGTGAAACCAGCCCGTAACGTGCTTCGACCGGAAAGCCTGCGGTCGAACGCTTTAGCGTAGCAGCCAGACTTACTGCTTTCCTCCATGCAATCAAATTTGGATAGGGGTTTACTGCCTTTCTTCTAATTTCTCACTGCTGCGAACCGATCCGCTTACTGCTGTCGGTTCACTGCTCGCCATCACAAGACTTGAACCATGGGAATCGGTACGACGAACCTGCCTCCCCACTCCCTAATATGTGCCATCTGCTGCATGATTTCATCCTGGAGATTCCATGGCAGAATCAGTACATAGTGAGGCCTTGTCCGACGGATCATTGCCGGATCATGAATGGGGATATGGGTCCCTGGAAGATAGCGCCCCTGCTTGTGTGGACTCAGATCGACGGTATAGTCAAGAAAATCAGATCGAATGCCACAGTAATTGAGTAACGTATTGCCCTTCGCCGGAGCGCCGTATCCCACCACCGACATGCCGGCACGTTTGCACTCAATGAGAAACGTCAGTAGCCTGCGCTTGACCTCACGAACCCTGCCCTCGAACGCGTCGTAGGATTCCAATCGGTCCAGTCCTGCCTGCACTTCTCGATGGCGCATAGCAGCCACCGACTCGCGAACTGGCCGGCGATCATCCTCCTTGTGCCGGACATAGATCCGAAGCGAACCGCCATGGGTCGCCAGCTCGTCGACATCGAAGATTACAAGACCGTGCGCGGAAAAAATACGCTCGACGGTCTCGAAAGAAAAATATGAAAAATGCTCATGATATATCGTATCAAACTGAAGACCTTCAATGAGTCGCAGCAGGTGAGGAAATTCCAGAGTGACCGTCCCGCCGGGCTTGAGCAACCGCTGCATGCCTCGGACAAAATCATTGAGATCCGGTACGTGGGCCAGCACATTATTGCCAAGCAGAAGATCGGGCCGCTTACCTTCCCGCGCCAGCTTCTCGGCAGTAGCGGCACTGAAAAATTTCTCGATTGTCGGCACGCCTTTCTCTCGTGCTACCCGGGCGACATTCCTGGCTGGCTCGATTCCTAACACCGGAATGTCGCGCTCGCGAAAGTATTGGAGCAAATATCCATCGTTGCTGGCGATTTCGACGACAAGCGAGTGCCTGTCAAGCCCCATACGTTCGATCATGTGGTCGCAATAACGCCTGGCATGCGCTAGCCAGCTTTCTGAATACGAGGAAAAATACGCGTAGTCGCTAAAAATCGCTTCCGGAGCCTCACATTCGTCAAGCTGTACCAGCCGGCAGGCATGACAGACGTATGCATGCAACGGATAGAACGGCTCTTTTCTGACAAGCTGGTCATGCGTGAGATAGGCGTTTGAAAGAGGCGACATGCCAAGATCGCAGAAATTATGCTCCAGCATGGTTCCACAGAACCGGCACTTGCCGGCCAACCCTGACGACTCCCGTACGTTCATGCCGCGCGTTCCATCCGCTCCTGATAGCGCCCGATCTGGCCGATCGTGGCACGATACATGTCGCTCCCCTGGGCAAATCCCCGGTACCACTCGACTGTCCAATCGAGCGCTGCAGACACATCGAGCCCGGGCCTCCAGCCAAGACGCCCGCGGGCCTTCCCGCTGTTTAGCGCAAGCCGGCCAGCTTCATGAGGATGATGGTCGCGATCTGAAATCCACCGTGCGTCCCCTCCCCACCGTTCAGCCAGCCTTGAGGCGACCGTGGCCACCGTCCACGCCTGCGACTCGTCCGGCCCAAAATTCCAGCCTTCGGCAAACTCCTGCCCACACTGCCATAATTGCTCGATCAGCAGCAGATATCCGGACAATGGGTCAAGTACGTGCTGCCAGGGCCTGACCGCATCCCGGTTTCGGATGACCACGACCTGTCCGCGCAGGAAAGCGCGAATGATATCCGGCACCAGACGATCCTGCGCCCAGTCGCCCCCCCCGATGACATTCCCAGCCCGCGCTGTCGCCACCGCCGTCCCGTCTTTGAAAAAAGAGCGGCGATAAGCCGAGGTGACAAGCTCCGCACACCCCTTGCTGCTTGAGTAGGGATCAAAGCCGCCCATGGGCTCGGTTTCCCGGTAGCCATGTGGCCGTTCCTGATTTTCGTAGCACTTGTCGCTGGTCACGATCAGCACCGCGCGCACAGAGCCCTCATGGCGCACAGCCTCGAGGACATTGACCGTCCCCATCACATTTGTGGCATAGGTCTCGACCGGATCGCCATACGAACGGCGCACCAGCGCCTGGGCGGCCATATGCACCACGATTTCCGCCTGTGACCGACGCAACGCTCCAGTCAGGGCATCGAGATCGCGCACGTCGCCTCTGAGCGATTCCATGCCGTTCGCCACCGATGCGGCGACAAACAGATTCGGATCGGTAGGAGGTTCCAGAGAGAACCCCGTGACCTCCGCCCCAAGCTGCTGAAGCCACAGCGATAACCAGCCCCCCTTGAAACCAGTATGGCCCGTGAGCAATACGCGCTTGCCCCGCCAGAAAAGAGGATTCATTTCCAGATTTTCCAGGGCGCCTGCCCAGTCCGCCACATCTCATTCAGCAGTTCCATCTCGCGATAAGTATCCATGCACTGCCAGAACCCGTTGTGCTGGTAGACGGCCAGCTCGCTCCTACTTGAAAGCAGTCCTATGAGTCCCTGTTCCAGCGACTGATCGTCGCCGGTGATTAGATCGAGCACCTCCCGCTCGAACACAAAGAACCCTCCGTTGATCCACCCCTCGTTCACCTGGGGCTTTTCTCGAAACGCACTCGCTAGGCCGTTCTCCATTATCAATTCTCCGAATCGGGATGCCGGACGGACGGCTGTCACGGTCCCCAACTTCCCCTTAGCGCGGTGATACGCCAGTACCATGCGCAGATCAATGTCCGCCACACCGTCTCCATAGGTGACCATAAATGGGCCGTCAGTCAGATAGGGCGCAATCCGGCGCAGCCGACCGCCGGTCAGCGTGCCGACTCCTGTCTCAGCCAACGTCACCCGCCATCCATCTTCCGAATGCCCGCCATGCACGTCCACATTCCGATTCCCCAATGTGAGAGAAAAATCCCTATTCCGAATCTCATAATGCAAAAAATAGTCCCGGATGGCATCGCCTTTATATCCAAGCGTCAGCACGAAATCGTGGTAACCGCACGACGCATATCCTTTCATGATGTGCCAGAGAATCGGATAACCTCCGATCTCAACCATCGGCTTCGGCTTGAACTCAGTCTCCTCGCGCAAGCGCGTTCCGAGACCACCGCAAAGAATGACAACTTTCATAGCACACTCCTCATGCGATCTCGCTGCCTAAATACGCCGATACGCTCGCAACAACGTCATGACATGGCACAATCGCCCGGGTTACTTTTTGACGAACACGTAATAATTAGGGGATCGACTTACGTTATTATCGAGCACGACGCTTTTAGAAAGCACCCCCATCGCACTGCGCTTAATCATCGTTTTGAGCGATAGATCCGGAATCGCCAGGAGGCTCTCGGTCTGATAAAGCAATTCGTAATCCTTCTGCAGCAACGCAAGATAATCGGGTGTAATGTGCCGCGTGGAAGACGGAATGATCACCCAGAAATCTCCCTTCTCCGGTTTCCACGTTTCGCTGCTGCTGAACACGCTGTAGGGATAGGCCGCATTTCCACTCTTTGGAAACAGATACGGATATTTCGGTGGCAAATCAGACTTGAGATTGAACTGGAGAGGATCAAGGCCACGCCGTGTCATAGCCATACCAAAATTGAAATACGCATCGCGGTCATAGGTAAATTCAGGCGGGTGCAATGTCAATTCCCGGTAGACCCCGTCCAGGAAGATGCTCGGACGCCCCCCCGCCGGACGTCTTTTGATCTCGTCCGCAAGTTTGTTCCAGGTGAGCACCGTGTTGACCGGACCATATTTTTGCAAAGCCAGAATGTGCAGGCCAAGCGGAACACCGCTGGTCACAATCAGCACGACCACTGCAGCAATCACGCGTTTCCAGGCAACCTGGCCGATCAGGTTTTCACTCAGAACAACATAAGCTACCGCTGGCAACGCGCAAACATAGGCTGGCAGCATATAATTGGTCGCATACATGCCGAGTTTGAGGAACGCCAGGAGATAGGCAGCACCCGCAACAAGCATGGAATCAAACACCGGATGTGCAGCGTGATGTCGAAATACAATATTGCAAATCCTCAGGATAGCAAAGGGAAACAGCAACAAGACAATCAGCGGATCGTTAAACAGATAGTTGTACACAACCCGTGCCAGCCCCCACGCTGAAAACCCATCTGAGTCTCCGTACAAATAGCTTCCACGATGAGGGATCACAACCAGCGCGTAGATCACGAGGAATATCAGCGCGCTGAGCGCCAGTGTTATGTCGAACAACTTCACCCTCCGGTCGTCTGTCTTCCATATTAGGAGGAGGTGCACCAAGGCAAAGCTGCCGACCAGCACACACACCGTCTCCTTGTAGTACAGGGCCAGGTTAGCGCTGACGAGCCCGGTGATGAGAAGAGACCAGTGTTTGGTTTCCTGATAAGCCATGAAACACAGAAAAAAAATCGCTAGCAGGAACACGATGTTCCGTTCCGTGGCGGCACCACCCACCCATACGTTGGTCGATCCGGGAAGCAGAAAGAATGTTCCGCAAAGCAGATAGGACACTCGTGCACCTGCCCCGGTTTTTTGCACCAGACTGGCCAAGAGCCAAGCAGTGGCCAGAAATTGGATGGAATAAAACACATAGACCCCGATGACTTTCGAGGAAAACCACTGCACCAGCCGGAGTTCCTGGCCAAACATGGGATAGAACCTGCCGATTTCAGGCATCACGGCCAGTGGCAACGTGGCTTCGCTCCCCCAGATGCTCTCTCGCAGCATTTCATAGTCGACTTCCGGGTAAGAGGGGTTCAGCAGCAACACGGCGGCATACACCAGCACGAACATCGTAAATGCAGCTGGACCGTAAACTGCTGGACGGCACACAGCCGCCAGCCACGCTTTTGAGGGCAATTCGATCCCTGCGAGCAATCTCAATTTAGGTCCGAGTCAGAAATCAACTTATACATTTGGGGCTTGCGGAGCACTTTTCACTTCAAGTACAGCCCGCGGCTGAGCACGAAGAAGGAGCCGGTTTTTGCCAGAGCGAGAGGGTGGCAAATGATAGCCTGCGGCCGAGCACGCTTGCATAGAATGCCTTTTCAATATTAAATATGGAGGTGACGGTCATCCGCCCGCCCACGTTTAGCCAAGGGAAGGCGTCGGGATTGTAGTAGAGCACATAGGCCAACAGACCGGGATAGATCTGCCGAACCAGGCGGAAACCGTTCTTGATGAAATGCGCATTCAGATCCAGCAGGTCGAACGCTTGTTCGGTTTCAGAATCGAACAGACTGTTCTGATGATAAATCGCTTCCCTGATTTTTCTAAATACTGTATTGTTCTGCGTGG
>Ga0194131_10005929_pt1 | contig 17271 bp, 16 predicted proteins | sample TA2KigO120mmetaG_FD_148631 | JGI IMG/M metagenome (GOLD analysis project Ga0194131, IMG submission 148631) | Freshwater microbial communities from Lake Tanganyika, Tanzania - TA2015053 Kigoma Offshore 120m | ecosystem: Environmental > Aquatic > Freshwater > Lake | place: Tanzania: Lake... | reverse complement strand
CAAGGGCACCAGGGATGAAGGGCCTGCTCGGGTATTGCTGGCATGCGCACCTCCCTTGGCGAAGATGTCGTACCGGCGTTGCTGGCCGGGCCCGACGGTTCATGCCCGCTTTGTGCTCGTCCGCACCTCCGAAAGGAGCTGCTGGATCTGCTCCTCCACCTCCCGCACGGTGACCGGCTTGGCTAGGCAGCGGTCAGCGCCGGACTTTAGCGCCCGGTCGAGATTCTCGATGGCAGGGTCGCCGGTCAGCACCAGGATCCGGGTGCGCTCACTGGCGGGATTGCCCCGCACCCATTCGCACACCCGGAAACCGTCCAGATTCGGCATGAACAGATCCAACACGATCAAGTCGGGGGCAAAGGTTGTCACCTGGATGCCCGCCTCAAACCCGTCCGCCGCAGTGGCCACTTCGTACCGGCCCGTCTTCCGCAGGCCCCGCGACAACACGGTGACGATGCCCGCATCGTCGTCCACCACCAGCACCCGGCACTTCCCCGGCTGCTCGTCCCCAAAGGCGGGCAGTTGATGCGCCTTCAGAAATGACCTGAAGTCGTCGATCTGGATGCGGTGGTGACGTCCCGGCGTGGTGGCCGCCCGGAGCTTGCCCGCCTCGATCCAGTTGTTCACGGTCTTGACCGCCACCTCGCAGTGGCTCGCCACCTCTCCAGTGGTCAGGAAGGACTGCCGTTCCATACCAGGATCCGCCAAACAGGTAAAAGATGAATAACAGAGAAAACATGAACCATACCTATAGTATAGGAAAGCCCGCGCCCGGAAGCCAATGGCGAAGCGCCGATCCAAAAAGGCGCCGTGTAAACCCGGTTCTTGCTCAAGGGCAGGCCGGCCAAGAGGTCTTTTAGCTTAGGGGACCCCGGTAACGCCAGCTGAACCGCCCGAGCGCCAAGCCGCAAACGCGGAACCCCGTTGCTCTCTTCGTTGCGAGGACCTGAACTAGCGCTGTTGCCGGTCGGAAGGTTCCGGGGAGGTGGGAGCACGCCGAGGCGGCACCTGTTGCCTGCGCCCGCCGGCGAGCACCATGGCGCCCCACACCCAGCCGCGGCCAACCGGGGAGCCTCGGTGACCTACATGCGGATCCCGGTGAAAGACCAGGACATTCCCTCGCCGGCCACCATGAAGATCATCCTCGATACCATCGATGCGGCCCTGGCCCAGAACCGGCTGGTCTACCTCCGCTGCTGGGGCGGACGGGGCCGGACCGGGACCATAGTGGGGCGCAACCTGGCCCGGCCCGGAAGGGCAACCGAGGAAGGGACCTTGGCGCGTATTGCGGCGCTTCGGAAGGACGGGCGAACCCAAGACCTGGCCTTGCCCCAAGAACGAGCTTCGGCCGACCATGGTGCGCCAGTAGGTGCAAGGGCAGTGAAGGCGTCTGCCGGCCTGCGCGGGCCGGGTCAAGCATGGCGGGGGGGCCAACGGGTTGCGGTTGGGGTCGTTGGCTTGTTCGGCGGTCCTGAGCAGCGTAAGCTACCCAGAGGACCCTTGGCCGCCTGGGCCGGCCTGTTGGGGTGGTCAGGGAACCAACACCGTGGGGCAGGTTACCCCCGGAAACGGGAGTTGTCGGTGCCGGGGCAGTATTGAGGGTGAGCCGCCAGCAGAAGGCTGGCCGGGGGCGAAGCACAGCGAATGAGACGCCGCGATGGCAGGGTCATCCAGTTGCGCGAACCAGGACAACGAAACAGAACTGGCCTACCAACGGTGTCGGCTCTGGTGAAGACCGGCGTGCCTGGAATGGACTTGGCCGCGATGCGCTGAACCGGCTGCTCGCGGTGAGATGGATTGAGTACGGCATGGACCAGGACTCCCAACGCGTACCCCTGCTGTGGGCGCTCTACCGCCACGCCATGGAAACGCCGACCGTTCTAAACCGAGACTGACTTTGGCGAGCCAGTATTGGGTTCGGTGGGCGCGGCGATCGCCAGGATACCGGTCATACCGCCGGAGCCCATGTCAATGGCCATCGGGAATCGGACAGTTGTGGCCGTCGTGGTCCTAATGCAACAGTTTCACCATCGCCCGAGGATGATTGCGGCAGAAAAACAGCGGCCCCGACACCGGATCGGCGCGCAACTCGCCACACACCCGGCCGCACAGTCTGTCGAACGACCTGCGCGTATCGGCCGCACCCCGGAACAGGTGTATCCGCTTCGCCCCGGTCAGCGCCGGCATGCCAGATGCACGCTGTCCAGCAAGTGATTCAGCTTGCCGCATCGAGGTCCGGAACCAGTTCGGTGCGCCACACCTAAGCCCCCACGGTCCTGAGACCGCCGCCGGGGGCCGGCCTCGACATCTGCACGGTCCAACCGCGGCTCGGGCCCTCCGAGGTGTAGACGACGATGGAGTACCTGCACCACATCGACCCAGAGGAGCGCCCGGCCGTCGCGCTGCCGCATTAGCCGGCCCCCTGATCACCTCATGCACCACCACTCTGTAATCTCTCGGTGCAGATGGGCGAGTTGTCACGACAAGGAGTGGGATCGCCCTCGCTCGCTCCTGTCTGGGGTGTAGGAGGAACAAGGCCGATAGCGTGACGCAGTCGAAGAGGATATCCACGCACGTGCCCAACAACGCCGGGTCAGCGTTGCTACCTGAGGTCCGCCCCTGGACCCAGCCCCTACTGTTTCTACTCCCCACCGAAAGGCCAGGTGTTGATATCCAGCCGCTCTCCTTGGGCACCCCAGCCAGGGACCGTGACCAGGCTGTCGAGCAGCGCGGGGTTGCTGTAGTACCCGCCGGAGATCACCGGACCGGACAAATAGTTCGCGCAGGCCGGCGCCCCGCGCTCGCTGCCGAACACCACCTCCCTCCCCGAGCCGACCGTGTCGCACATCGCAACCGAGATCACCCGGTTCGCGGCGTCCGGGTGCGCCACGTTCCGAACGCCAAGGGCCACACGGCGGACGCCCAGGCGAATTCCACCCGGCAGGCACTCAAAGAAGTACACGGCCTTGACCACCCCGATCGGATGCCCAACCGCAAACGGGTTGTGGTCCGCCAGCGTCTGCAGAGGGTACTCGTTCCCGGCCTCATCGAACTGTGGGGCATCGAACGCAAAGGAATGGACGATATCTCGGTCGAACGACGACCAGACGCTCTCGTACACATAGAATGTGTCACCTTGGGCAACCCGCATCTGGGCCCCCGCCAGTGCAACGGGTACCAAACTGAGCAGTAGGACCAACCACATGGCCAGGATCTCCTTTCGTTACTGGACAGCCATCCACTCGACCAAGCAGTACCCCGCGGAGCCGGCATAGGGCCCTTGACTGCCGGTGCTACCTGCCGAACCCCCACCCCCTGCCCCGTAGCCCTGCCCCGCCGATCCAGCCGAGTTGTAGGACGCGCCTGTGCCTCCAGAGCCATAGGGTGAAGCCGCGCCTCCCCCTCCGGCCGCCGCGCCGGCGTACTCCGTTCCGCAGGGCCCCCCCGACGTGCTACCCCAGGCGGCCCCCGCAGTGCAGTTGTCTTCGGGGGCTGGATTGTCGGATTTCATCCCACCACCGCCGCCAGAGCCCCCGACATACAACCCGGAGCCATTCCCTGTCTGGATGAGGTAGTGGCCGCCTTGGATCGCCGGCTTGGCGGGCCGGTCGTTTTCGGGAGAGAACGGGTTGTTCCCACCTCGCCCACCTGCGCCCGTCGCCGCCGACGAGGCGGAACCGCCTCCGCCCCCGTAGGAATAGTACTCCCCGGGTGTCCCCCCTCCCCCACCACCTCCGACCGAGATCGTCGCGGTAGCGGCGAAGCTGGTGGCGCCGCCACTCCCACCGGGTACCGACCCCGCAGAGCCGATGGTCACGGTGACGTTACCGGTGACAGCCACTTTGACCCGATGGCAGAAACCGCCACCGCCACCGCCATTGCCCCCGAGCATCCAGTTGTCATATCGCACACTGCCTGCGCCACCGCCCCCCACCATGGTCACGTAGACGGTGTCCACCCCAGAGGGACGCGTCCAGGTTCCGTTGCCGGTAAACACCTGCCGTGACCAGGCCCCGGTCTGGGTGAACGTCCCGGCCACGCCGAAAAGGGTCACACCGTTCCTGATGTTCGGGGCCGCCAGGTCGGCGTCCACGGTAGCGAGGTTCCCCGCCGACGATGATGATATCGTGCCCGTGGTCGGTGTCAGGCTGGCACCAGTGCGAAAAGTCTTCGACGAAATTACATCAGCCGCCGCGGCCGTCGGGGCCGTGAAGGCCGAGGCATCGTTGTCATCCAGGGCAGAGGACAGCCCGTCGCCATCTCGGTCGTAGGTGATCGGTCCCCAGGAGGTGCCGTTGCAGATGTTCAGCTTGCCGCTTGCCACCGAATACATCAGCTGGCCGGCCTGGGTCGCTCCGCAGGGCGTAGATGCGGACGAGTCGGGGAGGTCGAAGAGGGAGGCCCGGTAATGGGTAATCGAGGCCGAGTCGAGGTCGGCGTCGGCGTTCTGCTTGGTGGTCAGTTCGACCTCCGCCGAGATCACCTTCTTTTGAGACCCGTCCCACTTGAGGTATTGCCCCGTTGTCCACGCGCTTGAGCCGTTGGCCGAGGTGCCGCCGGCCCAGGCGGGCAAGATCGTGGTCTTGTTTGGCGTCCACGTCCCGTTGAGCTCTTGAGACCCGGTGGTGCGCAGCTTACCGTCGACCAGGGCGGTGTCATCGACGGCGGTGTAAACGCCCAGCCCCTGCCCACCCATGTTCTTGGGTTGGTATTTGCCGCCGTCGGCAAACACGGCGGCGGGGAGGAGGGTCAGGAGCAGGACCCCCATCCCGCAGAGCTTCTTCCGAATCATACAGGTTCTCCGTTTTAGAATCCGCCGACGGCAATCTGGACCCCGTCGGTCATGTTCGCGGGGGTCACCGCCGCGATCGAGGTCCCGGTTTTCGTCCGCCAGCAGATGTTGTTGGGGTCGGTGCTGTCCAGCCATAGCGACCCGTAGACATTCGACGCTGCCCGGAAGATCTGGGGGTTTTGCCAGGAGCCCTTGAGCCCCTCGGCCGAGTCGGGGTCTGTCAGGGCCGAGATGGCTTCATAGAGGTAGTCGCAGTTGATCCGCGAGACATTCAGCCGCGGCACCGTCGTGGCCTGCCCGGTTTCCCACCGCGTGTCGGGTCCGGCAAAAGCATATGGATTTGCCATTGCCCCCTCACCCGGCGTAGGAAATGTTTGATTGGGCGTCCAGGGGATTGACCAGCCCGTTGGGATAGGCCCCCCAGCCGGACAAAACCCGCTGAAGATCGGTGGCGTCGGCGTAGTCGGGATACCCGTCCTCCACCGCCCGGCCCACCGGGAAATAACTCTTGGGCATCTGTTCCAGGGAGATCTTTACCAGGGGATCTGTCGGCAGCATCGGCCGAATCCCTGTGACCATCCACTTGGCCTGCAGCCGGCGCACCTCCTCGGTCCCGAGGAACTCCTGGGGGACGGTATTCAGCGCCCCCCGAGTCACCGTCCACTCGTTGTTGATGAGGTCGACCGCCTCGATCCGCATGGCCTCCGGGCGATTGGTCAGGTCGGACCAGAGGAAGACATGATCGAGCTGCCGCCCGTAGCCGGCCTCCTCCAGGATCAGGGTGGTGGTCACGTCGTCCAGGGCCCCGTCCAGGTTCGTCAGAAGCGACGGCCTCTGGGACTGCCGCAGGCGTTTGTGGTCGAAGTAGACCACGTCCCCCAGCTGGACGTCGATCGCCGACCAGCCAACAGAGATCTGGGCCCGGTCCCGGGGCTGGGAGAACCAATCCATGAGGTGGTCGAGGAGGAGCTCGGCCGTGTCGTCGTCGTAGAGCATGGGGACCTTGTATCCCCCATCGTCGGCGAAGGTTTCCTGGCGCGTCCCCAGGGCGTTCACCGTCTTGTATGCCAACTGGGAAACCAGGGCACGGCCGTCGAGGTTGGGTCCCAGCCAGAAGGGCACCGCCGAGGTCCAGACGGTGGGCGACCCGCCATCCGTCGCCTCGACCGTCAGGGTGGTGGAGGAGGGAATGGTCAGGACTCGATATTCCCGGTCGCCAAAAATGAAGACGACTTCGCCGGCGATGACCGTAGAGAAATTCGCGTCGGTGGTGGCAAGCAGGCCGGCGGCGCTGAGGGTGCAGGTGCCCGAGAGGCGGTACTGCCCGGAGGCGATGCGGGCCTTTTTCATCTCTCCGGTGCCCGGATGGGGGGCATAGCGGAGGGCCACCTCGTTGAGCACGTCCGAGATGTCCAGGGGCTCGATCTGGAGATCATAGTCCCATGCCGAGAGGGGGCCCTCGCCGCCCTGCACCGGCAGATGATAGTCGCCATGGAAGAAATGCTGGGGGGCCCGGGTCTTATCCAGGGCGGCGACCGACCAGCCCCCCTCCTCGGGGAAGAGGTGCAGGCCGGCCAGGAAGCAGAAGGAGGAAAGCCAGCCCTCGTCCAGGGATTCGCGCAGGGTGAGGTCGAAAACCCAGTCTTCCCGGGAGGCGGCCGCCGCCGACCACCCGTTGACGATCTTGGCGGTCCCCAGCTCGTTCAGGCCCTTCCCTCGGAGCACCGCCTGGAGGATGTGCACCGGGTTGCGCAGGGCCATCCCGGCGCCGGTGATGACCGCCCCGTCGTAATAGTTGGCCGTCTGGTCCTCCCAGCCTACCGCCTTCTGGTAGAGGGCCGGTTCGCTTTCCTGGAAGGCCAGGAAGTCGTTGAAGTCGATGCGGAGCTCGATCTCCTCGATGGCCGCGGAGGAGACCCCGTCGATCTCGACGTTCAGCAGGGCCAGGTCCCATTCGGCGTAGTCGGCGGCGACCAGGGCGATGGTCTGGTCGCCACTCACCGAGGCCCCCGAGGCCAGGACATCCGTGTCGTCCTTGACGGTATAGGTGAAGGTGCCGTCGGCACGGATGACCACCGCCAGGGCGGTCAGGCGCCCGAGTTTCGGGGCCCCCGGGAAGTAGACGTCGAGGTTCTGGCCGGCCCCCACCGAGACGGTGGAGGTGTAGTCCCCGTCCGCCGCGTTGGCCCAGGTGGTGCGGTCATTGGAGGTTTTCTCCCGCACCGGGCGGAGGACCATGCGTCGGCCGGGATCGTCAAAGGTGACGGTCGCCCCGCTTTGGGAAATGGTCATCACCTGGGCAAAGGCCCGGGCCTGCTCGTACCACTGGTAGAGGGCCCCGAAGGTCTTGTTGTAGGTCCCTGCGGTGCCCTGGAGGGCGAAGCGGTCGGTCACCACTACCGGGGCGAGGCTGACGGGGGCCCCGGTGCCGTCGGTGGGGCCGACGTTCAGGTTGCCAAAGGCCACCGGCAGCACCTTCCCCCAGGAGTAGGCATTGGGGTAGAACACGGGTTCCAGCAGCTTGTTGGGAAATCGGCGAAGGAGTCGCCGGCTGCCGTCCTTGAGGGCGAGGGTCCACTCCCCGCCCTCGGTGCGGTGGGTTTCGATAATGTATCGAGCCAGCTCGATGGCATCCGAGGCCACCTGGGTGCCGTCCACAAAGACCAGGGAGACGGTGATCTCGTCGTTGAGGAGGACGTACTGGTCGGCGATGTCCGAGGCCCCTTCCTCGTCCCGCAGGGTGAGGCTGCCGCCCGAAACCGAGGAGATGCCGCCCCGGGCCTCCACGGCCTGGGTCCCGATCTCCAGGCCGGCCTCAGCTAGGATGCCTTCGTAAACGACGCCCGAGAGGGTGAAATCCCGGGAGGCCCAGTACCGGGCCTCCGCGGCGAGGCCGTACATGTCGAAGTCCGCCTCGATCAGCCAGACCACCTCCACCGCGTCGAGGTGCCGGTTGGCCTGTGCCTGGGCCGTCAGGGTCTTCACGACCTCATTCCTCCACCAGGGCCAGATCTACCCGCCACGCGTCGAGCTCGGTGAAGGCCGCCCGCTCCAGGCCCCCGAAATAGCGCACGGTATGAGCGTCTCCGTTCCAATCCAGCAGGGTGAAGGAATCGGCCGACCCCGTGCAGGTGGAGAAGATGAAGTCGACCAGGTCGTCCTTCTCGTCCGCTGACAGCTGGGACCAATGCAGCACCGGGGCCGACCGGGAGACCGCCGACCGGGTCAGGGTCATCACCCGCCCCCCCATCGCCCGGTAGCGGGTCTGGTCCAGATCCGTCCCCCACTCCTCCGGGTGCTCGGGGCTGGGGAGAACCAGGGAGGTCATCCCTTTGGTCAGGGTTATGGTGGACATCTCAATTGGCCCTTATCCGGATCTGCCGGTCGGCGATGCCCTGCTCGACGGCCCTGAAGAGCTTCTCCCGCAGGCCGCCCCCGTCGAAGTTGATGTAATCGGCCAGGGCGACGTTGAGCTTCCCGGTCACCCCCAGGATGGAGTTGATTTCCAGGGAGGATTTGGTGATTGACAGGAGCTCCGCCCCGCGGACGGTGATCCTGGCAGTGGTGGGAGGGGCCCCCGCGGAGACGTCGCCGCCGAAGGTGAACATTTGCCCCCAGGAGGTAACTCGGTAGGGGGTCAGGCTGATCAGGTCCCGAGGGCCGCCGGTGTTGACGGTGATGGGCTGAAGGGGGGCCGGCAGGCTGGCGAAGGTGAGGATATCCGACCAATCGTCTATCGTCAGCGGCCGGATGCGGATCATATCCCGATCATGCTCAAGCCCCACCCCTCTGCGCCCCTCCACGCCGATCATGATGGGCTGCAGCAGAGCAGGGAGGCTGGGGAAGTTCAGGAGGTCCGACCAGTCGTCAATGGTCAGGGGCCGGATACGGATCATATCCCGGTCGTGTTCCAGCCCCACACCCCCGCGCCCCTCCACCCCGATCATGATGGGCTGCAGCCGGGCCGGGAGGTTGGGGAAATCCAGGATATCCGACCAATCGTCGATGGTCATCCTGGTGATCCTGACCAGGTCCCGGTTCCCGCCGGCGTTGATGGTGATCGGCGCGACGGGGGCCGGCAGGGCCGGGAAGTAGAGCAGATCCGACCAATCGTCCACGACAAACCTGGAGAGGCGGACGATGTCCCGCGCCCCGCCGGCGTTGACGGTCACCGGGGCCAGGGGCGGAGGGTTGGCCCAGGTCACCAGCTGCGCCCACTCGGAGACCACCAGCTTCTGGAAGTCGATGGCATCGGCGTAGGGCACCACGATCCGGGTGCTCGGGTCGGGCAGGCGCAGGGTCGCCTCCCAGGAGCCCGGGCTGGCCGGTTGGTCGAAGGAGACGCCGCCGCCGGGGGCAGACCCTCCATCTGCCGATTTGGCGGCCCCTGGGGTCCCAGAGTGCCCGACCGAGGCCCCGCCGCCGGCCCGGGAACGGGCCAGGGTGGCGGAGGCCTTGATACCCTGGAGTACCTCCTCGAAGACGGCCTGGGCCTTTCTCTGCTCGAAGATGTCCCCGCCGGCGGCCGCGAAGGATCGCGAAAGCTGGGACCGGGCCCCGACGATGTCCCCCTGGAATTTCTCGGAGGCCACGATCGCGGCCAGATCGCCGATCCCGTCGACGGCCACCTTGGCCGAGCGGGAGAGGTTGTCGACCGTCACCCCCATGTCCTCTAGGGCCTGGGAGGCGATATCCAGGAAGGTGGCGTTGGGACCGAAGGCATCGATCAAGGCCCGGGTGAAGGCCTCCAGATTGTCGGTCTCAAAGAGGCCTTGGAGGTAGGTCTTGTAGGAGGAGGAGTATCCCCCGCTTTTCTTGGTGAGCTCTTCGAGCATCCCCCCGGTGGTGGGGAGGGCCCCGAGTTGAGACAGGAAGGCGGCGAACGATTCCAACCGGAGGTTGCCCATGCCGGCCGACCGTTCAAACGCCGTCCCGACAAACCCGGTCCTTCCTTCCCGGGCCTGCCGGACCTCGTTGGGAAAGACCCGGGCCGCCACGTCGAAGGCCGACTGCTGGGTCCGCCGAAGCTCCTCCTGGGCCCGTTTCAGGTCGGCGGCGGCCTGCAGGGAGGCGTCCCCGAAGGCCACGATGGTATCGATGAGGATGCCGGCCCCCGCAATGGCAGCCCCGAAGGAGTCGCCCGTCTGGAGGCTTTGCCGCAGGGACAGGACGCTGGAGGCCAGCCCCCCCAGGGCCGGATTCACCTTCCCCAGCAGGCCGGCCAGCCCGGCCAGATGCGCCTGCTGCTGCTGCAGGAGGTGGCGGTGCCGGCCCAGGGCCTGGGTGACCTGGTCGACGGCCTGGGCATCCCGCTCGGCGTTCCGGGCCATCCCCTCGGCGCGGCGTTGGTCGTAGTTGGGGCCGAAGTCATACTCCTGAGCCCCGGCCCGGAGGACCTGGGCCATCTCGGCGGTCATCGGCCCCCGGTCCGGGGTCCCCCGTCGGATGGAGGAAGGCGCCCCCCGGGCTGCCCCCGCGTAGGCATTGCCGGCCCGCAAGAGCTCGATCTCTCTGGCAAGCATGGTGGCGGCCGTCGTGGAGATCTGGTCGGTGACCAGCTGCACGAAGGCCGGGGACAGGGATCGGGTGGTGACCTTGGTCTTGAGCGCTTCGGCCACCTTCTCGCCGCCCTCCACGACGATTTGCTCGATCGCTTGGTACAGGGCGTCGGCCGAAACCGAGGTCACTGGAGGTGCCCCCAAGGAGAGCTTCCGGGTCACCACTGTCAGGGAGTCGGCCCCCACCGCCGGCCCCACCAGCGACCGGGGTTTGTCGTTGAAAAAGCCCCTCTCCGCGGAGGTCGTATACCCCGGGGGCAGGGTGAGCTTCCGACCCTTCTGCCGCTCCAGGGCGTCGGTGATCGCGTCGATCCCTGCGGCCATCCGCAGCAGGCCGGCGGTGAGGGTTTCGGAAACCCCCAGCACCTTGTCGAGGGCCCCGATGCCCCGCTCAACCGCATTGGAAACGACGTCGAAACCGTTCCCAATGGTCTTGGTCATCTTGCCGTACTCTTCCCCGATTTTTGGGGCTTGGGAGAGCAGGGCCATGGAGAGCTTGTCGGCGGTGAGCTTCCCCTCTTCGCCCATCTTCCGCAGGGCCCCCAGTCCCACCCCCAGTCCGTCGGCCAATGCCCGGGCCAGCCGCGGGGCCTGCTCCATCACCGAGTTGAGCTCGTCGCCGCGGAGGGCCCCGGCCGCAAAGCCCTGGGACAGCTGGATGATGGCCGCCTTGGCCTCGTCCCCGGAGGTCCCCGAGACGGTGAAGGCCTGATTGATGGCGGTGGTGATGGTGTACAGCTCTTTCTGGGTCAGGCCCAGATCCGCTGTCACCCGGGCCAGCCGGGCATAGAGGTTGGCGGTGGAGTCGAAGGAGGAGGTGGTGGCCTGGGCGATGCCGTAGAGGCCGGCGGTGGTCTTGCGGAGATCCTCGGTGGACGCGGTGACCAGCTTCAGCTGGTTCTGGACCTTCGTCCAGGCCTGGGCGTAGTTCAAGAGCTGGGCGACGGTCAGGGCCGTCCCCAGGCCGCCCAGGGCAGTCCCCAGGCCCATAGAGCCCTTGGCCAGGGTGTCGAACTGTTTCCCGAGGCTGGCTGCCGCCTGCCGCACCCCCTGGATGTTCCTCTGGGCTGAACGAGACCCCGGGCCCGTCCGATCCCTGAGAAGCACATTGAGCGTCGGCACTCTACTTCCCCCCTCCCGGTTTCACCGCATGGGCCATGAAGCAGCTATCCAGAGCCCGGATAAGCCGAAAAAACCGCTCGAAGTCATCGGGGTCCTCGGGGCCATGTCGTCGGGCGTAGGCGTCGATGTCCTGGAAGGTGATGGGGCAGGGCACCGCCACCATGCCCACCCCGATGCCTCTGCCGGCCGACAGGGTCTGGAAGGCCACCCAGATCGGGCCCAGGCCCGGCAGAATCTCGGGCCGCGAGTCCAGGGCCTTGAGGGGCTTCCCGGTCTTGAGTTCCGTTTCCTCCAGCTGCCGGACCTTGGGTCCCCAGGTCAATTCCCATTTCAGCCGGCCGACGAGTTTTTTTCCGCCTCCGTGATTTCCTCTTCCCGGTAGACGTTGGCGTCCATGCTCAGGGCCGAGATCGCCTCGCGGAAGTCTCGGAAGTCGGTGAGGAGTCTGGCCGCCGCCTCCACCGAGTACGCGATCGGCTGCCCGTCGAGCTCCAGGCCCTCCCAGCCCAGCAGCAGGGCCTCGGCCATCGCCCGGATCGCCAGTTCGTCCAGCTTCTCCTTCGGCAGGGTCCCCCGGGCAATCTGGCCCCGGAAGGGTTTGGTGATCCGCTCGACGGCCGTCTGGTGGGCCGGGTTGTTCATCCGGGCGACCTTCACCTTCACGCCGCCCAGGTCATGCCAAACGCCCTCCTCTTCTTTCTTGGTATCCGTTCCAAAAAGCTTGCGGAAATCAGCCATTCAATCCTCGCAGGGGTTTGGTGGGGAGAGGCCGACCCCCCTGCGGGGCCGCCCCCTCCCCCGGTGTTCCCGGGAGCTTCAGCAGGGGCTCGGCAGAGTCGGGTTGCCCTCGCTAGACCACCCGGCAGATCTGGATCGTCTTGGTGGCCCCGCCGGCGACCAGCAGGGCAGGTTCGGCGTTGAAATCGAAGGCCAGCATGATGTCCGAGTCGTTCCCCGGCAGGGCCCCGGGCTCGGCGGTCAGGTAGACCTTGGGGAGGTCGAAGTGGTACAGATGGGTCCCGTCCGTGATCGCAAAGCCCAGAGAGATGGCCGTGTTGCCCAGCAGCTTTCCGCGGAGGGCGGAGGTGGTGTCGTCGAGATAGCACTCGAAGGAGCCGGTCACCTCCAGGGGGCCCTGCTTGACGCCGGTGGTCTGCAGCTGGCCCAGGCCCCGCTGGAATCGCGGCCGGGCGGAGAGGGCCATGGAGATGTCGGTGAGGTAGTAGGTCGTGATCTTGGCGTCGTCTAACCACAGGCCGTCGAATCCGGCGGTGTCCGCGATGACGTCGTTGGCCTGCGCCGCGGTCACCGACCCGGTCCCCGCCTTGGTGGTCTCCTGGGAGACCCGCCGCCCCTCCATCTGCAGGCTAGCGGTCATGATGGCCCCCGCCGAAATCTTCAGGCCGGCCGAGGAGATCACCGCCCCCTTCATCAGCATGAGCTTCGAGGACAGGTCGAGGTACTCCTCCTGCAGCGAGAAGGAGGGCACGTCCGTCCCGTTGCGGATGAAGGAACCCTTGATGGTGATGGAATTGCCGGCTGCCTCGGTGCTCAGGGTGCCGCCCTCCACGACCATCTTGGTGGAGGTGGCCGAGACCACCTTGAACCAGCCGTTGTTGGCGGCGGTCAGGAAGCCGGCTACATAGACCCACTGGCCGATGGTGACGTTGGTGTTCATGCCCGAGGACCCATTGAAGGAGTTGTCGCCGTTGGCGGCGGAGATGCCGGTGCCGGCTATGTTTGCCGCGGTCGACCAGTCGTTCCCCGAGGCGTTGCGGAGCATGGCCCGGAGGAGGAGGTCGTGGTTGTCCCCCTGAAGCTCGAATTCCAGGGAGGCCTCCGGGGCGACCCCGACCCGCTTCGAGCCGGCCAGCTGGGCATCAGACCGCAGCTGGGCGGAGCGGATGACGTTCTGGCCTTCACTCAAGGAGCCCGACACGATCGGCAATTCGAGGAAGGCAGAGTTGGGGGTCGTTCCCCACGTCGATTCCTCGGCAATGGAGACCTGAACCCTGTTAGAGTCAGACATCCTGATTCTCCTTTTCTAGGCGTCCCGGTCGAACCGGAAAGCAAAAGACACGTTGACCTGTTCCCACTCCCCATCGCGCCCGACGGGGTTGATGCTGCCGGCCCGGATGGCGACACCGCCGGCGTTCTTTCCTTCCAGGGCGGAGACGACATCGTCGGCCACGCCCAGGGCGGTGGAAAGGCCCAGGCCCGGTCCGCTGGGGACAAAGACCTGCACCAGAATCACCCCCACCACCCTGAAGAGGCGGTTGGGGGGGGCTGCCAGGGAGGCCTGCTGCGCCTCCCCTCCTTGGATCGAGACCCGCACCCAGGCCGCATGATCCTCGGGGTCAAAGTCAGTCTTGGGATCGAAGGCCACCGAGGGCCAGGCAATCGGGCAATCGGTCGCATGGGAGATGGCCCAGGCGTCCCTGAACTCCCCCAGGATCGCGTCGGTGGCATCGGAAAAGGTGGTGGGCATCAGTCCCACTCCTCCTTCACCTCGGCCAGGGTCAACGCCACCACCCCGCCGGGGGCCTGCTGCGAATGCCCGTTCTCGATGCGCCCCGCGTAGGGCACGTTGTTGTTGATCCAGAGGCTTTGGCCAAACTTCACCTGGACAATCTCCTTGTTCTCCAGTCCGGCCAGGGTGGCGGCCGCCGCCGCCGGGCTTTTGTCGGGGGCCCCGATCCCCTCGGCCCCCTTCACCTCCGAGGAGGTGGGGCTGCCCCGGGAAACATGCCAGTTGCCGCGGAACCGCCCGGTATCCACCGGGGATTTGAGCACCACCCCGCGGAGCACCTTAAGGGCCACCACCCGCTTGAACTTGTTTGCCGTCTCGGGCACTTGCTCGTCGGCAATCGCCAGCATCGCCTTGTTGAACGCCTCGATATTCGCTTCGAGCTCGACCATCACCGCACCTGTAGGGTCCCCAGGACATCGTAGGCCCCCGAACGCAGGATCTGGACCGAGACGACCCGGAAGGAAACCCCGGCATCCTCCAGCCGGTCGCCGGCCTTGGGCACGATGGCCCCCCCAAAGAGGGCCAGGACATAGCGGCGGTCCTGGGCCTGGATTACCTCGCCATCCCGCTCGGCCGCCCGGTAGTCGTCCAGCACCCCGAAAAAGGTGCCGGTGGTCTCGGCGGAGGTGGTCTTCCAGGGCTCGTCCCCGTCGGGGGTGAGGACTGCCCGGCCAAGGGTCAGGGCCACCCCCTTCTTCTGGATGGCCTTGAAGGCCGACCTGACCGTCGCCAGCCCAGCCATCTACGCTAGCCCCTCTCCAGGGTCACCTGGCAGCCGCTTCGGGGCCGGCCCAGGCCCAAGAGGACCCGGTCGATCTGGGGCACCCAGGCCTCGACCGGCGCACCAGCTTCGTACTCGGTCTCGATGGGCCCCACCTTTTCCTTCCGCACCGCCCCGCCGCGGTCATAGGAGGTGTTCAGCGGCGAGGTCAGGTGCAGGAGGGCCAGTTCGCAGGTCGCCTGCATCACCCGCTCGGGCACCGCCCCGGTGGGGTAACTGCGCCCGCCCTCGAAGTCGTAGGCCCCGCTCCGGGGCCAGGAAAGGGCCTGGGAGGTGGTCTGCATCACCCCCCGCCACTCGAACATCCCATCCAGGGCCTGGGAGGCGTAGCGCAGGGCCGCCTCCTTCTTTGCAGTGTCCAGGGCCGTCCAGGCTGCCGGCGCTCCGCGACCGGTGAAGTAGGTATCCGCCGCGGCGACCGAGAGGTAGGATTCGGCATCCTCCTTGCCGGTGCCGTCTTCAACGATGAGAGCCACGACGACCTCCCTTGCTCAGGATGTCTTCCCGGGCGATGCACTTCCGGGGAATGGGGTACCAGTCGGCCCGGCCGGCGGCGTTGAAGGGCTCCAGTCAGGCCGGCGTTTCAGTGCCACTCCAGGATCAGATTGGCGTCGTTCTCAGGGTCCGATCCCTCCAGGCCCTTCTTCGAGGAGGCCGGCGCCTTGATCTTGATCCGGTCCCCCTCCAGGGACACCTGGAAGCCACCCGGATTCAGGGGACCATAGCCGCCGGCCATCGTCAGGGATCGGGTCTTGGCCCCCTCATAGGCCGCCGCCTCCTCCGTGCTCACCTCGACCGCGGTGACGGCCCCAGGGGCGATGTCCAGGCAGCCCAGACGGATCACCCGCCGCTTGGGGGACTCCGGCTCCCCTGCCGGCGCCTCCGGGGCTACCACCGCCTCCACCACCTCCACCGGCACCCCCTGCTGGGCGTAGAACTCGGCCAGATCCTGGCGGGTGCCGTCCAGCACCACTCCCGCCACATCGTCGACCGGCAAATCGGCGGGGGCGCCGAGAGCGTCCGGGGGGAGGATCCGCGACGCCTCCCGGGGCCATGTGGTCCTGGCCCGGAACCGTGCCAGCTCCTGCCAGGAGGCATCGGTGGGGCCGAGGAGGAGGACCATCGCCTCAGGCTCCCTGCTTCCGTTGGCCGGCCGCGGGCGCCTTTCCCTGGTTCTTCTGTTCCACTTCCTGCTGCCCCTCCTCCTTCGGCCCGCTCCCCTCCCAGCGCTTGTGCCTCTGGGGGTCGAAATCGGCCTCGTTGATGAGGATGAAGCCCTCACCTTTGGGGTTCTTGATCCTGGTGGTCGGCAACGCTGCCATTTCCTTTGCCTCTTTGTTCGGGTTGAGGTGCATTGTGTGCCCTTGGGAGAACGGCCCGGCAGGCCTTCCTCCAGCCGCTCGGTTTGCAGGGACCTCATTCCTGAGAGGGCCTGGGGAGGGGTGCCCTCCCCAGGCCAGTACTCAGACCAGGCTCACCCGCGCAGGCGGGCGGCCAGGTTGGGATCGAGGGTCTTCCAGCCGTAAAGCACGTCCAGGGCCACCACCACCTTGGACGAGTCGCCGAGGTAGAACATCCGGCTGCGGATGGACAACCCGGTATTGGGATCCGTCACCGTAGCCACCTGCGCCCCCAACTGCGCCGGGATGGTGTCCGGCAAGGGGGCCGAGGCAAAGGCGAAGGCGTTGCGGTGGAAGGCCAACATCGCCACGTGGTTGTCCAGATTGACGGTCACCACCGCGTTGTCGTCGTAGGCCTGGACCAACGCCGGGGTGATGCTGACGGTGATCGCATTGCCCCCGGCGGTGGCATTGGCGGTCACGGCATAGCGCTGGCTGTTGCCGGCGAGGACGAAGGTATCCCCCTTCTGCAGGGTGCCAGTCAGCGTGGTGTCATCCAGCGTCACACTGGTGGCACCCTTGGCATGGGCTCCCACCAGGGCCGGAGTGGGGTCGCTGAGGGTGCCCTTGGTGTGGGTACGGACATTCTGGTTGGCGAACACCTCCAGCCCCATGGTCACCCCCAGGGAGCCCCGCCGCAGGGTCTCGGTCAGGCCCACCCCCCGCACCGAGGCATCGTGGAAGGCCGGCAGCTGCTGGAACAACCCCTGCTGGGCCCCGTTGACCTCCAGGTGGAGCATCCCCTCGGACATGGGGACCTGGTTGTCGAACAGCGCCTGATAGGGTCCGGTGAGGTCCAGCAGCGAAGGGCTTCCCTGGGCATCGGCGTACCAGGGGATATCCGCGTAGAGCGCATTGCCGTCCTGATCGATCTTGTCGGCCAGGGCGTAGGCGGCCGGCCGGATGTGGTCGTTGATGATGCGCACCTGACCCCCGTTCTTCTCGGTGTAGGCCAGTTCCTGGTCGGTGAGGGCGAACTTCACCTCCTGCCAGTTGTTCAGCCCGATACTGACCGTCTCGGTGGCCAGGTCCTGGGCTGAGGACGGGGCCGCCTGGGCGGTGAAGGTGGAAGGCCGACGGATATTGAT
>Ga0194131_10005928_pt1 | contig 17271 bp, 14 predicted proteins | sample TA2KigO120mmetaG_FD_148631 | JGI IMG/M metagenome (GOLD analysis project Ga0194131, IMG submission 148631) | Freshwater microbial communities from Lake Tanganyika, Tanzania - TA2015053 Kigoma Offshore 120m | ecosystem: Environmental > Aquatic > Freshwater > Lake | place: Tanzania: Lake... | reverse complement strand
AAACAGCGTGAAGGTTCCGCGCCCGCCTTTGATGCGCGCCCGCGGCTTCGATTCTCCGGCCAAGTGTCGGCAACCTGGACTGGGCCATCGCCGTCTCCTATTGAGCGTAACCCCTTCGCTGTCTAGGATGGCGCGGTCGTCACCGATAAGATCGTGAGGCCATGTCGACGGCAGCGTCCACGTCATCGCTCGAGGCCGGTCATCGCATCGTCAGGATCGAGCGCGAGGCCCGCAAGCTCCGTGTGATCTGGGGCGACGGCCATCAGAGCGTCTTTCACTATGTCTGGCTGCGCGACAATTGCGCCTGCGCACAATGCGGCGAGGCGGGCTCGTCACAACTGCGCATCGATGGCCTGCTCAAGATGTCTTTAGACGTTGCGCCGCTGTCGGCCGAGGTCGATCGCAACGGCCGGCTGACCGTCAGCTGGTCGCCCGACCGTCATGTGACGAGCTTCGATCCGGACTGGCTGCGCGCACGCTGCTATTCGCGCGCGGAGCGCGAGCGGCGGCGCCACAAGCCGATCCATTGGGGCAAGGAGCTCGGCAACCGCATTCCCAATGCCGATTTCGCTGCGGCGGTCGAAGATGAGGCGAGCCGCCTCGAGGCGATGATCCTGCTGCGCGACTACGGCTTCGTCGTGCTGCGCAACGTGCCGCCGACGCCGGACGGGCTGGAAAAGGTCGCGGGCATGATCGGCTACGGCGTGCGCGACACCTATTACGGGCGGGTCTTTCACATCAAGGTCGAAGACAACGCCGGACTGAAGCTGTCGAGCACGCAGTCCACCATATTGCCGCACAATGACGAAGGCTGGCGCGCGGTGCCGCTCGGCATCGTCATGTTTCATTGCATCGAGGCGAGCCGCGACGGCGGCGGGCAGAACTACCTGATCGACGGATTCAGGATCTGCGAGGTGCTGCGCGCCGAGGATCCCGAGGCCTTTGACCTGCTGTCCCGCGTCACCTTGAAGTTCGAGCGCAGCATCCCCGGCGAGGTCGAGATGCGCTCAGAGGGCAAGATCATCTCGCTCGATGCCGAGGGCAATGTCGTCGGCCTGCGTTACCCGATCCGCTTCCGCGGCCCGTTGGACATCGACGAGGATCTGGTCGAGCCGGTGTACGCCGCCATCCGCAAGCTGATCGGCCTGATCAATAGCGGCGACTTCGACGTGACGTTCCTGCTGCAGCCGGGCGAGGCGCTCGCCTTCGACAATCACCGCCTGCTGCACGGCCGCACCGGCTTCTCGGGCCGGCGCCACATCCAGTTCGGCTATGTCGACCGCGACGATTTCCATCTGCAGTACCGCATGCTCGCCCGCCGCCTGGGTCGCCATGCCGACGCCGACATCGTGCTCGGCCGGGGAGCGCTGGCATGACCATGGCGCTCAGCCGCCAGGAGCTCCAGATCGAGCCGATCGCGCGGGCGTCGACCATTCCGGCGCAGTGGTATGTCGATCCCGACATGCTCGAGCTCGAGAAGGAGCGCGTGTTCGGCCGCAGCTGGCAGCTGGTCGGCCATACGGGGCAGGTCGCCGAGCCGGGCGCCTATTTCACCTGCGAGGTCGGCGGCGAGCCGCTCGTCGTGGTGCGCGGCCAGGACGGCATCATCCGCGCATTCTCAAACGTGTGCCGCCATCGCGGCGGACCGGTCGCGCGCGGCGCGGGCGTGCTGCGCATCTTCCACTGCGCCTATCACGGCTGGACCTACAACCTGGACGGCTCGTTGCGCGTGGCGCCGGAGCTGGGCGACATCGAAGCCTTCGACGAGGACAAGGTGAGCTTGCCCAAGGCGCGCGTCGAGCTCCTGCCGCCTCTGGTGTTCGTCAATCTCGACACGGATGCCCCGCCGCTCGCGCAATATCTCGGCGATTTTCCCGACTTTCTGCGCCGCTACGATGCCGACAAGCTGCGCTTCATCGTGCAGAAGCGCTACGAGGTGGCGGCGAACTGGAAGATCCTGCTCGACAATTTCCTGGAGTGCTATCACTGCCCGCTGCTGCACCGCACGACCGTGGCGGCCAAGGTCGATCTGCGCGGCTACATCGTGGAAAGTCACGACTGGTATTCGCGGCATTATTTCGCTTCCGCAGCCCCCGACAAGCTCGCGGCGGCCGCCGCGCCCGTGGAGCAGACGGTGCGCCACACCTACTGCTTCTTCCCCAACTACGCGATCAACCTGCTGCCCGGCTGGCTGATCACGTTCCGCGTGCTGCCGGTCGCGGTCGACCGCTCGGTCGTGCTGCGCGAGTTCTTCTGCGACGACCAGTCGAAGTCGCCGGCCGAGCTCGAGCAGGACGGCGCCATGGCCTACTACGCCAAGGTGTTCGCTGAGGACATCGAAATGGTTCAGCTCGTGCAGAAGCAGCTGCGCTCGCGGTTCTACACGCGCGGCCGCTATTCAGTTCGCCACGAGCAGGGCGTCTATCACTTTCATTCGCTGTTGCGCCGGGTGCTGGCAGAGGCCGCGTGAGCCTCGGCGTTAGCGCAGCATCGCCTTGATCGCGACCTTCTTGGCGAGCCGGAAGGCCGCCGGGAACGTCGTCTCGACGAACATGACCGCGCGGTTCTTGAAGACGTTCAGATCCTTGGGGTGATGAATAGCGACCCCGTCGATGAACTTGAGATCGAGCTGGCGCACGCGGCTTTGGAACTGCAGCAGGTTCTGGTTGAGCGGCAGCCAATGCGCGGTGAATGAGCTGCGCGAGTGCTCGGGCTGGCGCGTCTCAAGGCTGCCGTGGATGGTCTTGGAATTCCAGAACAGCACGTCGCCCTTGGCGAGGGCAGGCGCCCGGCATTCCAGCTTGAAGCGGTCGATCAGGTCGAGCACCAGCGATTTGTAGCGGTCGTGATGGAAGGCGATGTCGAAGTCGCCGCCGTTGCGCGCGATGTCGATCAGGTGGCTTCTGGGATAAACGTAGAAGCGGCCGGCGCCCGGGTTGATGTCCTCGACTGCGATCCATGCTGCGGCCATGCGGCCGATCTTCTCGGCATCGAGATAGTAGGTGTCCTGGTGCGCCCAGGTCGCCGGATTGCCCTCGAAATACATGGTCTGCACGATCTTGCCCGGCATGCCGAACAGCGCCTCGACCACACGCTGCACATTGCCGTGGGTGAGGATGGCCAGGCCGTGGGAGCGAAACCGCGGGAACATTTCCGCCGACAGGTCCTGTATGTTCAGGACCGGATTCAGCACGTGACCGTGTGCGGTCATCTCGTGCCGTTCCGGATTGCCCGTCGTCTGCCGGTAGATGAAGCCCCTGTAGGGCTTCACCTCGTCGGCGAAGGCGCGTCGAACATCGTCGCACAGCTGCGTGGGCACGACCCCACGCACCACGACATAGCCCTGCTCTTCGTAGTAGCGCCGGATCGCCGGGCCGCTCTCGAGCGAGGGATAGGGATCGTGATCGCGGTCGACGGTAGCGGGAATGTCGAGCGCGCGACCGTCTGGTGCGGCGATCGTGTAAGTGGACGGGGTTGCCAGCACGTTACGAGATCTTGACCTTCACGTAGCTTCCCGGCGCGTCCTCGATCACCTTGAGCTTGCCCGAGCCGGGGACGCGCGCCTTGACCTTGCCGTTGCCGTACTGGTCGAGCCACTTGGCCCATTCCGGCCACCACGATCCCTCGTGATGCTTGGCGCTCTCCAGCCACTGGTCGGGCGTCGGCGGGTTCTTGTCGTTGGTCCAATAGCCGTACTTGCCGCTCGCCGGCGGGTTGACGACGCCCGCGATGTGTCCGGATCCGCTCAGGCAGAAGTTGACCGGCCCCCTGTAGATCTGCGTCGCCGCGTAGGTCGATTTCCATGGCGCGATATGGTCCTCGCGCGTGGAGAGGATGAACGTCGGCGTCTTGATCTTGCGCAGGTCGATCGGCACGCCCTTGAGGTTGATGCCGCCCGGCTGCACCAGCTTGTTCTCCTGGTACATCTTGCGCAGATAGAAGCTGTGCATGGCCGCCGGCATCCGCGTCGAATCCGAATTCCAGTAGAGCAGGTCGAACGGGAAGGGTTCCTTGCCCAGCAGGTAGTTGTTGACCACGAAGGACCAGATCAGGTCGTTGGCGCGCAGCATGTTGAAGGTGGTCGCCATCGCCGTGCCGTCGAGGTAGCCCTGCTTGTTCATGCGGTCCTCGAGAGCGGCGAGCTGCTCCTCGTCGATGAACACGCTGAGCTCGCCGGCCTCGGCGAAGTCGGTCATGGTCGTGAAGAATGTCGAGCTGACGACCCGCTCGTCCTTCTTGACCGTCATGTAGGCGAGCGTCGAGGCGAGCAGCGTGCCGCCCAGGCAGTAGCCGATGACGTTGCAGTCCTTCTCGCCGGTCGCCTTCTCCACTGCGTCGAGCGCGGCGAGGATGCCCTCGACCATGTAGTCTTCGAAACTCTTCTGCGCCAATCGTTCGTCCGGATTGACCCAGGAGATGACGAACACCGAGATGCCCTGGGCGACCGCCCATTTGATGAACGAGTTCTTGTCGCGCAGGTCGAGGATGTAGAACTTGTTGATCCAGGGCGGGACGATCAGAAGTGGCCGCTTATAGACGTCCTCGGTCGTGGGCGTGTACTGGATGAGCTGCAGCAGATCGTTCTGATAGACCACCTTGCCTGGGGTCGTGGCGATGTTCTCGCCGACCTTGAAGGCGTCGTAATCCGTCATCTTGATGTGCAGCTTGCCCTTGCCGCGCTCGAGATCCTTGAGGACGTTCTCCAGCCCCTTGATCAGGTTGTCGCCGCCCGAATCGAGGGTCGCCTTGAGCACCTCGGGGTTGGTCATCACGAAGTTCGAGGGCGCCATCGCGTCGACGAACTGGCGGGTATAGAAGTCGACCTTCTTCGCCGTCTTGGCATCGAGCCCGTCGACCGCATTGACCGTCGACTGGATCCACCGGGCCGAGAGCAGGTAGGACTGCTTGATGAAGTCGAAGACGTAGTTCTCCTCCCAGGCGCTGTCCTTGAAGCGGCGGTCGCCCTGCTGGGATTCGATGACCGGGTCGGACTCCTGCCCGAGAAAGCGCAGAGTCGCGCTCTGCCACAGGGTCATGTAGTCCTGCCACAGCGACATCTGCGCCTGGAGCAGCTTCGCCGGGTCGGTCATCATCTTCGCCGTCATTTCCATGAACGCGGCGCCGACATTGAGCGGGTCGGCCATGCCGACGCCCGTGTTGCCGGACTGGCGGCTGAGGAACTCCGTCACGATGCGCTGGCTCTGCTGCGCGATCTTGGCCATCGTGCGGGAGAATTCCACAGGATCCGGCAACTTGGTGGTTGAGCCCGGTTGATCGTTCATCTCGTGCACCGTTATGATGAGGTGGCCAGCCGTTCGGCGCGCTGAGCCCGCATCGGCAATGATAGTGCATTTCGCGTCACAAAACCAATCGGCACAAGCGGATAGGTGAGGCGGGCGCGGCGGGTGCCTGGGCGCTCGAAGTTTGATTTCGCCGGTGCAGCGCCGCCCCTGTAGATTGGCGTAGCGGGCCGGCTCCATTAGATTGCAGTCGGCTGGGGCAACACGGGTGCTGCCCGTGGCGCGGGGATGACCAGGAGGGGATGGCATGAGCCCAGTTCGGCAGATCCGAGGGACGAAGATCGCAACGGCAGCATGGCTCCGGCCCCTGTTGACCGCGAGCGTGCTGGCCAGCCTGCTCGGCGGGTGCTCGTCGGTGCCCGATGCGATCAACCCTGCGGCATGGTATCGCGGTGTGTTCGGCGGGGAGCGCAGGGCCGAAGCGCCGCCATCGGGGGCCGGCCAGAGTTCCGGCCAGGCCTACCCCAATCTCTCGTCGGTGCCGGCGCGCCCGCGCGACGCTTCGACACAGCAGGAACGCGCAGCGCTGGGCCAGGGGCTGGTCGCCGACCGCGCCAACGCCCAATACGCCGATGATCAACCGTCGCCGGCGGCAACGCGGCCCGCGGCTCCGACGCCGCGTCCCGCTGCGGCGCCACCGCCCGTCGCTCCGCAGGCCGTCGCTCCGCAGGCCGTCGCGCCGCCGCCCGTCGCGCCACCGCCCGTCGCGCCACCGCCTCTCGCCCCGTCTGCACCTCCGGTGCAGGCAAGTGTCGCCGCGCCGGCCGCCGCACCACCGCCCGCCGTGCCACCGCCAGCCGCTTTGCCACCTGCCAGCCGCGCCACCACGACGATCGGCGGCGCGGGTGGCGCTCCGACGAGCGTCGCGCAGGCGCCGGCGAGCGGGACCCGCACGCAACCGCCAACCACCGCACAGACGCAGGGCGGATCGTCGCGTGCGCAAGCGCTGGTTCAGGCGCTCCGCGCCGATGCGCCGCCGCCGCCCGCGCGTTCGTTGCCGCAATCGGCAGGGACGCAAACGACCGGGGCCGCATCGGCGGGATCGGCGCAGCCGGGCTCCCCGAGCACAGCCGTGACCATGCCGCCGCGCACGGCCGACTCGACGTCGACCGTTCCGCGGCCGGTCGCGTCCGCGCCGCCGCCACCCGTGCCGGCCCAGACCGCTCCGGCCTTCGGCGCGATGACGCCGATGCCGGCGCCGCCGGCGACCGGCAGCGGCGGTGTGGATCAGGCCTATCGTCAGGCGCTGGCGCAAACCGAGTCCGCCCAGCGTCCCACCGTGGTTCCGTCGCTGCCGCCTCCGACGACCATGGGACTGGCCGTTCCACGTTCCCGCGTCGTCTATGATGCGCGCGCCCTTGCGACCATTCCGTTTGGCGCGGGCTCGACCAAGCTGTCGAACCAGGACATGGCCGTGCTGCGCGAGGTCGCGCAAGTTCAGCGCGACCGCGGCGGCCTGATCAGGGTCATCGGCCACGCCGTCCAGGAGGGCCGCACCGGCGCCAACGCCCGGGTCGCCAATTTCCGCGTTTCGGGCGAGCGCGCCGACGCGGTTGCCGGCGCGCTGGTGAGGCTGGGCGTTCCCGCCGCCGTCATCGAGGTCGAGGCGCTCGGCGATGCCGAACCGATCCTGACCGCGCTCGGCCAGGCCGACGCCGCACCCAGCCGGAGGGTCGAGATCCACCTGGAGTGAGCCGGCGGCGCTATCGGCAATTCGCCCGCCGGGACTGACAAATCCGGCTGGCAAATGGGGGACGGGGCCGCTACAACAGCCCACCCTGGAACGGGACGACGCGGTCGGCGGCGCTCGCTCCAGCTCGTGATGACCTGAGCTCGCGCCATGCAGCAGGACTTCCACAGGATCAAGCGCCTACCGCCCTACGTCTTCGCCGAGGTCAACGCCATGAAGGCGCGGGCGCGGGCGGATGGGCTGGACATCATCGACCTGGGCATGGGCAATCCCGACAGCCCGACGCCGGAGCATATCGTCGAAAAGATGATCGAGGCCGTGCGCAATCCGCGCACGCACCGCTACTCGACCTCGCGCGGCATTCCGGGATTGCGCCGGGCCATCGCCGGATACTACGAGCGGCGCTTCAATGTGCCGATCGATCCCGAGCGCGAGACCATCGTGACGCTGGGCTCCAAGGAAGGGCTGGCCAATCTGGCCAACGCGATCACCAGCCCCGGCGACATCATCCTGGTGCCCAATCCGAGCTATCCGATACACCCCTACGGTTTCATCATGGCGGGTGCGGCGGTGCGCCACATTCCGGTCGGTCCGGGATACGATTTCATGCGCGAGCTCGAGCGCGCGGCCAAGCACTCGGTCCCGGCACCGCTCGCCGTCGTGCTCAACTATCCGTCCAACCCGACCGCCCAGGTGGTCGATCTCGATTTCTACGCCGAAATCGTCGAGTTCTGCCGCGGGCGCGGCATCTACATCCTGTCGGACATCGCCTATTCCGAGATCTATTTCGACGGCGACCCGCCGCCCTCCATTCTGCAGATTCCCGGCGCGCGCGACATCGCGGTCGAGTTCACCTCGCTCAGCAAGACCTATTCGATGCCGGGCTGGCGTGTCGGCTTCGCCACCGGCAACGCCAAGCTGATCGCGGCGCTCGCACGCATCAAATCCTACCTCGACTACGGCGCCTTCACGCCGATCCAGGTGGCGGCGACGGCCGCGCTCAACGGACCGCAGGACTGCGTCGTGCAGATCCGCGATACCTATCGCAAGCGCCGTGACGTGCTGATCGACGGGCTCGCCCAGGCGGGCTGGCAGGTGCCGAGCCCGCCGGCCACCATGTTTTGCTGGGCGCCGATCCCCGAGCGCTTCGCATCACTCGGTTCGCTCGAATTCTCCAAGCTGCTGCTCGCCCACGCCAAGGTCGCCGTGTCGCCCGGCATCGGTTTCGGCGAGTACGGCGACGACCATGTGCGCATCGCGCTGGTCGAGAACGTCCATCGCACGCGCCAGGCCGTGCGCAACATCAAGGCGTTCCTGGCCGACAGCGACCGCATGCTGGCTCAGTACGCTGCGCAGCGCCCGGCCGCAGAGTAGAACGCGCGTGGCGGCTCCGTTGAAGATCGCGATCGCGGGCCTCGGCACGGTCGGCGCCGGCGTGCTCAAGCTGTTGACCGAGCATGCCGACCTGATCGCCGAGCGCTGCGGCCATCGCATCGTCGTCGGCGCCGTATCGGCGCGCGACCGCAAGCGCGACCGCGGCGTCGACATCCAGGGCGTGCGCTGGTATCAGGACGCGGCGGCACTCGCCGCCGACCCCGAGGCCGATGTCATCGTCGAGCTGATCGGCGGTGCCGATGGCGTCGCGCGCCAGGTCTGCGAAGCGGCGCTCAACGCCGGCAAGCACGTGGTGACCGCCAACAAAGCGCTGCTCGCCCATCACGGCGCGACGCTGGCCAGGTTGGCCGAGAGCAAGGGGGCGACGCTCGCCTTCGAGGCGTCGGTCGCGGGCGGCATACCGATCGTCAAGGCGTTGCGCGAAGGGCTCGCCGCCAATCGGCTCAGTCGGGTCTATGGCATTCTCAACGGCACCTGCAACTACATCCTGACGACCATGCGCGAGAGCCGGCGCGAGTTCGCCGAGGTGCTGGCCGAGGCGCAGAAGCTGGGCTATGCCGAGGCCGATCCGAGCTTCGACGTCGACGGCGTCGATGCGGCGCACAAGCTCGCGATTCTGACCAGTCTCGCCTTCGGTACGGCGGTCGATCTCGCGGGTGTCCACGTCGAGGGCATCCGTCACGTCTCGTCGCTCGACATCGACTACGCCGACGAGCTCGGCTACCGCATCAAGCTGCTCGGGATCGCCCGGCGCACGGAGCACGGTATCGAGCAGCGCGTGCACCCCTGCATGGTGCCGAAGGGGACGCCGATCGCCCATGTCGAGGGCGTCTACAACGCCGTGGTCGCCGAGGGCGACTATGTCGGCCGCGTCGTGCACGAGGGCCGCGGCGCAGGCGCGGGGCCGACCGCTTCTGCGGTGGTCGCCGACCTCATCGACATCGCGCGCTCAGGTTCGCGAACGCGCCTGCCCACCTTCGCCGTGCCGGCCGCGCAGCTGGCGCCCGCGCAGTCTTCACCGATGGATCGCCATGTCGGCGCCTACTATGTCCGCCTCATGGTGCTCGACCGGCCCGGCGTGATCGCCGATGTCGCGGCTGCGCTGCGCGACGAGCAAGTGTCGATGGAGTCCATGCTGCAGCACGGCCGGGCACCGGGCGAGGTCGTGCCGGTCGTGCTCACCAGCCACGACACGGGCGAGGCCGGCATGCGCCGCGCGCTTGCCAAGATCGCCAAGCTCGAAGCCATGATCGAACCACCGCGAATGATCAGGATCGAGCCGCTATAGTCAGACAATTGGCGGGGGAACGCCGGGAGGCTGTGATGGCAACGTTCCGATACCTGGTCGCCAATGTGGATGATGCAGTCAGCTTCTATGCGAACCGGCTCGGGTTCACGGTGAAGCAGCAGTTCGGCCCCAACATGGCGATCCTGTCGCGGAGCGATCTGACGCTGTGGCTCGCCGGTCCGAATGCGTCGGCCGCCCGGCCGATGCCCGATGGACGCAAGCCCGAGCCCGGCGGTTGGAACCGCATCGTGATTGAGACGCCCGATCTCGCGGCGCTGGTCACCCGCCTGAAGAAGGCCGGCGTCGCGTTCCGCAACGACGTCGTCAACGGCCCCGGCGGCCAGCAGATCCTGTGCGAGGATCCGTCGGGCAACGTGGTGGAGCTGTTTCAGGCGGCGTGAATTGGCGTGTTTACCAGGTGAGCAACGAAGCGTCGTGACCTGCGCTGCGGTCAGCCGACCCTGCCCGTGGGCGCTGCCGGCGATGCAACCGGGCACGGCTTGTTGAGGAAGCGCCACGATGGATTGTTGAGCACCATCTCGCATTGCGCGAGCGATTGCTTGCCATCGACCTTGAGACAGACGATCGCTCCGGGCTGCGCTTCGCCGCCGGCGTAACGGCACGGACAGGGATGGGCGGTGTGGGCTGCCGCCAGGCCGGCCATGGAGGCGACGACGAACAACAAGCCGCCGACAACAAGATATCCGGCCCACGGCGCGCTGCGGCTTCCAATGGACGACATCGAAATGCCCTCCCTCGTATCACGCCCAGTGTGATGCCGTCGGCCGCGAACATCTGCTCTCGGACCGGCAGCCCGGCATGGCGCCAGTCTACCAGACGAGCTGCGCGGCCGACATGCCAATCGGGTCGGGCCGGCGCGCCGGCGAGCTGCGGTCCCAGCGACAACCCCTTGCGGCATCGTGCGGCTTCCGACATCTTCGAACGAAATCGGACCGCGTGCGCCGCTCGGAAGGGGCGGCGTCGGCTGCGGACTCGGGGATGGAAACGTCAGGGAGCTCGATTATGACCAGCATGGATCGCAATCTCGCGCTCGAGGCCGTGCGCACGACCGAAGCGGCGGCGCTGGCGGCGTCGCGCCTGATGGGACGCGGCGACGAGAAGGCGGCGGATCAGGCCGCGGTCGACGCCATGCGCCAGGCGCTCAATGGCCTGGCGATCGATGGCACGGTGGTGATCGGCGAGGGCGAGCGCGACGAGGCGCCGATGCTGTTCATCGGCGAGAAGGTCGGGCAGGGCGGTCCCAAGATCGACATCGCGCTCGATCCGCTCGAAGGCACGACGATCACGGCCAAGGGCGGTGGCAACGCGCTTGCGGTGATCGCCATGGCGGAGGCCGGGAATTTTCTGCATGCGCCCGACGTCTACATGGACAAGATCGCGGTCGGCGGCGGCCTGCCCGACGAGCTGATCGATCTCGACGCCGGCCCGGCCAAGAACCTGAGGGCGCTCGCCAAGGCCAAGAAGATCGGAGTGTCCGATGTGGTCGCGTGCATCCTCGACCGGCCGCGTCACGCCGAGCTGATCGCCAAGACGCGGGAGGCCGGCGCGCGCATCATGTTGATCTCCGACGGCGACGTCTCGGGCGTGATTGCGACCGCCCGGCCCGACAGCGGCGTCGACATCTACATGGGCTCGGGTGGCGCGCCGGAGGGCGTGCTCGCCGCCGCTGCGCTGCGCTGCATCGGCGGCCAGATGCAGGGCCGCCTGCTGTTCCGCAACGACGACGAGAAGGGCCGCGCGCAACGCTGCGGCATCAAGGACTTCAACCGCAAATACACCATGCTCGACATGGCCAGGGGCGACGTGATGTTCGCCGCGACCGGCGTGACCGACGGAACCATGCTCAGAGGTGTGCGCCGCTTCGGCCACGGCGCATCGACGCATTCGCTGGTGATGCGGTCGAAAACCGGCACGGTGCGCTATGTCGAGACCCACCATGACTTCACGCGCAAGTCGGCCTTCGAGCCGGCGATCAGGTGAGGTGATAGGTCAGGCCTTCATTCCTCGTCCTGAGCCCGTCGAAGGACGAGGGCGATTCCGCACGCCTATCGTGTCGTCGAGAATGATGAAGCGACTGCGCCGACCGAGTTGATCAATGCCGTTGCTTGCGGTGACGGCCTCGTCCTTCGACGGGCTCGGGACGAGGCAGTAAGGGAAGCGCATGCGGTTTGTTTCGGGACTGAGCACCTGAAATGACGGCCCCACTTGTCCTCGGCGTCGAGCGTTCGCTGACCGGGCGGCGCTGGACGCGACGCGGCGCGGAGGCCGAGCGCCTGGCGCTGACCCTGGTTCAGCGCCACGGCTTGCCCGATGCGGTGGCGCAACTTCTGGCGGCGCGCGGCATCGACGCCGATCACGCCGAAGGCTTCCTCGCGCCGACTTTGCGCGCGCAATTGCCCGACCCCGATCATCTGAATGACATGGGTGCCGCGGCCGATCGCGTCGTGCGCGCGCTCGATACCGGCGAGACGATTGCGATCTTCGGCGACTACGACGTCGATGGTGCGACCTCCTCCGCGCTTCTGCAACGCTTCCTGTCGGCGTTGGGCGGCAAGGTCCGCGTCTACATTCCAGACCGCATGGCCGAGGGCTATGGGCCCAACGCACCGGCGCTGCTGCGCCTCAGATCCGAGGGCGTCGGACTGGTCATCACGGTCGATTGCGGCATCACGGCGCACGCGCCGCTGGCGGCCGCGGCCGATGCCGGCCTCGACGTCGTGGTGGTCGATCACCATGTTGCCGAGCCGGCGCTGCCGCGCGCGGTTGCCGTGGTCAACCCGAACCGGCTCGACGAGGCGAGCCCGCACCGCCAACTCGCGGCCGTGGGCGTGGCTTTCCTGCTCGTCGTGGCGGTCAACCAGCGGCTGCGCGATTCCGGCTGGTTCGCCAAGCGAAGTCTTTCGCCGCCCGATCTGCTGCAATGGCTCGATCTCGTGGCGCTCGGCACGATATGCGATGTCGTGCCGCTGACCGGCGTCAATCGCGCGCTCGTCGCGCAGGGACTCAAGGTGATGGCGCGGCGGCGCAATGTCGGGTTGACGGCGCTGGCCGATGTGGCCGGCATGGACAGCGCGCCGGGCACCTACCATGCCGGTTTCGTTCTCGGGCCGCGCGTCAATGCCGGCGGCCGGGTCGGCCGGGCCGACTACGGTGCGCGCCTGCTCGCGACCGACGATCCCGCCGAAGCTCAGCGCCTGGCGCGCGAGCTGCACCGCTACAACGAGGAGCGTCGCGCGATCGAAATGGACGTGCTCGCCCAGGCGATCGCCGCGGTCGAGCTGGAGGGCGCCAACGAAACACCGCTGGTCTTCGCCGCCGGCGAGGGATGGCATGCCGGCGTGATCGGCATCGTCGCCAGCCGCCTGCGCGAGCTCTACAACCGCCCGGCCTGCGTCGTGGCGCTCGACGGCGTCGGCAAGGGCTCGGGCCGCTCGGTGTCGGGCGTGGCGCTCGGCTCGGCCGTGATCGCCGCGCGCCAGGCCGGATTGCTGATCAATGGCGGCGGCCATGCCATGGCCGCCGGCTTCACGGTCGCCCGCGAGCAGCTTGGCGCGCTGCGCGCGTTTCTCGCGGGACGCGTCGCCGATCAGCTGGCCGGCGCGCCGTTGGTGCCCATGCTGGGGCTCGACGGGATCGTCGCGCCGCGCGCGGCGACGCCCGATCTGGTGGCGGCGCTGGGCCGTGTCGGACCGTTCGGCGCCGGCAATGCCGAGCCGCGCTTCGCCCTGCCGTCAGTGAGCATCGTCAAAGCCGAGGTGGTCGGCGCCGACCACGTGCGCTGCATCCTCGGCGCCGCGGACGGCGCACGGCTGAAGGCGATCGCGTTCCGCGCTCTCGATGCCGCGGGGTCGCCCCGGCGTTCCATGCAGGCCCCGCTCGGCGAGGCCCTGCTCAGTGCCCGCGGTCTGCCGCTCCACGTCGCCGGTCATCTGCGTGCGGACGAGTGGCAGGGCCGGCAGGGCGTGCAGCTCGTCATCGACGACGCGGCGCAAGCCAGCTGATCCCGGCAGAATTTGCCGGGCCTGAAATCGCCCGGGGTCGCGGGCCGCGCGCCGGCCGCCATGCCGGCGCCCGTAGAGAAACCTCCAATCGACTGGCAACACTGGGGAAATTGGCCGATGGATCGCGCGGATCGCCGGCACGGACTTTGCTCAATTCCGCGGCAGAAGTGAGATGCGAGCCACCACGGGTTGGTCCATGCCCAACAACTCGATTCTGACCAATACCGCCTCGATGACGGCGCTGCAGACCCTGTCCGCGCACAACCGGACGCTCGACGTCACGCAGGATCGCGTCTCGACCGGCCACAAGGTGACCGGCGCCGTCGACGATGCGTCGAGCTTCGCGATCGCCCAAGGCCTGCGCTCCGATCTCAAGGCCTACGCCGCCGTGCAACAGGGCATGGCCAATGCGCGTGGGGTCCTCACTGTGGCGCTCGCCGGCGCCAATACGTTTTCGGACCTGATGGGTGATCTCAAGGAGCGCATCATCTCCGGCATGAACCCGGGCAATACGACGCAGCAGCAGGCGATCCTGCAGCAGGACTTTTCCGCCATGCTCGGCACCATGCGGACCGTGCTGGAGAACGCAGCTTACAACGGCACCAACATCCTCATCGAGACCGCGGTGCCTTTCAACACTGTGGTCGGGCAGGTCAACGACCTGGCCGTGATCGCCGATATCGATGGTTCGACCCTCACGATCCGCGGCCAGCGCGTGGATTTCGTCTGGGCCAATCTCGCGCTCGAGGACGTCACGACAAACGCGGCGGCCCAGGCGGCACTCGCCCAATGGGAAACGCAATTCCAGACAGTCGGCATGGCGCTCGGCCAGCTCGGAGCCGACTGGCGGTTGCTGGACAGCCAGGACAAGTCGATCGGTGAAGTGGCGGATACGCAGGAGGTCGGGCTCGGCAACATCGTCGATGCCGACCTCGCCAAGGAGTCGGCGCGGCTCCAGGCGCTCCAGGTCAAGCAGGACCTGGTCGTCACCACGCTCAGCATCGCCAACACGCGGCCCAACACGATCCTGCAGCTCTACAAGAGCTGAACCTCGGTCGTACGGTGCTGGGTCAGCACGCAGCGCACGAGCTCCTGCGCATAGGCGAGTGCATTGAGTCCCGAACATGCGAGGAAAATAACCACGAACCAGAGCGGCGGCGGATCGGTACTCAGCTTCATGCCCAGATCGAGTGGCCGATCGCCCATTCCGACCCATGCCAGCAGGGGGCCGGGGTGGGAGATGACAAAGATCAGGACGAGAGCAAGCGGAATGGCCGTCATGAAGTCATGAATGCGCTGTTCGGTTGCGGACACGTTCCGACGCGGCGCCGCGTAGCCGACGTCGAAGCTCGTGGTCACTTCATGTGCGACATAGGCACCGACAACGATCAGCATGACGAGGCTGGTCGTTTCCAGGAACATGCCGGCCAATGTGCCGCAGGCTGCTTCGGCGGCGAGCAGGAGATGCCACCGGGATTCGCGCCAGCCCGAGGTAGCCTCGATCTCCGAGAGCCGGTGCTGCTGCCAATCGGCCCAGCCGAGCGCGATCCAGCTCAGTAGAAGGGTGCCAAGGATCAACCGGTCGGGCGCGAAGCTTTGATCGACCATGCGGCCCGCAAGCGTCGCTCAGGAACCGCGCGCCGCGGTCACGCGCCAGATGCAATTGCCGACGTCGTCGGCGACCAGCAGGGCGCCCTGGCGATCGAGCTCGACGCCGACCGGCCGGCCGCGGGCATTGCCGTCGCGGTCGAGGAAATCGGTGAGGACGTCGATCGGCTGCCCGGCGGGCCGGCCATCGGCAAAGGGCACGAAGATCACCCTGTAGCCGCTCGGCGGTCTTCGATTCCACGAACCGTGCTGACCGATGAAGACACCCGAGGTGAGATCGTCGGGCAAGTCGCCGGCTCGCGAGAATACCAGCCCGAGCGACGCGGTATGCGCTCCCAGGGCGTAGTCGGGCTTGATGGCCGTCGCAACGAGATCGGGTCGCGGCGGCTTGACCCGTTCGTCGACATGGGCGGCGAAGTAGCTGTAGGGCCAGCCGTAGAATCCGCCATCCCTGACCGAGGTCATGTAGTCGGGCACCAGATCGCTGCCGATTTCGTCGCGCTCGTTGACCACGGTCCACAAGGTGCCATGCATCGGCTCCCAGGCCATGCCGTTGGGATTGCGCAGGCCCGAGGCAAAGACGCGTGCCTCGCCGGTTTTGAGGTCGATTTCTCAGACCGCGGCGCGTCCGTCCTCCTCCTCGAGGCCATTCTCCGCCACGTTGCTGTTGGAGCCGACGGTGGCGTAGAGATGCGTGCCGTCGGGGCTTGCGATGATGTTCTTCGTCCAATGATGATTGCGCGGGCCGGCCGGCAGATCGGCCACCTTGACCGGCTCGCCGACGATCCTGTCCTGGCCTGGCTTGTAGGGAACGCGGACGACGCCGTCGGTATTGGCGATGAACAGGTGCTCGCCGACGAGCGCCATGCCGAAGGGCGAGTTGAGTCCGCTGACGAGGATGGAGCGGAACTCGGCCACGCCGTCGCCGTCGCCGTCACGCAGCAGTGTGATGCGGTTGGCGCTGGTGTTGCCGGCGCCGGCTTTCTTCTGGAACAGCCCGAAGATCCAGCCCTTGATGCTCGTGCGCTCCTTGGGCCGGGGCGGCGCATCGCTTTCGGCGACCAGGACATCGCCGTTCGGCAAGGCGTAGACCCAGCGCGGGTGATCGAGATGCCCGGCGAATTTCGTGACTGCCAGGTCCTGGCGCGGCGTGGGCATCTCGCCGTCCTGCCAGCGTTTGACATCGGCGACCTTGACGGTCGGGAACAGCGTTTTGCGGGGCGGCGGCAGCACGGGGTCGGGCCCGTAGCCGGCCGAAACCGGCAGCGTCGCCTGCTCGCCGCATGTCGATAAGCCGAACAGGACGATGGCTGCCGCGGACAGTCGGAAGACCCGCCGCCCTGCTGGCAACACTCGAAACATGGCGCGGCTCTACTCGGCCGCATGCCTTGCGCCGCGGTCGTAGGTCGGCGTGCCCGCGGGCGGTACTTCCGACGCGCGGCGCCCGCCCACCATGCCGATGCGGTAGCGGAACACCAGTTCGCCGCCCAACCAGCCGGTCACGAGCAGGAGGCCGACGACGACCAGCGACAGCGTCAGCTCGCCGCCGGTCACGAGCGGGTCGGTCTGGCTCATCCGCAGGATGAAGCTGATCACGGACATGAGGACCGCCGTCACGTTGCCCAGGGCATGAATCCAACCGGCTCGAATCCGCGCCGACCTGACGGTGGCGAAGTCGATCAGGCCAGCGACCGCGGCAAAGGCGCCCGAGACCAGTGCCGCGCCGAGCAGCCAGATGGAGGCGCGCGCCCAGAAGGCGTCGCCGGTGCTCATATAGGCGATGTCCGATGCCAGCGTGCCGACCAGAAACGCAATCGGAAACGGCACCAGCATGGGATGAATGTACGCGTCCGGTAGAGGCCGCCTTACGGTGCGCCGTTACGCGTGAGATGGTGTGCCCATTGATTTGCGAATCAATGAGGGCACATGACGACGGTAACGGTTGATACGGGCGTTGAGCGGCGCCGG
>Ga0194131_10005924_pt1 | contig 17284 bp, 17 predicted proteins | sample TA2KigO120mmetaG_FD_148631 | JGI IMG/M metagenome (GOLD analysis project Ga0194131, IMG submission 148631) | Freshwater microbial communities from Lake Tanganyika, Tanzania - TA2015053 Kigoma Offshore 120m | ecosystem: Environmental > Aquatic > Freshwater > Lake | place: Tanzania: Lake... | reverse complement strand
GCGCTCCGCCATCGAGTCCTTCGTCGCCAGGACCAATGCGAACCCCAAACCGTTTCACTGGCGCAAACGCGAAGTCCGAGGCAGCCAACTCCGCAATACAATTATTAACTTATGCAACTAAGCACTAGTTTGCATGAACGGTTTGACGATGGAGAAGATCGGTCATCTGATCTTTGATATGAAGTTTGAGTTTCTTCAACCGCACCTCTTCCATTTGTTCGTCATCGCTCAAGTGGCTCATCGCCTCGAGTTGCGTCAGCCGGCGGTCGTACTCCTGATGCCGTGTGTGAAGATCGCGGAACTCGTCGCTAGTCGCCAACAGATGCGCCTTGGTTTCTTCTTGGTTTGTAATCTCCATCGGTTGTTGTCTCCTTTGGGTGTCGGGTGGTTTGTTGCTTCCAGACGACTAGACACTACCACTTTTTCGATTCCATGACAATCCCGTCCTCGGCCGGGTCCCGGTAGTAGAGTTTCCGGCGGCCGGTCTCGACGAATCCGGCCCTCTTGTACAGCTCCCGCGCCGCTGTGTTCGATTCCCGAACCTCAAGAAAAATGCGCCCGGCGGGCAGCGCGGCAATCAATGCGCGCGCGATGCCTTGACGCCGCGCGGCCGCGTCGACCTCAATGTACAGCAACTCATATTCGTTGTCGAAGACGTCGTGAAACACAAGGTGGCCGAGAATCCGGCCCTCGCGCTCGTAGACGAGAAACGGTTCGTTCGCGAGCGGCCAGTTCACCGCGCCTCGGTCGGCTTCTCTGCCCGGGCGAATCATCGGATGAACTTCCGCCATAGCGCGGCTTGTTGTTTGCCGATCGCTCGCCAGTCGAACCGCGCTTCGGCGGTTGTGCGCGCACGTTCGGCAAGAGCCTTTCGCTGTGCTGCGTCCTGGAGCAGCGATTTGATTGCGGCGGCGAATGCCTCGGCCGCGTCGGCGATTAGCACCGATTTCCCGTGTTCGAGATGCAAGCCCGCGCAGCCGCTCGTCGTCGACACAATCGCTCGTTCCATCGCCATCGCTTCCAGCACTTTCAAATTTGTCCCGGCGCTCACAAGCGTCGGCGAAACCACGATATTGGCTCGTTGATAAAGCGGAACGACGTCCGCGAGGAAGCCGTGGATCGTGACATTCGGCATCGCTGGCGGATCGTAGAAACGCGTGTGATCGGGCCCGGCGACAACTTCGAGTTGTGCGTCTTTCACTAGCGGCCATACCTGTTCGGCCAAGAATCGAAAGGCTGTCACGTTCGGAAAATGTCGAAACGATCCGATGAACAGCACCCGCGAGCCGTCTCCTTCCGGCGTTGGGTTGAAGCGAGCGAGATTGACACCGTTCGGAATTATCGTCGTATCAGAAAGCAGTGGCGCGTCCTTCTCCGCCATGACAATCGACCGGGCCTTGATGCCGCGCTCGAATCGCCGCCAGCGCCACAAGTTCCACCAACTCGAAAGCGACTGTTCACGCGCATGAATCTGCGCGTAAAGATCGTAAGTCACATCGTGCGCCGTGACCAGATCATTCGTGTACGGAGCTAGGTGCGTGTACTCGGCCTGCACCAACGCGAAGGCGAAGAGCGCGCGGTCTTCGGCGAGGCGTTCCCTCAGCGCGGGCGAGCGAAACTCGCGAACCTCGGGCGGGTCGACCGACGCCCAGCGAGGCTCCCGATAGCGCGGCATTTCGAACAACACGGCTTGATGCACGAAGTCCATCACGGGGCCAAACGTCGTGCCGTCTTCGGCGAAGCAGTAGAGAAAGATGTCGAACTCCTTCGCGGCTTCCTTGAGCAGCGAGTAGATCCGCACCGCGCCGCCGTGCCCAAGCGGCCACGGAAAATACGGGGCGACGATGGCGATGCGTGGACGGCCCTCGGTGAGCGCGCGGCCCGCGAGTGTGGTCGATTGCTTCGATTGCTTCGATCGCTCCTTCGCCCACGGCCACCACCACGGCCGCAGCCAGATGCGGTCCAGTTCAACGCCTCTACAAAAAAGAAGCGACGCGATGTCGAGCCGAAGATGATGCCGCTCCCCGCGCTCGTTGAACGCCAGCAGTTTGTGCGGAGCGTGCCGGAACGCGCGCCAGAATCCGCCGCCGCCAAGGCGAAAGACGGCCAGCCCAACGCGCTTGCCGCGCAACAATCGCGGGTCGGTGATGTGTTCGCGAGAGAGCTCAAGCGGTCGCAGCTCTTTCGTTAGCGGCTCGACATCGTCGCCAAAGTAAGCGACCACGGCGCAGGGATTCTTGCCCAGAAGTTTCCATAACCAATCCGGCATCAGCGCTCCTTCGTCAGATACAGCACGCCGACGCCGCTGATCGGCATGATCGCCGCTGCCCAGCAAGCGGGATCAAAACCCTGCTGATCGATAACCCGTCCAACCCACGGCGAGAAGAACACCTGCATCAGTCCATACGCGCACGTGAGCGACGCCACGCCGAACGCCGCGCGCTCACGCCCGAAAATGTCGATCGGCAGCGCGTAAAGATTAACGCTCAGCGCAGTGGAGCAGAAGTAGCTGACGGCGATGCACGCGACCGCGATTGCGGCCGACGGCGCGAACGGGATCGACGCCGTCGTTACTGCGACAAGCACGGCGCCGATCAACGCGGCGCGCCGCCGCGCGCTTGCCGCGTCCGAGCCGCCGCGGATCAGCCGCATCGAAAACGCGCCGCCGATCACGCCGCCGAAGCTGCCGATCAGCGGCGGTATCCACGCCAGCGTCCGATTCACATCGACCGCGTTCAACCCGCGCGCGCGCACGAAATACGCCGTCGTGAAATTCGTCCACAAACTATAAACCGTCATGCCCAGCATCGTCGCAATCACCAGGCCCCAATACGTGCGCAAACCAAGCATCTCGCGCAAAGTCACGCGCCGTGCCTGCGCCACCTCGGGCTGTTTTGGCGCCACGCGCGCCATCCACCACCAGAGCGGAATCCACACCAGACCCAGCGACGCGCCGATGAGGAACGGCGCGCGCCAGCCGTAGGCCGGCGCAACCACGCCGGCTAGAAGCGGCGCGGCGATCAGGCCCACCGAAATGCCGATTTGACTCATCGCGTTGCCCAGCGCGCGTTCGCTCGGTTCGAGATACGTCGACATCGATTTGCCCGACGCTGGGATGCCCCCGCCTTGCGCGAGTCCAAGCACTAGGCGCGATGCGATCAACTCGCGGACGCCGCCCGAAAAGCCTGTCCACAGCGTCGCCAGCGACCAACCGCCCACCGCGACAGTCACACCGGCGTTCAGGCCGATGCGGTCGATCAGCAGGCCCATCAATGGCGCTGCTAGCGCGTAAACGATCGAAAAGTAGCCGACAACGAGACCGTAGTCGGCATAGCTCCAGTTGAATTCGGCGCGGATCGGACCTTCCAGCGCAGCCAGCAACTGGCGGTCGAGATAGTTCAACGCCGAGCTGAACACGAAGAGGCCGATCGCCAGCCAGCGCGCAGGGATCTTCATTGCGCGGCGGCGAAGGTCAGCGTCGCCACTTCTCCGATAGTTGCCGTTGCTTTGTCGGCCTTGGTGAGATACTCGGCTGTCACGTTACGCACCGGCTTCTGCGGCCCGCAGCCAAGATCGACCGTGCCATTTCCCGTGATCACGAGCTGCCCCGGATCTTTCACCAGCAGTGGCTTCGTGTCGATCACAAGCCGAAGCTGACCGCCTTTCAGGCAGTCCACCTTTAACAGTTTGCCGACAGCCCTCGCATCTGGCTTCGGCCCATCCCACCATTCGACAATCTTCGCGTCCGGATTGCGCGGCGCCGCGCCGGCATTGGCTTTGGCCTCCGCTTCGCGGACGCGGTTATTCAAATCCGCCTTCAAGCGGGCGATCTCATTGAGCCGCTCCTGTTCGATGCGTGCGCGTTCGGCTTCTTCGATATCGACGCGCTTGCGATCGGCCGCCAATCGCGTCTCGCGAAGATCGTCGCGCTCTTTCTGCGTAGTCGCGGCGCGCTCGGCCGCGAGCCACATCTTCGACGCCTCGGCCTGCAACTCGGCCGCTTCGAAATGCTGGGCGGCAAGCTTCCACAACCGCACTTCTCGCGGGCTTAGCTCAGCCGCCTTGCGATGCCGTTGCGCCTTGTCGGAATTCTTCTCCTCGAGTTTCGCGAGTTGTTCGTGCGGCTGTGCCCACCTCACATTCGCGCGCCAGGCCTTTTCCAGCGAGTCCTTTGTGTTCAACGCCGCCAGTGCGCGCGCGCCTGTCGCGCCTTCTAGCAGAGCTTTGTCGTTTGTCAGAACTCCCAGCGCTTCTTTCGCCGCATGCAACTCGGGGAACTTCGCGATCGCCGCCTTGTATGCCGCGGCCGTGTTGACCAGGTCCGCTTCGAACAGCGCCGTCTCGTCCTTCTCCAGATCCTCGCCCTTGATGCGGCGCGGATCGAACGGCTTTCCGTTGAGGGCGATCGATCCCGGCGCGCCCGCTGCGAGATGTTGTTTTGCCTGCGCGTCGAAGTCGCGTTGCAGCGTGCCGACGGTGTTCCGCCACGCCGCGTCGCCATCGATTCCCTTGGCGAAGTTGCCAAGCAGCACCCGCGCCGAACCGCTGTACTTCTCATTCGTCAACAGCAGATGCATGCGCGCCCAGTCGAGATCCTTCTGTGCGGGCGGTGCGCCGAACGTCACACGCGGGCCGTTACAGGCAAGCGTCGAGAAGCCGCGCGCGATGCCGCGTTCAATTGACGGATCCATCGTAGCGGTGTTCTCGCGCAGCAGCAGCAGCGCAATCTCTTCGAGCGTCGCGGGCGGGATCGCACCGATCGGTGCGATCGTCAGATACGACTCGCGCACAAGTTTCAGCGGCTGCGGCCCGGTCTTGCGTTGCACGAGCGCGACCGGCCAGATTGGCTGCAAGTCCTTGCCGAACTTCTCCGACAGTGTGTGGCGCAGTTGCACCAACGTGTTGAGCGCTTCCTGCGCTTCGCGGTCGCCACCGGTGGTGTAGACGGTGAAAGGTGCGCTCTTGAACGCGGTCCATTTCTCCGCGAATACCAGCGCCGGAAGCAACAGTGCAACAACGAGCTTCACATCGACTAGGATATTCGATATGGCGAAATCGATTTGGAACTCCGACGAGCGAGCCGCCGTACTGGCGCGGTTTGATGCCTTGAGTGCAGACGCGAAACCGGCCTGGGGCGTGATGTCCGTCTCGCAGATGGTGAAACACTGCACACTGCCGTTTCTGGCGGCCGCGGGCGAGATGAAGGTCACCGAGAAGAAGACTCCGTTTAAGAACTGGGTCATGAAGAAGCTGATCATCTACGTGCTGCCATGGCCCAAGGGCGCGCCGACCGCCGTCGAGTTTTTGAATCTCGACGAAGGTGATCTGAAAGAGCGAGTCGCCGATTTGAAACGCGAGGCGAACCGGTTTGCCGGTAACGGGCCGGGACAGAAATTCGCGCCGCACGCGGCGTTCGGCGAGTTGACCGGCGCCGACTGGGGTGCGTTGATGCACCGGCACCTGGATCATCATTTGCGCCAGTTCGGCGCCTAAGAACGTAACGCGCCCGCGCCTCGGAAGATTGCGATATTATCGGTGGACTACAAAGCCATGCTTACGCGAATCGGTTTCGTAATTCTCGCCGCGCTGACGCTGAGCGGCCAAGTCCGCAAGCTGCACACGCGCGACCTCACGCGCCTTAGCCATTTACAGGTGGCCGAGCAACTGAAGAAATCGGATGTGATCTTCGTCCCGGTTGGCGCCGTCGAAACCAACGGCATTCAACCGAGCGATCGCGACTACGTCTATGCGCTCGGCCTGGCCACCGCTATGGCCGAGGAAACCGGAGGTCTATTCATGCCGGGCCTCGCCTGGTCCTACCCCGGGACGACTTTGCCCGCGCCGTCGACGATCGGGTTCAAGATCGGCTCCGGTTCCGCGTTTTTGAAAGAGACGGCGCACTCGTTGCTGCGCCAGGGATTCCGCCGCCAGGTCTACATCTCGATGAGTCACGGCCCGGCCGCGCTGACGGCCGGCGCGATGGTCCGCGAGTTCTTCGACGAGACCCGCGTGCCGCTGCTCTACATCAACATGGACGAGTATCTGCCGAAGATCAAGGTCGTGCCCGCCGAGCGCGATAAGTTTCTCTACGGAGCGCATTGGATTACCGGGCGCATCGACGATCTGGCGTTGCAGGGCGAGTACGGCGAAACTCCGCACGCCGCGATCCCGGCCAACGAAGGCCTGGCCAAACTCGGCAAACTCGGGTTCTCGGGCAGCTTCTATCTCGGGTCCTGGATCAACGATGTTCTGGCCCACGGCGGATCGGGCAAACTGCCCGCGACGGCGGCCGAGCGCGAAGCCTGGGGCAAAGCGGGCGAGGCGCAGATCCGGGCGATCGTCAAACGCATGCGCTTGAACGAAGGCATGGACGCTCTTCGCCAGCACGACCGCTACACACAAGATGTAATCCTGCCGCGCTTGAAAGAGTGGGTGCGGTAGCGCGTCAGGCCTTTCGGCGGCGCGTTTTCGCTGCGACCGGAACGATGGCCGCGCCCTTCACCACGGGCACCAGCGACTGATTTTGCGCGGGCGCGGCGGGCCGCGTGTGTTGCGCCAGTTCCTGGTTGAGCGAGGCGACGAACTGTTCGATCTGCCGCTGCATCTCTTCCATTTTTTCGCGCATGTTCAGAATGATCTCCACGCCGGCGAGATTGACGCCCAGTTCGCGCGTGAGCTTGAGAATGACTTCGAGCCTTTCGAGATCCTCATCGGTGTACAGCCGGGTGTTTCCGTCGCTGCGGCTAGGTTTTAGCAGTCCTTCCCGTTCGTAGAGCCGCAACGTTTGCGGGTGCACCTCGTACTGGATCGCCACCGAGGAAATCATGTAGGCGCCTTTGGATCGCTTCGTTGCCATTAAACGAAACTATACCTTGCTCCAGAGTTCGGCGCGAGGATCTTCCGGATGAAGCTCGGCCAGTTCGCGGAGCAACTCGCGAGTCCGTTCGTCGTTGGCCTTGGGAGGCTGGACGACGATTTCGACGATCTGATCGCCGCGGGTTTCCTTGCGGGCGTTCGACACGCCTTTTTCGCGCAGCCGGAATTTCTGGCCGCTGGAGGTGCCCATTGGAACTTTGAGAAGCGCGCGGCCATCGATGGTCGGCACTTCGATCTTGGCCCCGAGAGCGGCTTCGGGCACCGTGATCGGCACCGTGATTTCGATGTTGTCGCCCTCGCGGCGAAAGAACGAATGCTCCTCGACGCGGACGGTGATGTAGAGATCGCCGGCCGGTGCGCCCATCGTACCGGCGTTGCCCTTGCCGGCGACGCGGAGCCGCGCGCCGGAGGCCACGCCCTGCGGGATGCGGACATCGACGAAGTCCATCTTCGCCAGCCGGCCATCGCCGCGGCAGACCCCGCACGGGTTGCGCATTTTTCCAGACCCGCTACAGCGCGGACAACTCAGCGTGAAGCGCATCGCCCCGGCCATTTGCGTTACGTTGCCCGACCCGTTGCATTCGGTGCAAGTCGTCGCGGCGGCGCCGGCGGCGCCGGAGCCGCCGCAGTTGGAACACAGATCCTGGCGCGAGATGTTCATGCGCACCTGGGTGCCCCGGATCGACTGCCAGAAGTCGATCGAGAGCGTGTACTCGAGATCGGCGCCTTTCTCCGGTCCTTGCGCTTCTGGCCGTTGCTGCTGGCCGCCGAAGAACTGGCTGAAGATGTTGCCGAACCCGCCTTGATTGGGCGGCGGGGTATTGCGTCGCCGCCCGCCGCCGCCGTGTTGCTGTTGATTGAGGAAATCCGAAAAGTCGAAGCCGCCGAATCCCATTCCCGGTCCGCCCTGGCCGAACGGATTTTCGCCGTTCGGCATGCCGGACTCGGAGTAGTATCCGACCTGGTCGTACATCTTGCGCTTCTTCTCGTCGCCCAAAATCTCGTTGGCTTCCGAGACCGCTTTGAACTTGTCTTCGGCGGCCTTATCGCCCGGATTCAGGTCCGGATGATATTTGCGCGCGAGCCGCCGGTAAGCCTTGCGGATGTCTTCCACCGAGGCCTCGCGGCTCACGCCAAGCACGCCGTAGTAGTCGGTTCGCTGCGCCATAAAAGAGGGCCGTTATTTCTTGCCCTTGTCGTCCACGTCGACGAATTCCGCGTCGACTACATCGTCCTTTTTCGCTTCCGCGCCCGGAGGAGGCGGTGCGGCGCCGTTGGCTTCCGCGGACGGAGCCGCTTGCGAAGCCTTGTACATGACCTCGGCCAGCTTGTGGCTTGCCGCGGTGAGTTTGTCGGTGGCGGCATTCATGCCTTCGACCGAGCCCTCGTCGCGCGCCTTCTTGGCGGCTTCGAGCGCCTCTTCCACGTTCTTGGCTTCGTCGGCGCTGACCTTGTCGCGATGATCCTTCAACGTCTTTTCGACGCTGTAGATCAAGCCGTCGATGCGGTTGCGGCCTTCGACCTGGTCCTTGCGCTTTTGATCGGCGGAAGCGTTTTCCTTAGCTTCGCGGGCCATCTTGTCGACCTCGTCCTTGCTCAGGCCCGACGACGACGTGATGGTGATCTTCTGTTCGTTGTTGGTGGCCTTGTCCTTGGCCGTGACGTTCAAGATGCCGTTGGCGTCGATATCGAAGGTCACCTCGATTTGCGGTACGCCGCGCGGCGCGGGCGGGATGTTGGCCAGTTGGAAAACGCCGAGCAGCCGGTTGTCGGCGGCCATGGCGCGTTCGCCCTGGAAAACCTTGATTTCGACCGAAGGCTGGCTGTCCGAGGCGGTCGAGTAGATCTCGCTGCGGCGCGTCGGGATGGTGGTGTTCGACTCGATCATCTTGGTGAACACACCGCCGAGCGTTTCGATGCCGAGCGAAAGCGGAGTGACGTCAAGCAGGAGCACGTCCTTGATTTCGCCGCCGAGTACGCCGCCCTGTACCGCGGCGCCGACCGCGACGACTTCGTCGGGGTTGACCGAGCGGTTCGGCTCCTTGCCGAACAACTCGCGGACCAGTTGCTGCACCTTCGGAATCCGCGTCGAGCCGCCGACCAGAACAACCTCGTCGATTTGCGACGGAGTCAATTTGGAGTTCGACATCGCCCGCTTGCAGGGTTCGAGCGCGCGCTGGAGGATATCGTCGATCATCTGCTCAAAGCGCGTGCGCGTGAGCTTCATAACCAGGTGCTTTGGACCCGAGGCGTCGGCCGAGATAAACGGCAGGTTGACTTCGGTCTCGAGCAGAGTTGAGAGCTCGATCTTGGCCTTTTCGGCGGCTTCCTTCAGGCGTTGGCGCGCCATGTTGTCATGCGCGAGATCGATGCCGTTATCCTTTTTGAACTCGGCAATGATCCACTCCATCAGGCGATCGTCGATGTTGTCGCCGCCCAGGTGGGTGTCGCCGTCGGTGGCCTTCACTTCAACCACGCCGTCGCCAACTTCGAGGATCGAGACGTCGAACGTGCCGCCGCCAAAGTCGAAGACCGCGATGGTTTCGTCCTTCTTCTTGTCGAGACCATAGGCCAGAGCGGCGGCGGTCGGCTCATTGATGATGCGCATCACTTCGAGGCCGGCGATCTGGCCGGCATCCTTGGTGGCCTGCCGTTGCGCGTCGTTGAAGTAGGCCGGAACGGTGATGACGGCCTTGGTGACCTTTTCGCCGAGGTGCGCTTCGGCGGCTTCCCTCAGCTTGGTCAGCACCATCGACGAGATTTCCGGCGGCGCGTACTTCTTGCCCTGGATCTCGACGCGCGCATCGCCGTTGTCGCCGGGCAATACCTTGTAAGGCACCAGCTTCATTTCGTCGCCGACTTCGTTGAAGCGCCGGCCCATGAACCGCTTGATCGAGTAGATGGTATTCTCGGGATTGGTCACTGCCTGGCGCTTGGCGACCTGGCCGACCAGGCGGTCGCCGTTCTTCGCGAATGCCGCAACCGACGGAGTCGTCCGTCCGCCTTCCTGATTGGCAATCACGACGGGATTGCCGCTTTCCATTACCGAGACCACGGAGTTCGTTGTACCCAGGTCAATGCCGATAATTTTGCTCATACGATTACTTTCTGCCTCCCGCAGACTGTCGTGCCCCTGGTTACGGAGCACTAATCCATTATTCAATGTGAGTGTCTGTTTGTCAACACTGTGTTTAGTGTATGGCACTCAGATTTTCGCCCAGGACGTTCTGGTAGCGGCGGCATCCGACCTTGCGCCGCTTGTTTCAGAACTTCAATCCGGTCAATCAGTTAAGCTCAGATTTTCGATAGGGTCATCGGGGCAACTGGCGCGCCAGATCGAGAACGGAGCGCCGTTCGATATTTTTTTGTCGGCCGATGATGGACTTATCAACGGTTCTCCCAATTTTCGGGCCGAGACGGTGCGCGTTTATGCCTTGGGCCGGGTGGCGTTGTGGTCGAAGTCGGGTGGATTCAAGCGATTAGAAGACTTGCGGCGCGCCAAGCGGATCGCGATCGCCAATCCGGCGCATGCGCCCTACGGCCGGGCGGCACGGGAAATATTGGAGAAGGCCGGGTTGTGGGCGGCGTTGACGTCCAGGACCGTATTTGCGGAATCGGTCCGGCAGGCGATGCAGTATGCCGAGACCGGTAATGTCGACGCCGTTTTGACTTCCTGGAGCCTTGTGCACGAGAGGGGCGGAGTCCTGTTGGACGGGGCCGAATTGCGGCAAACGGCAGCGGTAACCAAGTCGGCGAAGAACGTCGAGGGCGCGCAAAAATTTTTGGACTTTTTTCTGTCGGAGGCAGGGCGGACCATACTAGCCCGTCACGGGCTGACCCCACCCAGAAAGCGCTGATTGGATCCGGATTTATTCGGTTTTCAAAGATCTGCCAGAACCCTCCCAGGACCCTGTCTGGGACCCTAGGGTCCTGGATATTGTTGATTCTAAGTGGCCGTCTGAACTTGATGTCCAGAAATCATTGATTAGAAAATCCCATTTTGTACGAGAGATATTTCTAAGATTATTATACCCGCGTTGTCAAGTTATTCCCGGTTGCGTGGCCTGGCGGCGTTGCGAGGGGATTCTCTTTGACTTAAAAGGAACAATACAGCCGCGTCCGCCGTCTGTCCCTGAGGACCATGCCGCGACCAACTACAGCCTCGTTTGGCGAAGCCGCCCGTGTGGCGTTTTCATCGTTGCGCGCGAGCAAGTTGCGGAGTTTCCTGACGCTGCTGGGGATTATTCTGGCGACAACGACGCTGATTGCCGTTATGTCCGTTGTCCGGGGCATGGACGACTACATCGCCAACACCGTGGCCGATATGGGCGTTGACGGATTCCGCATCCGCCGCATGGTCATGATCGGCCAGTGGGATCCGAAGAAGTTTCTGGAGATGCAGCGGAAGAACCCACAACTCACGCCGGAAGAGTATTCCTTCGTCCGGGAGCGGGCGACGCTGCTTCGCGAGATCGGCATGGAGGTGGGGCGGCAGGGATCGGCGACGTACCTGTCGGGGCGAATCGATGAGCTCGAATTGCGCGGAGTGAGCGCGAATGTTGGTGTGATCACCAACATCCAAATCGCCAATGGCCGTTTCCTCACCGAAGCCGACGATGCGCGGCACACGCTGGTGGCGGTGATTGGCCACGAGATCAAAGAACGATTTTTCCCGACTGTCGATCCGATCGGGAAGGTCATCGAAGTGAGCGGGCGGCCGTTCACGGTGATCGGCGTGGCGAAGGAGCAGGGAAGTGTTTTCGGTCAGTCGCGCGACCGGTTCATCATCATCCCGGTGGAGACCTACTTCAAGATGTACGGCTCGCGGATGGGTGTGGGCTATGCGGCGGTGGCGCTGGACCGCAATCATCTTGAGCGCGCGCAGGACGAGGTGCGCAGTTTGCTGCGGGCGTGGCGGCATGTGCGGCCGGGGGAGCCAGATAACTTCGGCGTGTTTTCGTCGGACTCGATTTTGGCGGCGTGGGATCAGATGACGGGGGCTATTGCGGCAACAGCGGTGGCGGTTGTCAGCGTGTTCATGGTTGTCGGCGGGATCGTGATTATGAATATTATGCTTGCCGTGGTGACAACGAACGCATGAGATCGGCGTGCGCAAGGCCGTCGGCGCACGCAGGCAGGATGTGTTGAACCAGTTTTTGGTGGAGTCGTCGGTGTTGTCGGGCATGGGCGGGTTGATCGGCGTGACGCTGGCGTGGGTGCTTGCGATCGTCGTCCGCAATACGACGTCGGTGCCGATGTCGGTGCCTTACTACGCCGTATTCGTATCGGTGGGGCTGTCGACGCTGGTGGGGCTGTTCTTCGGGATCTATCCGGTGCAGCGGGCGGCGAAGCTGGATCCGATCGTGGCGTTGGGGTTCGGCAAATGAAACACGAGCTGACACGGATCTGGTTCGGTGTGCAGTTGGCGTTCGATACGTTGCGCGCGCACAAACTGCGCGCGTTTCTGACGGTGCTGGGCGTGATCATCGGGACGAGCACGGTGATCGGCGTCGGCTCGATTTTGGCGGGATTGGATTCGTCGATCACCGGCATCATCCGCGGAATGGGCTCGGAGAATCTGGTCATCTCGAAATTCGATTCGCCAATGAGCTTTGGCATGCGCCCGGCCGAGGAGCGGAATCGCAAGCCGCTGTCGCTGGAGAATGCGCTGGCGATCAAAGATCGTGCGGTGAATGTGGCGTCGGTGAGTCCGTACCTGTTTCCGAATTGGGGAATTCACAAAGCCCGGTATAAGGCTGTCGATGTGTTTCAGATCAACATCGCGGGGACCGATCCGAGCTACGTCGCCAGTGGCGTGGAGATGATCGAAGGGCGTTTTGTGACCGACTCCGATAGCGCGCACCGGATGCTGGTGGTTGTGTTGGGCGAGGACATCGGCAAGACGTTTTTCCAAGGGACAAGCGGGATTGGGAAAGCGATCGAGGTCGATGGGCATGTGTTCGAGGTGATTGGGGTGATGAAGCGGCCGGCGCAGTCGATGCCGGGCCAGGAAGACAAGCGGGTGATGTTCCCGTACTTCACGATGCGCAAGCTGTTTCCGAATGCGAAGGAACACATGATCATCGTGACGGCGAAACCGGGACTCGTGCCGGCGGCGATGGACGAGGTGCGGGCGATCCTTCGGATCGACCGGCGCGTACCGCTGTCGAAGCCGGACACGTTTTCGATTTCGACGGCCGAGCAGATGATCGAGCAGTTTCGCGGCGTGATGGGGATGGTGGCGATTGTGATGGTGGCGCTGAGCTCGATCGGTTTACTGGTGGGAGGGATCGGTGTGATGAATATCATGCTGGTGAGCGTGACGGAGCGGACGCGGGAGATCGGCACGCGAAAGGCGCTGGGGGCACGGCGGATAGATATCGTGATTCAGTTCTTGACCGAAGCGGTGGTGTTGACGATGGTGGGCGGGTTCCTAGGAATTGGGCTGGGTTGGGTGATATCGCAAGGCGCGCGGCTGGCGTTCCCGATGCTGCCGACGGCGGTGCCGTTGTGGGCGGTGTCGGCGGGGTTGGTTGTGTCGGCGGGGTTGGTTGTGTCGGCGGGAGTGGGGTTGTTTTTCGGGATTTGGCCGGCGAACAAGGCGGCGCGGTTGGATCCGGTGGAAGCGCTGCGGTACGAGTAACACCGCGCTTGCAATTGGCATGTCCCGTTTCGCGCGGGGATTTCGCTATCTAGGGAAATGTGATATTTTCGCAATGCCCACTTGGCCGGAGACGCTCTCCGATCTGCTGAGTGCGTTGTGCCGCAACAACCCAAGGACGCCGTTCCGAGAGGGTTTGTATGGGTTCGAAGACAATCCTCAACTACGAATTGGCCGAGCGAATCGGTGGGGGCGGGATGGGCGTTGTCTGGCGGGCTGTCGATAAGAAACTTGGGCGGGAAGTGGCGCTGAAGTTTCTGTCCGAGGCGGGTGTGCACGACACGCAGATGCAGCAGCGGTTCGTGCGCGAGGCGCGATCGGCGAGTGTGCTGAATCATCCGAATATCGTGACGATTCACGAGATCAACTCCGACGGCGGGCGGCTTTTCATCGCGATGGAGTTGGTACGGGGCGAGCCGCTATCGCACGTGCTGAAACACCGGCGGCTAGACGTTGAAAAGGCCACCGAGTACGCGGCGCAAGTCTGCGAAGGGCTTGGCGCGGCGCATAGCGCGAAGATTGTGCATCGCGACATCAAGCCGGCAAACGTGATGATTACGGCCGATGGGCGGGCGAAGATATTGGACTTCGGGTTGGCGAAGCTGCGCGAACTCAAATCGGCGCCGGCAGCCGATGATCCTCCGACGGTTACCGCGGAGACATCGAAGGGCGTGATCATGGGCACGGTGCCGTATATGTCGCCGGAGCAGGCGACGGGCAGCGATGTGGACGCGCGGTCCGATGTGTTCTCGTTCGGTGTGACGTTGTACGAAATGTTGGGAGGGCGGCGGCCGTTCGCGGGCGACTCAAACATGACTCTTATTCGCGCGATTCTTGCAAGCGAGCCGACGCCGCTGGCGGCGCTTGCGCCGGGCGTCCCGAGGGCGCTGGTGGATGTGGTGGAGCGGTGCATGCGGAAGGAGCCGTCGGCGCGGTATCTGGATGGCGCGGCGGTGGCGCGGCACTTGCGGATAGTGCAGCGGACGGCGTTTTCGGCACGGCCTAGCGATGTTTCGACGGTGGCGATGGTGAGGCCTTCGATGTCGCGATGGAAGCGATACGTTGTGACGGGAGCGTTGGCGGCGGGGTTGGTTGCCGTGACGGCGGTATTGACATGGCCGGAGAAGCGGGCGGTGGTGGTTGAGCAACCGGCGACGGCGGAATTGCAGGAGGCGCAGGGTTTGCTGCTTCGATATGACAAAAAGGGAAATATCGACCGCGCGATTGAATTGCTGGAGAAGGTGCGGGGGAATAGAGCGTCGCGCGCGCCAGTGCTGGCGGCGTTGGCAGAGGCGTATGTGCGGAAGTATTCCGCGAGTGGGGATCGCGCGTTGCTGCAGAAGGCCGTCGAGAGCGGGGAGGGAGCCGTCGCGGAGAATGGCGATTTGGCCACGGCGCATGTAGGGTTAGGGATGGCGCTGGCGGCAAAGGGGAAGGTGGCGGATGCCGAGCGGCGGTTTGCTCGGGCGCTGGAGTTGAATCCGTTGAGTGGCCGGGCGCATTTGGGGATGGCAAAGTTGAAAGCAGGGAAGGAGGCGGAACGTTTGTTCGCGAAGGCCGTAGAGTTGAGTACGGGGGATTGGATTGCTTTGCATGAGTGGGCAATTTATTCCACAAATCGTTCGCGTTATGACGAGGCGATCAATGCGTGGAAACGAGCGTTTGCGTTAACCCGTGACAACGTCAGTGTGATGGGTTACCTCGGCGCCGGCTACCACCTGAAGGGTCAGTATGGCGAAGCAGCGGCGATGTACCAACAGGCGCTCGAACTAGACGGGAATGTTGCGTCCGTTTGGACCAATCTAAGTACCACCCGATTCTTTCAAGGGAACTACCCCGACGCTGTTCGAAGTGCTGAGAAGGCGAGGGAGTTGGCGCCTGCCAACGCACTCTATTGGGGGAATCTGGCCGATATTTATCGCTGGGCCGGAATGCCCTCGAAGGCCGCGCCGGCATACTCGATGGCCATCAAACTGACGAAGGAGCGCTTGGAAAATCTTTGGCTTAGAGGTCTGCTTGGCCGCTTCGCAGTAAACTCCCGCTAGGAGGTGCTCGGGGTAGTAGGTGTGCGCGTGGCGCTGGCTGAGGTAGCCGAACCACTCGTCCCAACCTTTCTTCGTCGGATAGCCGGGGAAGCCGAGGCCGCCGATGCCCCACTTGCCGAAGATGCCGGTCTTGTATCCGGCCTGCTTGAACATTTCCGGGATGACGAAGTCGCCGGCTTGCAGGAGTTCTTCGTTGCGCGTGTTGCCGCGGATGCGGCAGTGGCCAGTGTGGAGTCCGGTCATCAACGCGCAGCGCGACGGCGCGCAGACGGTGCAGCCCGCATAGGCCTACGTGAAGCGCGTGCCTTCGGCGGCCATGCGATCGAGGTTCGGTGTTTGGATCTCCGCCTGGCGGTAGCAGCCGAGGTCGCCGTAGCCGAGATCGTCGGCGATGATGAAGACCACGTTTGGCTTGCGTGTCTGCGCGAACGCGGGCAAGGCCAACGCGCTAAGAAATTCCCGTCTGCGGAGCATCTCCGCTAATGTACACTACACCAATGCTCGATACCGGGATTATCGTCGTCTACTTCGCGTTTGTCTTCGCCATCGGCTTCTATCACTCGCGGCGGGAACGGACATCCGCCGATTACTTTCTGGCTGGCCACTCGGTGGGCTGGTTTGCGGTGGGCGCTTCGCTGTTCGCGACCAATATTTCGAGCGAACATTTTATTGGGCTGGCTGGGTCAGGGGCGTCGACGGGCTTGGCGGTGGGGTGTTACGAGTGGTCGGCGTCGATATGCCTGTTGCTGCTGGCGTGGATCTTCATTCCGCACTACTTAAAGAGCGGCGTGTTCACGATGCCGGAATTTTTAGAGCGGCGGTTTTCGCCGGGATGCCGCGCGTATCTGACCTACATCTCGATCGTGGCGTACATCTTCACCAAGATCAGCGTGTCGTTGTTCGCCGGCGGCATTTTGATTCGCGAGATCGTGGGCTGGGATTACATGACGTCGGCGATATTGCTGGTGGTGGCGACGGGCATCTACACGGTGTCGGGCGGGCTGGCGGCGGTGATCTACACCGACGTGTTTCAGGCGGTGTTGCTGGTGCTTGGGGCGATTGTGATCACGTTCGTCGGGCTCGATCAGGCGGGCGGTTTCGAGGGGCTGCGGCGATCGCTGCCGCCGGATTTCTTCCACATGGTGAAGCCGGCGTCCGATCCGGTCTACCCGTGGACGGGCACTCTGTTCGGCACGCTGATCCTGGGTACTTGGTATTGGTGTACGGATCAGGTGATCGTGCAGAAAACGCTATCGGCGAAGAATGTTTCGGAGGCCCGGAAGGGCGCGTTCTTCTGCGCGGCGATGAAGATCCTGCCGGTGTTCATTTTGATTCTGCCCGGGTTGATTGCGAAGGCGCTCTATCCCACCGAAGTCACCGGCGACAATGCGTATCCGCTGTTGGTGATGCGCTTGATGCCGCCGGGGTTGAAGGGGCTCATGATCGCGGCGTTGTTGGCGGCGCTGATGTCGTCGTTGTCGTCGGTGTTTAATAGCTGCTCGACGTTGATCACGATGGACATTTATAAGAAATATCGGCCGCAGGCGAGCGAGACGCAGTTGGTGCAGTTCGGGCGGTGGTCGACGATTGCGATTGTCGTCGTCAGCGTGATTTGGATTCCGTTTATCCGCAGCTTGAACGATCAGGTGTTTCAGTACTTGCAGAGCGTGCAGGCGTATATCGGCGCGCCGATTACGGCGAC
>Ga0194131_10005922_pt1 | contig 17284 bp, 12 predicted proteins | sample TA2KigO120mmetaG_FD_148631 | JGI IMG/M metagenome (GOLD analysis project Ga0194131, IMG submission 148631) | Freshwater microbial communities from Lake Tanganyika, Tanzania - TA2015053 Kigoma Offshore 120m | ecosystem: Environmental > Aquatic > Freshwater > Lake | place: Tanzania: Lake... | reverse complement strand
TTTATGGAGATGAAACGTTTACAAAACTCTACGGAGAAGTAGCTCCCATCCCCCAAACAAAAATCCGTGCGGTTCAAAATGGAGAGATTTTAAACTGGGGGACTAGAGCCCTCAATTTTTTCTATACGCTAGGACATGCGAGTCACCATGTTTGTATTTATGATTCAAAGTCTGAAGGGGTTTTTACTGGGGATGCTTTTGGACTTTGTTACCCCGATCTGCAAGCTCGAGGACTTTTTATTTTTCCTTCAACAAGCCCGATCGATTATGATCCCATTGAGGCCAAAAATAGTGTTAAAAAGATTTTGTCTTTTCACCCTAAGCGATTATTTTTAACCCACTTCGGAGAAGTTTCGGATGTGGCGGGGGCTTATACAAACTTTGTAAATAACTTAGACATTCACGAAGCGCAGTTTCGTTGGGCGAAAGAACATCTAGAATTAGGGACCAAGTTAGCTCCTCAAATCAAAGAAAACTTAAAAAAAACCTATAGTTTTCATCAAGATTATTTAAGTTTAGACATTGAATTAAACGCTAAGGGAATTGCTTACACCGCTGCAAAACTATAAACTCAGCCAACTTACTGTGTTATACTTTCTCATGGAAAAAATCCGGCTCTTTGTATTAGTTGTTGTTCTTTTTTCTTGGGTTGGGTTGGGTGACGTCAGCCCCAAGTGCGAGATACTACTCAAAAAAATACCTGTTAGATTTAGTCAAGATCAAAGAAAAGTTGAATTCACCGTAGAAACTCCCACCGCCATTCAAAAGGCGCTTCAAGATGCGGTTGCTAGAGTTCAAAAAAAAAATATCAACGATCCCCAACAATACCGTGAAGCGCTTCAAAAAGAAATTGCTAGGGTTAGAGCTGAGCAAGAGGCAAAGCAGTCGGTTGACGAGGACATTAAGAATAAAAAACTAAAGTTCTCCGATCAAGAAGACAGCCAGAAACAAATCGATAAACTGGTTCTCAAGCGAACATTCGATATACTTAAAAATTTTCAAAGAAAATCAGTTCTATTCGTAGACACCCCGGTTCTTGGTATTGACGGAAAACCTCTTAATCGGGTGATTCCATTAGTTGTAGACCACCATGGGGCCTATGCACCTCAAAATGGTTTAAATAACTCTGGAGCGCAAATCATTGAACGTTTAGTGCAAGCTCGTGAAAGAAACAAAAATCCAGACGGTTATATTAACATCAACAAAGCCCAAAAAGACTTCTCTCAAACTCTTTTTGGAAGCGATCCTAGTGAAGTTATCTTAAGTTCCGATAATCTTGCCGATGGAGCAGAAGTCATAGCTCTTCTTCGAAATCCTGAACTTCAAAAAAGAATCATTAACGATCCGGATTTAGCAAAAACACTTACCGAGGCTGGCCGATTTACCGACTTTTTTGTTTTTTCGGGAGAAGGATATGAAAAAACTAACGATGGAGACCGCAGCCAAGAAGCCATTCAACTCTCCAAAGCTATTATGCAAAGCCATAGCGAACTTCTTAAAGAATATGGAATCCCTTTTGGGGATAGAATCGTGGCTCTCAACGATCCCAAAAAAGAAAAAGAGCTTCTAGAAAAAGCAATTAAAAGAAGTGAAGAACTCCTTTTAGCGTTTACTGAACCCAAAGCTGCCCAGCGAGAGCCCGCAATGGAGCGGGTTAGAAAACTTGCTGCAGATTTTAACTCTGCACGAGAAGCCTCAGTTGTAGAGGCAGGAAAAATGCACCAGAAATTCTTAGTAGAAATCAAAGGAGATCTAGATAACAAACCCTCATTGATCGAGGCCCTAAACCAGTTCACCTACGGACACAAGCCCGTCGCGACTGGAAACCAATTTGCCGATTGGGGTGCAAGCCCCATCGCCAATGCGAGAGATAAATCTAAACCTATCAAATTCGAGTTAGCGGGAGACAACCCTAATGACAAGGGGAAACCAGTCATTCTCGCTAAATCTGGCTCTCGAACCGTTAATCTCCAACCCCTTGCCGATGCCCTCAATTCATTGGTTCGAGTTAAAAAAGAAACCGAACTAAAATCCCAAGGAAAATCTGATCAAGAAATCTCATCGTCACTAGCTAATCTTACTCCGCAGTTTACCGCTCGAGGAACTGACCTCGTATTTAGCTTTGGGGGTCATTCCCTAACTCGTCGGGAGATCACTCAAGTAGTCGCTGAAACACTTCGGGCTAAGGGAACAACGCTAGTTCCGTAAGGTGGCTTTACTTACGCGTCGGGTTAAAGGTAAACTGCCTCTATGAAATCAAAAGAAATTCGCGACCACTTTTTGAAGTATTTTGAAACTCAGGGCCACCAAAAAGTTAAAAGCTCAAGCCTCATTCCTGCGGCTGACCCAACCCTTCTTTTTACCAATGCGGGAATGGTTCAATTCAAAGACTGTTTTTTGGGCCATAACGACTTGGGATTTCATCGGGCTACCACGGCCCAAAAGTGTGTCCGAGCCGGAGGAAAACATAATGATCTCGAGAATGTTGGTTTCACTCCTCGTCATCATACTTTTTTTGAAATGTTGGGTAATTTCTCCTTCGGAGATTATTTTAAGAAAGAAGCTATCCATTTTGCTTGGGATCTCTTAACTAACCACTTTAAGATCCCTAAAGAGCGTTTGCGAATCACTGTTTTTGAAACTGATAATGAAGCTTTTGAGATTTGGCGAGAGCAAGGGGTCAAAGCCGACTGGATTGTGCGTTTAGGTGAGAAAGATAACTTCTGGGCCATGGGCGACACCGGCCCTTGTGGCCCTTGCACTGAAATTCACTACGATTGGGGTGAAAAATACGGTTGTGGCAAACCTACTTGTAAACCGGGATGCCCTTGCGACACCCGCTTCCTAGAGATTTGGAATCTTGTTTTCATGCAATATAACCGAGATGCCTCAGGGAAACTCACCCCCCTTCCTAAACCTAGCGTTGATACAGGGGCTGGGCTTGAGAGATTAAGTTGTGTCCTTCAGGGTGTTTACAGCAACTATGAAACCGATCTTTTCATTCCTATTATTCAAGCTATCTCTCACCGAGTGAATATCCCGATAGGAAAAAATAAAAACCTCGATATATCGATGCGAGTCGTAGCCGACCATTTACGATCCAGCACTTTTCTCATTGCGGACGGCGTAACTCCGAGCAATGAAGGACGCGGTTATGTTTTAAGACGAATTTTACGTCGAGCTATCCGTCACGGGAAAAAATTGGGAATGGAGCAGCCGTTTATATTTGAACTCGTAGACAGCGTCGTAGCTACGCTAGGACAAGTTTATCCGGAGATCGTTAAAAACAATAAATTAATCGAAACCATGATCAACGAGGAAGAAGAAAAGTTCCATGAAACTATTCACCGTGGAATGAGAGTGATCGAAGAGGCCATCACAAAAACTCAGAATGATAAAAAATCGATGCTCTCCGGAGACGTGACATTCAAACTCTATGATACGTTTGGCTTTCCAGTTGATCTCATCGAGGTCATCGCTAAAGAACACGGGTTATCGGTGGAACTCTCTGAATTCGACTCCCTAATGGAGAAGCAGCGACAACAGAGTTCTGTTCAACACACAGAATACAATAAGGCACTTGAAAACATCACCAAAGTCATTGAGAAACACCACTTTTCAACTCGTTTTGTAGGTTACGATCACACCCATGCCGGTGGAAAAATAGTTGAACTTTTTAATATCCGGGGAGAAGGAATCCATACTTTAGAAGCACAACAAGAAGGCTATGCTCTTTTTGATGTCACCCCATTCTACGCTGAAAGCGGAGGACAGGTGGGAGATCATGGAACAATCATAGGAAAAGGCGTTGAAGCCAAAGTTTTGACCACTTTTAAATTAGCTAAACAAACCGTCCACAAGATCAAAGTTGAAAAAGGAATTTTAGAAAATCAAAGGCCTTATTCACAGGATGTTGATGCGGTGGCTAGACGACAAACGACTATCAATCACACGGCAACTCACATGCTCCATGCCGCACTAAGAAAAACACTGGGAGAAAGAGTCAAACAGGCGGGGTCACTTGTCGATGCCAATCGTTTACGATTTGACTTCACTTACCCTAAAGCTCTCACCCAAGAAGAGCTAAACAAGATAGAAGATTTAGTTAATTTCCAAATAGAACATAATCTACCTGTTACAGTCAAAGAAATGAATTATGATGACGCAATGAAAGCCGGGGCCTTGGCTTTTTTCGATGAAAAATACGGAGAAAAAGTACGCTTAGTGCGTGTCGGAAATGATAAAGGAGATTTTAGTGTTGAACTTTGTGGAGGAACTCATCTAAATCAAATTTCCGATATCGGAATCATAAAAATCATTTCAGAATCCTCTGTCGCAAGCGGAGTGAGAAGGATTGAAGCTATCACTTCAAGTAAGGCACTTACTCTTCTCAACGAGAGAAGTCAGTCACTCAATGAGGTTGAAACTTTATTGGGAAGCAAATCTCAACTCAAAGAAAAAATTGAACACTTAGTTTCACAAGTCAAACACCTTCAAAAAGAGAATGAACAACTGAAACTCAAAGTTGCTCAATCGGATTTAAAAAGCACTAAGGTTGAGACCAAAACGGAAAAGATCCATGATATTCAGTGTGTCCTAGAACAGATTCCCTCAGGAGATGCTAAGGTTCTAAGGGCGCTTGTCGATCAATTTCGGGACAAGCTCAAAGAGAAAACTATTGTGGTGCTAGCTAGTCAATCCGAGGGCAAAGTGGCCCTTTGTGTAGGGCTGACTAAAGATCTCATTTCTCGCTATGATGCCGGAAAAATCGTAAGAGAATTAGCTCCCGAAGTGGGAGGCTCAGGTGGAGGGAGAGCCGACTTCGCTCAAGCAGGCGGAACTGACCCAAACGGTATCCCAAAAGCCTTTAACAAATTTAGACATTGGCTCGAGGCCAATCCCTAAAGGTGGATTAGCCATGGATACTCTAGATCGATATCTAGTAAAAGAGCTCATTATCTACTTTGTTCTTATCCTACTCGGCCTATCCGTTTTATTTTTGGCAGTCGATTTTCTTACTAAAGTTTGGACCATAAATTTGCCCGTCTCTAAAATTCTTGTTCTTTATCTTTATAAATCTCCGGAGGCCTTTAGACAATTCGTTCCGGTGGCTTGTTTGATGTCCACACTCCTAGTAGTCTCAAGCATGTCGAAACAGAACGAGGTGATAGCTCTCTACTCGAGCGGAATCAGTTCCTTTCGAATTGCCTATACTTTCATCGCCTGTGTTGCCGCAATCAGTGCAGTTACATTCACCGTATTAGATCCTCTTGTCCCGACTTTAGAAAAGAAGAGACAGTTAATAGAAAAAGGAAGGGAAAATAATGGAAGTGCTTTTTTAGAATTCAACCGGGATCGATTTTGGTACCGAAGTGGTAAAGTCATCTACAATGTAGGGCATTTCAACCCGAAAAATAACTTGCTGGAAAGCATTAATCTTTTTGTGTTAGGCCCCAATGGGGGAATCGAGGAAAGAATCCAAGCTCAACGAGCCTTCTTTGAAAACAATGATTGGATTATCCAACAGGGTTACAGCACAACCTACACTAAGGGCAATTTTCCTATGATTGAACCTTTTAAAGAAAAAAGGGGGCTCATTCCTGAGAAACCGTCTGATTACAAAACGCTGGAGGTCCAGCCCGAAACCATGAGGCTCAAGGAATTAAGAAGGTATATTTCCCGAAATCGCTCCTTCGGCTTAGATACGACGCGACAGCAAGTGAGCTATCATGAGAGACTTTCCATGGTCTTTACCCCTATCATTTTTGTTCTACTTGGGATCGCCTTTGCCCTAAAACCGCTAAAAACCCAATCGGTAGCAAAAGGTGTAGGCTTTTGCTTTCTTGTGGTATTTATCTACTTAGTCATCTGTCGCTTAACCGTCAGTGTTGGAAAAGAAGGACATATTCCCCCTTTTATGGCGGGGTGGACACCTAACTTAATGTTTTTAGCCATAGCCTCAATGACCCTTTGGAAAAGAAAGTAGAATGATGCTTTTAGAGATTTTAACTTATCCTAATCCCGAGTTACTCAAGGTTTCAAATCCGGTGAAGAAATTTGATCGGCATCTACATTTTCTACTCGATAATATGGCGGAAACAATGTACGAAGCCAACGGTATTGGTCTAGCCGCCCCGCAAGTGGGGCACAAAGTTCGAGCCTTTATTGTGGATGTTGCTATCAATAAAGGAGACCAAAATCAGCTTCGTGAATTTATTAATCCCAAAATTTCTCATGGCTCCGGATCAATCATATTTGAAGAAGGCTGTCTCAGCGTTCCTGGCTTGTCTGAAGAGGTCAAACGAAAAGAAAAAATTCGGATCGACTACTTGGATCGATTTGGAAAACCTCAGACTCTTGAAACTGAAGGGCTTTTAGCAGTTGCGATCCAACATGAAAACGACCATCTAGACGGAGTTCTGTTTGTAGATCGCTTAAGTCCCATTCGCAGAAGAATGGCCAAAAAAAAACTTTCAAAGGCGATCACTCTCTAACCTATGCTAAAAATTATTTACATGGGGACGCCTCCTCTTGCGGCTACGATTCTTCAAAAGCTATGTGAAGATCTTTACCCCCCTGTTGCGATTGTGACTCAAACAGCTAAAGCCACAGGACGAGGACACAAAATAACTCCCTCGGCGGTCGAGGATCTTGGACGAAGATTAGACCTAAATGTCTTTACTACTTTAAACGTTAATGCTCATGAAACTTTCTCACTTTTAAAGACCTTTAATCCGGATCTTATTCTGGTTGCAGCTTTTGGACAGATTTTAAAAGAGGAGATTCTCAACTTACCTAAGTTGGGCTGTTTTAATGTCCACGGTTCTCTACTTCCTAAATATCGAGGAGCTGCCCCTATTCAGCGCGCCATTTATGAAGGTGAGAAGACTACTGGGGTCACTATCCAACGCATTGTTAGAAAACTCGATGCGGGCGATATCGTTTTAAAGAAGGAGATCTCTATCGATTCTGAGGAAACCTCCGGTCAATTAATGGATCGCTTAGCTCATCTTGGGGGTGAAGCCTTGGTCGAAGCTGTCCGTCTTATCGAATCGGGTAAAGCAACTTTTACTCCTCAAGATGAGTCTTTAGTTACCTACGCCAAAAAGATTGAAAAAGGGGATGCGATTTTAGACTTTAACTTGCCCGCTTTAAAATTAGCGAATCAAATCAGAGCCCTTCAGCCCTGGCCCGTAGGGCAAGCCGTTTTGGGCAAGACAAGAGTAAAAATATTTAAAGCCGAAATAGTTTCCCCTAGCGAGGCCGGCCTCCCAGGAGATATCTCGACAGATCACAAGACTTTTCTTTTGGTCCACTGCGGCGAGAGGACGGCACTCTCCTTGACAGAGATCCAGCCCGAGAATAGAAAAAGACTAAAAATTCATGAATTTCTTCAAGCCTTTCGAGGAAATTTTCCTTTTAACAAGATAGGAACTGCGGACTCTCATGGCCTCACAAAATCATAAATTTCAGATTGCCCCTTCAATGCTGGCTTCAGACCTTTCGGCCCTTGGGAACGAGATCAAAATGCTGGAGAGCACTGGAATTGAAATTCTCCATTTTGACATCATGGATGGACACTTTGTTCCGAACATCACTTTTGGATTTCCGGTTTTAGAAACTTTGAGAAAGAAAACGAGGCTAATCTTTGATGCCCATCTGATGATTGCCGATGCGGACAGATATTTAGAAGACTTTAAAAAAGCAGGGTGCGATTGGCTTTCAGTTCACGTTGAGGCCTGTCCCCATATTCACCGCACTTTACAGCAAATTAAAAAGCTAGGAATGGTTGCCGGAGTCGCGATTAACCCTGGGACTTCTTTAGACGCACTTAACGGACTTTTAGATTTTGCCGATTTCATTTTAATCATGAGTGTTAATCCGGGATTTGGCGGACAATCTTTCATTGAGAACTCTTTTGAAAAAGTTCGTGACTTAAAAAAACGAATTGGAAATCGCAAAGTAAAGATTCAGATAGATGGTGGGATCAAAAAAGAAAATATTCGTGATGCGGTCCTTAGCGGTTGTGACATTCTAGTGATGGGGACCGGATTTTTCAGCTATAAAGACTACAAAACTGGCCTTAATGAACTTTGTCTTGAGGCTACTCGATAACTAAGAGGTATCTAATGTTGTTGCTCGATGGAAATTCTCTCACATTGGACAAATTCAAAGCTATCGTACAAGGAAATGAAAAAGTTTCGTTGTGCCCTAAAGCTAAAGATAGACTCATCTTATCTCGAGCTGTCGTTGAAAAAGCCGCACAACAAGATGAAAAAGTTTACAGTATCAACACGGGCTTTGGGGTTTTAAGCAAAGTTAAAATCAATAAAGATCAATTAGAACAACTCCAGGTCAATTTAATTCGTAGCCATTGTGTAGGCGTTGGTGAAATTCATACCGAATTAGAATCTCGGGCCATTTTGCTTCTTAGAACTAATGTCATTGCGAAGGGATTTAGCGGGGCAAGACCCGAACTAGCCGAACTTTTGATTGAATGTCTCAATCGTGGAATTCATCCCGTGATTCCTTCAAAAGGCTCGGTGGGTGCCAGCGGAGATTTGGCCCCTTTAGCCCATTTAGCCTCGGTGCTTATCGGTGAGGGAGAGGCTTTTTACCAAGGTCAAAGAATGACAGGAAGTGAAGCCTTACAACTGGCAGGTCTAAAACCCATCAAGCTCGCAGCTAAAGAGGGGCTCTCTCTTATTAATGGGACACAACAAATGACGGCCATCGGAGCGCTTACTCTATTAAGCGCGGAAGAGACAATGGATCTTGCAGATCTTATTTGCGCCAGTAGCCTTGACGGAGTACTAGGAACCCCAAGAGCCTATGCCGATTGGGTTCAACAAACCCGTCCCTTCCCTGGACAAATTGAGACAGCAAGGCTCTTAAGAGCCTTCATGGAAGGAAGTGAAATCTATCAAAGCCATGTGAATTGCGATCGAGTGCAAGACCCTTATTCTTTTCGTTGTGCTCCACAAGTTCACGGTGGGGTCCGAGAACTTCTCACTTTTGTGAGACACATGTTATCCATCGAGCTCAATGCGGCAACCGACAACCCTTTAGTAAATGGTGAAACCGGGGAATTGATCTCTAATGGCAACTTTCACGGACAACCCATAGCTTTTGCTTTGGACATTTTGGGTATCGCGATATCAGAAATTGCGAGTCTTTCAGAGAGAAGAATGTCCAAACTCATAGATCCGCAATTTAGTGGTCTACCCACATTTCTGGTCAAACACGAAGGGCTCAACTCAGGTTTTATGATGGCTCAAGTGACTTCGGCTGCTTTAGTTTCAGAGAACAAACTTCTCTCTCACCCAGGATCTACCGATTCAATCCCTACCAATAATGAAAAAGAGGATCATGTAAGTATGGGTCCCCTCTGTGCTAGAAAAGCTAAAACTATTTTAGAAAACACTCAAACCTGCCTTGCTATCGAAGCACTATCCGCAATACAAGCTTTGGAATTTAGAAAACCCTTAAAACCAGGAAAAGGGCCTCAATTTCTTTACAAGTTTGTGAGAGAAAGAGTTCCTGCTTTAGAGACTGATCGTTATCTTCACAACGATATCGAAAGTATTTTTAATACTTTGAAAAATGGTGAGATGTACTCCGCTATGAAGAAAGCGTTGTTTTCATGAAAATATCCCATGAAAATATTCGTGCCTTTCGAGGCAATGAACTTCACTGCAAAGGGTGGGTTCAAGAAGCAGCTCTTAGAATGTTGATGAACAATCTCGATCCAGAAGTTGCTGAGAGACCGGAAGATTTGGTTGTTTATGGAGGCTCTGGAAAAGCTGCGAGAAATTGGCCGGCTTTTGATGCCATTGTAAAATCCTTAACTGAGCTCAGTAACGATGAAACTCTTCTTATCCAATCCGGCAAACCCATTGGAATTATCCGCTCCCACGAAGATGCGCCCAGAGTTTTATTAGCCAATTCTTTGCTCGTTCCGCAGTGGGCAAATTGGGACTATTTTAGAGATCTTGAGAAAAAAGGTCTCATGATGTTTGGACAAATGACGGCAGGATCATGGATTTACATTGGAACTCAAGGAATCCTTCAAGGCACTTACGAAACTTTTGCAGAAGCTGGTAGACGTCACTATAAAGGGGATCTATCGGGAAAATGGATTCTTACTGCAGGGCTCGGCGGAATGGGGGGAGCTCAGCCTCTTGCCGCTACGATGAATGGAGCCTGCTTCTTGGGAATAGAAATCGATGCTTCGAGAATTAAGCGACGGATTGAAACAGGCTATCTCGATGAAATCGAAACCGATCTGAATCGAGCCCTAGAGAAATTAAAAAAATACACGCAAGAAAGGAAAGCGATTTCCATTGGCCTTTTGGGAAATGCCGCTGAAATTATTCCGAAAATCGCAGCTCAAAACTTTCTTCCTCATTTGGTCACCGACCAAACCTCAGCTCATGATCCTCTCCTTGGTTATATACCTGTCGGGTTATCTCTAGAGGAAGCTAAATTGTTAAGAGCTAAAGATTCTAAAGAATACTTAAAACTCTCTAGACAATCGATTTCTGTGCATGTTCAGGGATTATTATGTTTTCTTAAAAAAGGAATCCCTACTTTTGACTATGGAAACAATATTCGAGCAATAGCTCAAGCAGAAGGTGTAAAAGAAGCGTTCAAAATTCCTGGATTTGTCCCTGAATACATACGCCCCCTCTTCTGCGAGGGAAAAGGGCCTTTCCGTTGGGTAGCTCTAAGCGGTGATCCCGAAGATATCTACACAACCGACCGTGCTATTTTAGAATTATTTCCAGAGAACAAAGGTCTTGCTCGTTGGCTTAAGCTTGCTAAAGAAAAAATCCATTTCCAGGGTCTACCTGCCCGAATCTGTTGGTTGGGATATGGGGAACGAGAAAAAGCGGGGCTTCTCTTCAACCGTCTGGTGAGAGAAGGAAAAGTTAGGGCTCCTATTGTTATTGGAAGAGACCACTTAGATTGCGGAAGTGTCGCAAGCCCCAACCGTGAAACCGAAGCGATGAAAGATGGCAGTGATGCCGTAGCCGATTGGCCCGTTCTCAATGCTTTAATCAACGCAACCAACGGGGCTAGTTGGATTTCTCTACATCACGGTGGGGGTGTTGGAATTGGATACTCCATCCACTCTGGAATGGTTATTGTGGCTGATGGAACTCAAAAAGCCGATAGCCGTATCTCTCGAGTTTTAAATTCAGATCCTGCCATGGGAGTCTTCAGACATGTCGATGCCGGCTACGAAATCGCAGAAAAGGTTGCAGATAGCAACGGTCTTCAAGTTCCCATGAGGCACAAATGAATTTAGACTCTCTAGTTCTTTATAATAAGATCAAGCAATGCGTAACTCTTTCAGGAGTTGCAGCCAAGAAAGGTCGCTTGATCACTGAGCAAGATCTTGGGGTCATTGAAAATGCCGCTGTAGTTGCCGATGCCTCTCTCTCTCAAATTGTTTGGGTGGGAAAATCTAGTGAATTGCCACAACAATTTAGCACCATCGTTAACGAATACAATTGTGAAGGAGAGGTCTGGCTACCTGAATTGGTCGAATGTCACACTCACTTAGTATTTGCAGGAGATAGAAGCCATGACTTTGCCATGCGAGCCGGGGGAAAGACTTACGCTCAAATAGCCGCCGAGGGCGGGGGAATCCTTACTACTTTAAAGCACACCCGAGAGGCCAGTTTCGAAGATCTTGTAGAAAACGCAGAATCGGAAATTAACCGATTTCAGGCACTAGGGGTCGGCACCATTGAGATCAAATCCGGTTACGGCTTATCCTTAGAGAGCGAACTTAAAATTTTGAAATGTATTCAAGCTTTGCAGCAGAGAGTTACAGTTCAACTGGTTCCAACTTTTTTGCCGGCCCATGCGATTCCCCCTGAATACAAAGGACGCGGAGAAGATTACGTGCGTCTTATTTGTGAAGAGTGGATCCCTGAAGTCGCAAAAGCCAAACTTGCTTCCTACTTTGATGTGTTTGTTGAGGACGGTTATTTTTCTGTTTCTCAAGCCGAAAAACTTTGTCTCAAGGCTAGCGAATATGGCATGGGAATCAAAATCCATGCGGATCAATTCAAAAGTTTAGGTGGGACTCAACTGGCCGTAAAACTAAACGCACAGAGTGTCGACCATTTAGATAATATTTCCGTAGAAGACATCAAGGCCTTAAGTAACTCAAATACAGTCGCAGTTCTTTGCCCGGGAGCTTCACTCTTCACAGGAACTCCCTACGCACCAGCTAGAGCCCTGATAGATTCGGGAGCTAGAGTTGCCCTCACGACCGACTTTAATCCCGGCACATGTCCTAGCCGAAACCTACCGCTCATGACTACGATTGCGTGCACCCAAATGAAAATGACGGTTGCCGAAGCTATTGCCGGCATCACCTACAATGCAGCGGCCGCTTTGGGGTTGGAGACTCAAATCGGTTCAATCGAGCCGGGTAAACAGTTTCGTATTTGCCAGATTAAAGCCGATTCCTATAAGGCTTTGCCTTATTGTTTTGGCGAACTCCAGTAACGCAATTTGTTAATCTGTGTTTCTGCTATACTCATCAGATGTCTACTTTTGAAACTCCGTTAGTTTCGATCATCATTCCTTGTTACAAGGCGGAAAAAGAGCTCCCTGAGGCGCTGGCCTCAATTTCTTCTCAAACCTATTCCCATTGGGAAGTTGTGGCTGTCATTGATGGCTGGGAGGATCGTTCTGAAGAGATTTTGAAATCTTTTCAATCTAACCACCCTAGAAATCAGGTCACAATCATCAATCACACGCACAATAAAGGACTCGCAGGTGCAAGAAATACGGGTCTAATTGCTAGTAGGGGAGATTTTATTGCTCTACTTGATCACGATGACATATGGACACCGGAACACTTAGATACTGCATTATCTTTAATGCAAAATAGAACAGCCGAGCTATATTTTACGCCTGTTATTTATATGAGAGCAGACGGTGCTAAAACTGATTTTGTTTGGGGTCCTACTCCTCAAGATCTCGAAAGCTTTGCTGATGCTTTGTATGGCCGAAATTTCATGGCACCTTCAGGAGTTGTCTTCAGTCGAAAGATCTTCAACCGTGTCGGCCTTATGGATAAAACTGTCAAGGGATGCGAAGACCATGATTACTGGTTAAGAGCGTATTTAGCTGGTTCAATATTTTGTCACTCTATTACACCTACAGCAAAATACCGAGTCAATAACTCGCAAGCAATGACCTCAAATATTTCATCAATGTTGAAAATGGACATCCGGGTTCAAAAGAAACACTACTCTTCCAACTCGTTTTCATATCGAGCAAAGCGATCAGCCATTGCGAACAATTACTCTCTGCTCTCAAAAGACCTCAAAAGAAAAAAACCATTGGAAGCTTATTATTATTCACTCTTAGCAATCTTTTGGAGTCCCACTAAAATTCGCCACATCAAAACTTTGATCAAAAGCATTTTATTCGAACCGTGGGCCCACAAAAACTAATGATTTGATCTCAATAAATCATGACAAAAATCTTTTAGCCTTATTAAGACTTTTGAAGGAAGATTTCGTTCCAGCTCCAGACTTGGTAAAACAATACCACAAAGATATTTCCAGTACTTGTTCAACCAATATTTTCAAATATCATCTTCGTCTCTGACGAGCTCTTGAAATCGCATCGCAATACATCGATTCCATCGAGGGGCCTATAAATTCCCAAGAGTATTTTGAACGTAATCTTATTTTTGCGAGTGCCGCTAAGCGTTGACGTTCTTTGGGATTTCCGAGGAGTTCAATGATGGATCTCGCCAATGCTCTACTATCACCCGGGGGAACCAAACGCCCCACCTCACCACCATTCAACATTTCTCGCATCCCACCAGAACTACTAGCTATAATAGGACGCCCAACAGACATTGCCTCCAAACACACATTTGGGAAATTATCCCAAAGACTAGGAAAAACACAAACTGCCATTTTAGATAATTCAAGGGGAATTTGTTCTAATCCTACCTTTCCAAAAAACTCAGCACGGTCCTTGTATTTTCCGAGAAAATTCTTAATCCAATTGTCATAGCGCTGTCCTGAAGAGTGATTCAATGGATTACCGATAAATCTAAACGTCACATCTGGAAAGACCCGAACAACTAAGGGGATTGAGCGAACAAGAACATCAATTCCTTTTCGACGTTCTAATCTCCCCACAAACCCCACAATTTTCTTGCCATGATCATCAAACAGCGGATCATTTGTTCCTGTTGTTAAATAGGGATGCGGAGAAAAACGAATCTTACTTTTAGAAATTTGCCAGTAATTTTCAACAATTGAACACATGTCCTCACATGGAGGAGCCACGATATCAGCTTTCAATGCATGTTCCCGTTCAAGTCTATAAAGTGAATTTAAAGACTCCTCGCCTCTTCGCAGTTTATTGAGTAAAAAAATGCTAATCGAGTTGGGAACAATAGACCCAGTAGCCAAAAGTTTCCAGAGTTCATATCTAAGTCGCCTGCGCAAATCCACTGCACCCGTAAGCCCATTAACTAAAAAGGAAGGAGTATGAACCTTAACAACAAACGGAATATCTGGAACTAATTGAATAGCATGGTCCGCATCAGCATAATAGTCCGGCCCCTCTAGAACATCAAATGGGTTGTCTCTGTGCCTCAAGGCGAAAATTTCACCAACTCGCTTCCGAAAAATACCTCGATCAGTTTCCTGTACTCTATGCTCCAAAATATTATCAACAACTTGAGTTCCGTTTCTAGAAGAACTAGCTGTAAAGACTTCTACCCCGTGACCTCGCTGCTGCATCATTCGAGCAACTTGATGAACGTATGTGGCAATGCCTCCATCCGGAGTGTCAGGTGGATACTCATAAGTTATATAGGCAATTCTCATTTTGGGGGTATCTCCTGTTGAATATAATCTAAATCTAACTGATCCTTTTTGTTGCTTCTCAAATTATAAACTCGCCACATTTTATTCTCATATGCCACTCGCAGCGATTTTTTTAGGGGTGTTGAATAGGAATCCAAAAAATAATCAGCATTAAATTTAACTGCCAGCCACTTAATTTGTTTATCTGACAGATCTCTGTATTCACCCACTTTAAATTCACTATAAAGATCATTAATTTTTTCTTCTAGAATCATAGGCTCACGATCCCTAAGGTAAGGAAGAATTCTATTTTTTCGAAGTCCGATGACTTGAGCCCTTCGCTCTGATATTCCCCGCCAAGAGCTACCCTCGATTAAAAACATGCTGTCTTTCGGAGTGAAGTTACTTGCCCACATCTGGACTTCAAACATTGCACCCAATTCGCCCTCAAATGCCTGTCTACCCACCCAATAATACCGACCAACTCCGATTATAATAAGAGCAATTAAAATACTTTCCTTTAAGAATTGAAGGCCTTTTTTTTCAAGATTGCAATAAAAACTCGCTAGAATACTTAACGAAATTGAAAAATAAATTTGCCAAGAAACAAGGGAAAATCCTGGCGCCATGAGATTTCTCAATGTTTCGCTCAAACTCTCCCCGAAAATTTCTCTTAAAGGCCGACCAAACAACAAAAACACCAACCACCATATTGCAGTTAGAACCCAAGCTTGTAAGGAAATATTTCGTTTTTTGCTTTCGGAATTAGAAAAAATTAAAATTAACAAAGGGCCCCAAAAAAATCCACGTTTTGAAAACACCATCAAAGTGAGCAGAGTAGCAGCCGTAAACGAATTTCCTCCCTTCCCTTTAAAAATACATGTGATTAGAAATGAAAAGATAATTGGAACAAGTAAGACAGAATTGATGACGGTTATTCTCAAGGGGCAAAGTAAAATAATCGGCAATATTTTGAACGCCACTCCTACTATATGAAGAATTCCCAAAACTAAAAAACTTATAAAATTAGCGCCCCAAAATGAATAGAGTTTCAAGGCCCTGCCCCAGTCCGACCTCACAGCAAACCAGGAAAGGCCAAAAATCATAATCATTGTGGGAACACCCCAGGGCCAAAAGATGTTGGTCGACCAGGGAACCAAATGAGCATTATTCAAAGCAGAGGGAATTAACTCAAGGTCCGTTAAAGGGTTTTTAGCCTTGGGAATTAACAAAAATGGAATGACCAAAGTGCAAAGAGTCGGTAAAATGAAAAACCTATAATTTTTAAACTCTATTTTTCTTTCACGAATGAATTGGTAGCAACCGGCCAATGTCATGAGATGTAAAGTCTGACTTGGATGAATGAGACTTGCTAAAATCAAGAGGACCATCATCCAGCGGTGAAAATTTCTCATAAGTGCCAATGAAGCAAAGACTAACAGTGGCATTACGAGATGTCCCGGATAGGGAGAATGCATCATGCTGGGATAATAAGCTAAATTCAGGCCCCAGGGCTCCATCAATAAAGTCAAAATAACCACGATAGCTGACAAAACTGAATTTTTTTGAAACAACTGACAGAAAGCAAAGAGGGCTAATGCTAAACCCACGTTTTGAAATAAAACATATGCCCAGCACAATATTTTAGGTAATCTTTCGTCCCATCCCATGGAAAGAGTCGTTAATAGATTCGGTAACGAAGCCCGAGCAAGTGCGTTTGCATTTGCGAAATTGCTGTCACTGCTCCAAAACTGCGGGTTTTTAATAAATCTGGCCCAAACCATTGGGTGGTCATCTCCACTGCTGTTAGCCAATCGAGATTCGAATGATCCCACTTGAAGAAAAGTAAAAATTGAGACTATGATGATTAAACAAAAAACATGAAAATTATTTTTCGATTGGAATTGAATCATAGCGAGCATTTTATTCTACTACGGCTTAAGCAAAAAGAGAGGTCAAAACTCGCAATTCAATTTTCCCACCTCAGCTAGGAACACTTAATATTCGATCTGAAATAATTCTGGCATAACGCTTCGCGCCTTAAAAAACCTCAACTCTGTCAAAAGTTTTAATGTTCTTCAAACTATAGTTAACCATCTTCTAGGAATAAATTGATACCTGGCTAAATAAACTTAATGATGGAGTTTACTCATAAATCAATCCAAATAATAAGAGACAAGATTCTAAACTAAGTTTATTTCATACCTAGCCCTCTTGATTAGGCCTCTATAGATTAGACTATGTGAGTGCTTCTTTGTAGTTATGCTAACCGAAGCCCCCCAAGATGAAATCTTAGATCTTTTGTGATCCCTTCATAACTTCTCAAGATCCATCGACATATTTAATGAAGGGCTCGAATGGGTCAGCTGGCCTACACTAATGTAATCGACACCCAAAGCTGCAACTTTGGAGACTTTTTCTAGCGA
>Ga0194131_10005911_pt1 | contig 17301 bp, 16 predicted proteins | sample TA2KigO120mmetaG_FD_148631 | JGI IMG/M metagenome (GOLD analysis project Ga0194131, IMG submission 148631) | Freshwater microbial communities from Lake Tanganyika, Tanzania - TA2015053 Kigoma Offshore 120m | ecosystem: Environmental > Aquatic > Freshwater > Lake | place: Tanzania: Lake... | reverse complement strand
TGACCTGGCAGCAGGTGCAGGCCATTCCGAAGTCGACTCCCGTCATCCTGCCGATCGCAGCCGTGGAACAACACGGGCACCATCTGCCCGTCTATACGGACAGCTTTCTGCTGAGCGAAGTGGTTCGCCGCGCCGAAGCGAAACCCGTGCGGTCCCGGTGAGGATCGGCTAGATTCCGATCCCGCCCTCCGCGCCGTGCAACAACGAAAAACTGGCGGAGTTTAGCGCGTGTGGCAACGGGTGGTGTTACGGAAAGGATTTATACGAATTCCGGCCATTCACATATTCGTTAGCAGGTCCCACGCTGATTGAGGTTTCCGTTCTGTTGGCATGCTCACCTTTGATTGCGCGGCCGGGGTGAACCCGAGTTGCATACAGAGCGAGTGAAATGCTGCCCGGTCGCTAGCCTTCATCGGTTCAGTGCCCGTGGCGTCTTTCACAAACCGGTCGTACAGAACGCAGTAGTGCTCAAACGTGCCTTTGTGAAGCGCGGAAAGTAGGCGGCCTATTACTGGGTGGCCTACGCACCTTATCCACTCTTGGCGGCCCGTTTCCGACATCCAGTCGGGGGGGGGCCGATGGCGCTGGTTACGTCGGGTTCGGTGCCACGTTTTGCAATGCGTGATGGTCTGGCAGTACCTTGAAGCACGTGCAATTTTGTTGGTTTTGGGGGTCTTGGCATTTGGGCTCCTTATGGGTTTTGGTTTGGCTTGCGCAGACCTATCAGACGGTGCAACGAATGAGGGTGCCAGAGATTTCACCCACCCCTCCCCCCGCATGCCGCGCGCCGCCGTCGGCGAGTTTCTCGACGTGATGAACCTCGGCGGCCACGGTAAGCCGCCCATGCTCGCCGCAGTCGCGGCATAGGGGATTCGCAGATAGGAACCGTCGCCGGAATCGTCGCCAATCGGCGTCATAGCCGCGCTCGGTCGAACTGGCGCGGATCACGTCTTGTTGCCGATACGCTCGCGCTTGATGCCGCGCGCATAGGCGAGTTCCCCGTGCGACGGTTTCAGGACAGCCGGGCCGGTTGCAGAATTTCGCCATTATGCGCTCGGAACGGTTTCGTTCGCGGTCGAGTACGAGCGTGGTGCATGTCTGAGAGCACCATACGAATTTTTCATCGCTTCCACTCGGGCTCGCTCACCGATTTCGCGACGATCTCCCAGCAGTCGGCGGGTTCGTCTTCGGGCTTCAGCTTGCCTTGATCGAGAAGGCGGCAGGTCGGCGAGCACCAGCGTTCATGGCCTTCTTTCGGTTTGCCGCATCTGCGGCAGATAGCGCGTGTCATTCGTTCCTCCTCTGTCGTCTCGACAGTGGTACTTCGGGTTAGTGGGTACGGAGTAATTGCAGGCTTCGGCTAGTTCCGCAACCTCCGCAACTTCCGCATGTTTTTCCTATTGCTACCTTCTTTCCGTGTTTTGTGCATGCAGTAGGAAAAAAGTTGCGGAAGTTGCGGAAACGCGGGATCACGGATTCGTCTCCAGCCGGAGTTCAAGCACGATTCCCGCATAGTAATAATCGCTCGACTCTTTTTTCTCTATCCCTCTTTGTTTCAATGCCTTAGTCAGCGCATGTTGAGTTAGAAACGCCAATCCGTTTGGTCTTGAAACTTCCTCATTGAAGGCGAATAACAACTCCTTCGTTCCAACTCGGCCTTCCGCATCTTTTTTCGTCCGTTTGTCGAGCCACGCCGCCACCGGGTCCGTAGCTTCTCGGAAACTTGCGGAACTTTCCGCAACTTTTTGCGGTATGTCGAACCCCTTCAGCCGCAGGTGACCAAGTGCGATGAGTGCCATGTTGAGCGCGCCGGAGAGTTCGGATGGTGACTGTAGTTGTTCGTCCAACTCCCGTTTTGATCGCCGCTCCGAACCTTCGAATGAACGCTCAAACGGTATCACCAGCCACCGCCGGAAGAAACCGTCAGTGCCATCGTTAGATCGCGGATAGGCATTTGCCGAAAACAGCAGCCGCGCGTATGGCCGGAACGTGAATGGATCTTTGTGCTTCCGCTGCGCGTCAATGGCGTCACCGCCAACGATGGCCTTGAACATGTTGGACCCAACAACCAAGTTCGCAGGCAGGTCAGCACAAACATTCGCCAGTTTGCCAACCAAGTCGGCGGCTGCAAAGCGGTCGTCTTCAAGTTGATGTAGCGTCTTCGCTGAGATGTTCTGACGCCCCAGCAAGGCAATAATGGCGTCGATCAGTACGCTTTTGCCATTGCCGCCCGCACCGACAAAGAGAACTGCTTTCTGCTCGCTGACGTCCGGGGTTATCAGCCAGCCGATAAGTTGCCAGATAAGCGGGTGGAAGTCTTTCGGCAGGGTCGAACCTAGGAAAGATTGCCAAGCCGGACATTTCGCCGCCGGGTCGTAGGTGATGGGAAGCTGTACTGGACTTCGATACTCCGGGGTATGTGGTAGCAACTTGCCTGTTCTGATTTCGACCAGCCCGTTAAGGCAATTGATACGGTCAAACGAAGGTATCTCATCAAGATCGGGTGTATGGTTGATTCGGATGTACGCGCATGCCTCATCGCCCAACGCGGATTTCCATTTCGGTAGTTGTCGCCATTTCTCAAGAAGGTCTCGAACCTCGGTGCGGATGATATCTTCGGCCCCTTGTCGGTAGACGCCGCGTGCGTAGATGAACAGCCGCCCGCCCGCGTCCTTCGCGAAGTGGTGGCGTTTTGCGATAGCGTCCACAAGTGAAGGGATCAGCCCGCGCTCATCGTCGAAGTCGTCGCCCTCGTCATCGTCGGCTGGCGCGGCAACCGGCTGGCGAGCGCGCGCGGCGTAGTCGGGAGAGAGGCCGGGTTTATAGAGCTTGCAGACTGATTCAGCCAGCCGCGCCATGTGTGAATCAGGCGGTACGTCCTCGCATCGCCGCGCCGCGATAATCAGCGCCGCTTCGATCTCCGGTTGATCCATGCCCTTCGCGCGCAACGATGACGCAAGTGCGTGCAAGGTGCGATGCTGGACGCCTTTCTTGATCGTGTTCGGGATCGTAAGTGGCCCGCTCGTTTCCGGCCGATGCGCCAGCGCAGCAATGATCTCCGGCGGCGCATCGGCGCATGGACCATCTGGCACGAGTCCGTCGCAGTCCAGCCACTGGTAAACCGTGCCACTCGGATGAAGCGAAGGAGGCGCGACGATATACCCACCGATGCCGCGCACGTCAACGCCTTTGGCAAGTAGACCAGCGGTGTTGCCGATCACGTAGCCGGCAGGCATCCGATAGAGCACGTGCCGCCCAGCGCGCCCGGTGACGGCTTCGTGTGTTGCGGGCAGTTGCTCCGCTTCGTACCACGCCATTCCCGCCGGATCGATGTCGATAACGAAAAACTCGTAGCCGGTGGCGAGACCGATGTTGGCGTTCGGGAGCTTCGTCCACCACGCTTTAATTTGCGCCTCGTCTGTCGTGGCGTCTTTGCAGCCGTGCTTGCTGGCTGGCGTTTTATCACGCGCGCGGAGCGGGTGAACGCGCCAGCCGCGGGCGGCGTAGGCTAGGGCGTGGTCGAGCATGGTGGTTGTCGGCCGGACTGCCGCCGCCGCGCTCATACTTGAGCCTCGCGGCGCTGGCGCGCATGATCGGCTATCACGAAAATTGCTCTCGCGGCCGCTTCGATCTCTTCGGTCGTCGCGAACCAACGAAGCATGTCACTTGCATTCTGGAGGTGCCTGAATGCCGCGCGGCGCGCGCGTTTCCTGTACGACGCGCTTCGCGGATCGCTGGCTGAAAAACGCTTTGCGTCAGCGTGCTGTTGGGGTAAAATGGTCTCGTTCATAAGAAACCCACTTGCCCGGCCCCCGCGCCGGGCCTTTTTTTGAATTTCCTTGTGAACGGTGGAACGGTTCGCTAAACTGGTCGTGTGTCCCTGGTGTGCCACGAAAACGCGGAATGAGCGTTTTAGGCGGTACGAGCGACAAGCCGAATAGTCGAAAACACTGGAAGTTCTTTAGTTTCATCAGTTTTTCCGGCCCTTCGGTTTATCAATTCCCTCCCTGGCCACCATTCACACACGGGAGCTTGGTATGGCGCCATATGTCGAGACTCGCAACGGTGGTCTGTATGTGAGTGGAAGCCGCGTCTCGCTTGACTCGGTGGTGATTCGTTTTCAGCAAGGGCATTCGCCCGAGCGTATCGTCGAATCGTTACCCACGCTTCAACTGGCGCAGGTCTACGGCGCGATCGCGTATTACCTCGAAAACACCGCTGCCGTGGATGCGTACCTCGCCGACAACGACCGTAGAATTGCGGAGATGATTCCGCCGCTGAGCGAGGCCGATCCTGTGCTCTTTGCCAGACTGAATACTGCAATGCGGGAGCTGTGACGGTTCGATTCCTTGCGGATGAGGACCTCGACGCAGGCATCATCCAAGGGCTACTGCGAGTAGCCCCACAAGCAGATATTCTCGACGTGAAATCAACGGGGTTGCGCGGCACGCCGGATCCAGAGATTTTAGCGATTGCCGCCCGCGAAGGGCGGATCGTTTTGACGCACGACCGCAACACGATGACCGCGCACGCGGTGGACCGGCTGACGGCCGGCTTGATGATGCCCGGACTGTTTGTAATCTCGCAGCGAGCGGAGTTGGGCGATGTCATCGACTCGCTGCTATTGGTGTGGTCGGCTTCGGCCGCGAATGAATGGGATGGGCGATTCGTGTTCGTGCCGATTCGGTGAGCGCGTCGCGGTCCAATTAAGCCGGTCCAGGGCAAATGCGATAGCATAGTGCGGCAATGGTCCGATTGAAACTTCTTCTTGCCGCCTCGACAGCGGTGTTTTCGCAGACATTCACCGCCGACCAGGCTCTGACGGGCCGCTCGCTCTATCTCGGCAACTGCGCGAGTTGCCATCTCCCGAACATGTCCGGGCGCAACGAGGCGCATCCGCTCACGGGCGCGAATTTCTTGAACACATGGCGGGGCCGCACGGTGAATCAACTCACCCGCTACATGCAACAAACGATGCCGCCGGGCAACCCGGGCGGGCTCGGCGAAGAGGCGTATCTGGCGCTCTCCGCCTTCATTCTCGAAGCGAATGGCGCCGCACCGGGTTCGCGGCCGGTCGCCGTAAACAGCCCGGTCCGCATCGGCGACGTTTGCAACGGCCAAATGCCGGAGGCGCTGCGAACGGTGCTGGACTCGCCGACGAGCGATCAGGCGGGCCTGTCGACTCGCGCGCGGCCCAAGGGCCACGTCGTGCGCGGAACGGTTAAGAACTTTCGCCCGGTGACCGATGCAATGCTGCGTAAACCCGCGCCGGAAGATTGGCTCATGATTCGCGGCAACTACCAGGCGTGGAGTTACAGCCCGCTCGCCGAGGTCAATACGTCGAACGTGAAGAATCTGCGTTTGAAATGGGCGTGGTCGATGAACGACGGCGGCGCCAATCAGCCAACGCCGATCGTGCATGACGGCATCATCTACCTGTCCAACACCAGCCACACGATGCAGGCGCTCGACGGCCGCACCGGCGATCTGATTTGGGAACACAACGTCGGACCAGAATCACAACGCGCGTATGGCGCCACGCGCGGTATTTCGATCTGGGGTGACAAGGTGTACTTATCGGGCACCGACGCGCGGCTGCACGCGCTCGATGCGCGGACGGGCCGGTTGGCGTGGACTACCGAGGTCGCGCCGCCTCGCCGCGGTTTCAGCAGCACGTCGGGCACGATTGCCATCAACGGAAAGATTCTGCAAGGTCTCACCGGCTGCGGACAATTCAGGGACGAACGGTGTTCCATCAGCGCATGGGACGCCGAGACCGGCAAGCCCGCCTGGAAGTTCCACACCATCGCGCGCGACGGCGAACCCGGCGGCGATACCTGGGGAACGCTGGAAAATCTATTCCGCGCCGGCGGCGACACATGGATCTCCGGCAGTTTCGATCCGGAGTTGAACCGCACCTATTGGGGCGTTGCGCAGGCCAAGCCGTGGATGCGTGTCAGCCGTGGCGCCAAGCTCGGCGACAAAGCGCTGTATACGAATTCGACGCTCGCGATCAACGCCGACAGCGGCAAGCTCGACTGGTACTTCCAGCATGTGCCGCAGGAGAGCTTCGATCTCGACGAAGTCTTCGAACGTGTACTGGTCGACCTCGACGGACGCAAGCTCGTTTTCTCGATCGGCAAGGCGGGCATCCTTTGGAAACTCGATCGGGTCACGGGCAAGTACCTCGACTTAACGGAGACCGTCTATCAGAGCGTCTTCTCAACGATCGATCGCAAAACGGGAGCGCTCACCTATCGCTCCGATATTTTGGAGCAAAAGATCGGGCAGTGGTTCCACGTGTGCCCGAGCACGCAGGGCGGTCACAACTGGCAACCGATGAGCTACCACGCGCCGAGCGCGCAACTGGTGATCCCGTTGAGTCAAAGCTGCATGGAGATGTCGGGCCGCGAGGTGGAAATGAAGGCCGGCTCCGGCGGCGGCGGAGGCAATCGGCACTTTCTCGAAATGCCGGGCAAGAAAGGGATGATCGGCAAACTGGCGGCTTACGACGCACGGACGATGAAGGAGACGTGGGCCGTCGAACAGCGCGCGCCGTTTCTCACCGGCGTTCTCTCGACCGCCGGCGGTGTTGCGTTCGTCGGCGATCTCGACCGCTATTTTAAAGCCTTCGACGTGAAGACCGGTGCGCTGTTGTGGCAGGTGCGGCTCGGAACGACGGTTCAAGGGCATCCGGTCGCGTTCGGCATCGACGGCAAGCAGTACATCGCCGTGACGACGGGTCTCGGCGGCGGGAGTCCGCGTGATGTGCCGCATGTTATCGCGCCGGAGATTCATTTCCCGGGCAATGGGAATGCGCTGTATGTGTTCGAGCTGCCGTCGAACTAGGCCTAAGTCAGCGCTGTTCGTTTTTCGATCTTCGCCTCATCGAGCTCAATTCCGAACCCGGGCCGGTTGGGTAGCGTGATCTTGCCGTCGACGGGCTTGGGGTCCCACTTCTCGAAGTAGTAGTACGAACTCATTTTGCTGATGAGATACTCGACCAGCGGGCATGTCATCGGCGACTGCGATGCGACTACATGCAACGACGAGTGCACGCTGTGGCCGTGCGGAATTACTTGCGCGTCGTAGGCCGATGCGATGCTGCACATCTTGACGAGTTCGCTGACGCCGCCGCACCATTCGGGATCGGACTGCACGACCGTGATCGCGCCGGCTTCGAGAAACCGCTTCACTTCCCAGCGGCCGTAGAAGTGCTCGCCGGTCGCCACAGGCACCGACGTCGCCTTCCGCAGCGCGACGAAGCTCTCCATCTTGTCGGGATGAAACGCCTCTTCGATCCACCGCGGGCGATACTGCTCCACCTGCTTGGCCCACTGAATTGCGTAGTTCAAATCCCACCCCATGAACGCGTCGAACATCAGGTCGCAGTCGTTGCCGACGGCCTCGCGCAGGTGCCGCAGCATCTGTACGTTTTTCTCAAGCCCCACCGCGCCATCGCCCGGCCCAAGCGGCATAAACCACTTCTGATGACGGAAGCCCTGGCGCTTAAATTCGGCGGCGGTCTTGCGCATGCGGTCGGGCTCGACGCTGTGGCCGAGACAACTTCCATAAGCCTCGACGGCGGGTCGCGTCGGCCCGCCCAGCAACCGATACACCGGCGTGTTGAAGTAGCGGCCGCGCAAGTCCCACGCGACGTTGTCGACCGCGCTGATGGCCATCATGAAGTGGCTCGAGCGCGAGTGGCGATTGAGCCGGAACATCTTGTCCCACAGCGTCTCGCCGGCCAGCGCGTCCTTGCCTTTTACAAACGGCCGCAGTTGGCGATAGACGACGACGGCGACTTCGTCATCGATGGGACCGTATAGTCCTTCGACGCCTTCGTTGGTCGTCATGCGCAAGTAGATCTGCGCGGCGCGCGCTTCGCCGGCGGGACGTTCGCGCTCGCGATATTCGGCGGGGCGGTGCTCGGCGTAGACGTGCAGCGGGTTGACCTGATGCTGGCCCTTGGCGTCGCCGGCTTCCACTTTGCGGCGGCCTTCGATGCGAATCAGTTCGAGGTCCTTGATGGTCGCTTGCCCGCTGGTGCGAGCGCGCTCTTGTGCGTTCATCAAGGCCGGGAAAGCGGAGGATAAGAGGAGATCTCTGCGGCGCATGTCGTTGGCGATTCTAACACGCCCTCCTAACAAACGATGCGCAGCCAAATCTGCTCTTCGTGGACTTCTCGCGGCGGAATGCCGTTGGCCGTGAGCGCCTTCGAAACGCGCTCGCCGTGCCGCGGCGGTACTCCGCTGATGATGACACGCCCGCCGGGACGCAACACGCGGCGCATCTCGGCGGCGTGATTGGCGATGGTTTCGGCGTTCAAATTCGCCAGCAGCAGGTCGATTGACGCATCGCGAATCGAGCGGATCGATCCCGTGAAAAGGCCGATCGCTTCAGGCAGATCGAGTCTCGCGGCGCGCACTGCGTCGTCGTCGATGTCGCAAGCCGCCACTGTTTTGGAACCAAGCGCGTGTGCCGCCAATGCCAGAATTCCCGAGCCGGTTCCGAAGTCCAGAACGGCGTCGCCGGCGCTCCATTCGCGTTCGAGCGCTTCCAGGCAGAGTTGTGTTGTCAGGTCGTTGCCCGTGCCGAAACCGATGCCCGGATTAATCACCAGGCGCACGCGACCTTCGGGCACAGCGTCTTCATTCCACGGCGGAACGATGAACCAGCGTTCGCCGACAACGCGCGCGGGCCACGCCGCGCGGCTCTCGGCGGCCCAGTCGACATCCGGCTCTTGCTCCCAACGCGGCGAGTAGTCCGTAAACTCCGAGTGATCGATCGGCGATTCGAAGAAGGCGCGCAGCGCGCACTCGTTGCCGGGGAGATCGGTTTCGGTAACTCCCGCCGTACCCGCCTCCCAAAGCCCGGCGAGAATTTTGTCTTTGTCGTCGTTCCCGCAAGTCAAATGAAGAGAGACCATCTCTTTCCATAGTCGCCTTTTCAAATTCGATCTACAATGACCATTCGAGGCGGCCTGTTCCGCTAGAGTGTGTAGAGTGTCTCTTTCCATCCGGATCGCCGGAGTAGGCGTTTACGTTCCGAAACAAGCCGTGAGCGCGGCGGATTTGGACGCGCGGCTGGGCGTTGCGCCAGGGACGACCCTCGCGCAAAACGGTGTCGCTATGCGTTACTTCGTCGACGAAAACGAGACCGCGAGTTTCATGGGCGCCGCCGCGGTCGAGCGCGCGCTGCTGTAATCGTCGCTCGATGTTTCCTGCCTTGACGCGATTCTGTTTTCCGGCGTCATGTCCGAGCAGTCGATGCCGTCGACCGCCATTCTGATTCATCAACGCCTCGGCGCCCGCGCCCAGGGGACCGCGTGTTTCGACATCAACGCGTCGTGCGCCGGATTCCTGCGCGGCATGGAGATGGCCGCGGCCGGCATCCAAAGCGGCATCTGGGAACGAGTAGCGGTAGTGTCGGTCGAGTTGTCGTCGAAGGGTCTGCGCTGGAGCGATCTCGACACCTGCACGCTGTTTGGCGACGGCGCCGCCGCGGCGGTGTTCGAAGCGTCGAACGATGCGAGCGCCATCCTTGCCATCCGCAGTGAGACGTTGAGCCAGGGCGCGGACTTTTGCCAAATGCGCGCCGGCGGATCGCGCTTCAACGTTCGGACGCCACCGCCGGAATTTGACGACTACCTCTTCGCGATGAAAGGCCGGCCGTTGCTGCGGCTCGTGCAACAGAACTTTCCGCGATTCCTGGGCGAACTGCTTGCCGAAACGCCCACCCAACTTGTCATCCCGCATCAAGCCAGCGCAGTGGGTCTGGCGTTTCTGCGGAAAGAACTCGCGCCATATGGGCTGCCCGCCATCGAGATCCTGCCGTCGTTCGGCAATCAGGTCAGCGCATCGATCCCGTTCGCGTTGCATCATGCAATCGCGAGCGGCGCCTTGAAGCGCGGCGACACGGCGCTGCTGGTCGGCACCGCCGCCGGCGTGACGATGAACGGCATCGTGTTCCGGTATTGACGTGCGGATAACTCTGAAACGCGCCGGATACTGCAGCCAGCGAGCGTGGTTCGCCGATCGATCCTCGTTCTCGCGCTGGATTCGATTCCCCGCGATGATCGCAATCATTGAGCATCCTCGATTGGGCCGTGTGTTATTCGACTGCGGCTACGGCAGCGCGCTCGTCAACGCCACAAGCGCGGGCGCGCGGATGTACAAGCTCGGCCTGCCTTTCGTCTTGCCGGAGAACGAACGCATCGCGACGGGCGCCGATCGGATCTTCCTTTCGCACTACCATCCCGATCATATCGGCGGGCTTCGCGATGTGTCCGGCGCGCCACCGATTCTGTGTTCGCGCGACGGCCTCGCGCGCCTGCGGTCGCTGCGCGGGATTGCTCTGCATCGCGCCGCGTTTTTTCCGGAGCTGTTGCCGGATGACTTCGACGCGCGTGCGGAAGCGATTGAAGACCTGCCGCTCGTGGCGGGCATCGGTCCGTTTGAAGAAGGCCGCGACGTCGCCGGCGACGGTTCGCTGATCGCGATCGCGCTGCCCGGCCACGCAGCCGGCCAGTACGGACTGCTTTGCGATCGCCGCGTTTTTCTTTGCGCCGACGGCGCCTGGCTGCGCACGAATATCGTCGACCGCCGCTGGCCCGCGTGGCCCGTGCGCGCGCTGGTCGATGACTACGCCGCGTTTACGGGGACGCTCGAGAAACTGCACGCGCTTTCGAAGTCGCATCCGGAACTTCAGATCATTCCCTCGCATTGCGAGGACTCGATCGCCGCATATGGGCAGCACGGTTGAGATCGTCCGCGCTTTCGTGAAGGCGCGCTGGCCGCGTGTGCGTCGCGTACCTATTGACGACCGCCCGGTCGAAACCGTGCGCGAATTCGAAGCGAACTTCGCGGCCCGCAATGCGCTCGGCGTGACGCTGGCCGAAGCTCGCGAAGAAGCCGCGCGCGAACTGGCCGGCGGCGCGCCGCGTTATCCCGGCTACAGCTTCGGTTTTTCGAGCGGCACGCTGGGTGAGCCCGGAGTCTTTCTTACGAGTGAACGGGAGCGCGATCGCTGGGTCGGTGCGGTCCTCGGGAAATTTCTGCCGTCGCGGATGCTCACCGGCGCCAGCATCGCGTTGATCCTCAAACACAGCAACCGGCTCTACACCGATGTGCGCAAGACGCGCCGCTTGCGCCTGCACTACTTCAACGCAGCCGCGCCGGTCGATGATTGGGCCGCTGCATTGCGCGACGCAGCGCCGGATATTCTCATCGGCCCGCCGAGTGTTTTGGAACAACTGGCATTGCGGCAGCGTATCCGGCCGAGCCTGTTGATCGCCGGCGCCGAACCGCTGTTTCCACAAGATGCCGCGCTGCTTCATGACGCTTTCGGCATCGCTCCGCGCGTGATCTACCAGGCCAAGGATGGATTCCTCGGCACCGGTTGCGCGCACGGCCGTGTGCACTTGAACGAAGACCTCATTCACTTCGAGCGCATCGATATCGGACGCGGACGGTTCGTCCCCGTCATCACTGACTTCACGCGCACCAGCCAGATCTACCGGCGTTTTCGTCTCGACGATGTGTTGATCTCCGCGAAAGCTTCCTGTGCGTGTGGCAGTCCGCTCGCGGGTGTTGCCGCGATCGAAGGCCGGGCGAACGATGTGCTGTTGATTGGCGATCGAATCATTACTCCGTACGAGTTGAACGACGCGCTCGGCCGCGCGATGGAATACACCGTCACGCAGACCGAGCCAGACCGTGTAACCGTTGCCGGCGGGGACTCGGTCGATGCGCTCACCAAGTTCCTTCATCCAGCCACGGTGACCGCGGTGCCGTACGAACCGCCGCGCCTCGGTGAAAAACGCCGCCGCGTACGACGTCTATTCGACCCTCATAACGATTGGCTGAGCCGGTTCACGGTTGCAAGAAACGTCGCACCCGGCGTGTAGGCGCGCGCGTAGTCGCGGAATTTTGCCAACGCCGGCCACTGTGTGCGATCGAGTATCCGTTCGAGCAGCGGAGCGGCTCGCGCGATCGAGTTTGTACGCAAGCCGAGGCCGCGGTACTCCAGGCGCGCGGCGTAGTCGAACTGATCGTAATCGCGCGGCACGGCTAGGCACGGCAGACCCGCGGAGATCGCCGCATACGCGATGCCCGTACCGCCATGATGAATCACCGCATCGAAGCCTTCGATGTGCCGCTCGTAGTCGAGAAACGAAATGGCGCGGACGCGGCCGGTGCGCTCCGGCGGCTTGTACTCCGGATCGCCGAAGGAGACGAAGAAGTGAACGTGCGGCATCGCCTTGGACAATTCGCGCACTTCGTCCATCAGCGTTCGCTTGGCCCACAGCAGATGTGTGCCGTGTGTGACGAGCACGCGCGGGTGCGGCTCCAGGAACTCGAACGGCGGTCCTTGGTCGGGCGTCGCGAACACCGGTCCGAGCATCTGGAAGCGTGACGGCCAGTCGCACTCAAACTCCAGCTCGCTAATGCCGAATCCAAGAATGGCGTGCGGTGAATAAATCGCTTCGCTGCCGTCTTCGCGATAGACGCTGCGCAGGCCAAGCCGCCGGAATTCTTCGCGAAACAGCAAGGCCACGGTTTGTTTGAATGTGCGAATCACCGCGCGGCTCGCGGCGTCGCGCAGCGGCGATCCGGGCATCCATCCTCCGCAGTAGGAAGGGATGCCGCTCCGCGTCTCGATGGTGATTGGCGTGGCCGCCGTTGTGATCCAGGGAATGCCCAAACGATCGGCGGCCAGCCCGGCGACCGGTGCTACGGAATCGGCGACAATCATGTGCGGCCGCTCACTGCGCCAAAGTTCGACAAGCTCGTCCCCGATGGCCGGCAGCAATCGCAGGTTTTGTCGAAACTGCGCGAGTAGCCGGAAGGGATTACTGCGAGCCGGTTCGGCCGTGTTGGCGATCGATTCCAGCGTGTCCATGCCGATCGACCGCAACCGAATCGCGCGGTGGCCGAAGCGTTCCACGGTGGAGACCTTGCGCGGACCCGTGATGACATCCGTTTCGAAGCCGGCGCTCTTGGCGGCATTGGCCAGCGCCATCAGCGGATTCAAGTGCCCGGCAAAAGGCGGCGCGACGAAAACGATGCGCTTCATGCCGCGCCTTTCAACAAGCCCACCACGATTCCGCGCACCTCGTGCGATTCCCAATATCCAAGGTGATCCGCCTCGCAGTACGTGTTTACCGGCCCCCGATAAAGCAGTCGGCTCCATCCGTCGCGGAGGCCTTGCAAAACGCTGACTCTCCGCATATCGAGCGAATACGGCCGCCACATCGCCGGTCCGAGCGCGACGATGCGCGCGTCGATCGGCAGTACCGTCGTGGCCGCCGCTAACATTTGGAGGCCGCAGCTTCCCGTGACGATGACGAGCTTGTTTTGAAGCAACGGACGCAGAGCCGCGGCGATCGCGCGCCGAAGCTGCTCCGATGTCAGGCTCCAGACGAATTGCAGCGAATTCCGCGCGGCGGCGACGGGAAGGGAAGCGTCGCGCACCTCGCAATCAAACGCCGGATGAAACGGAAATCCGGCGAGCAGCGGTTCGGCGTCCGGCGGCGCAACGGCCTTGAGAAAGTCCACCTGCGAAGGCATCAGGCGGCTGGACCGAAACGAACTCTGGCCGGTGAGCAGCACAACGCGCGGACGGACAGGCGCGCCCAGGCTGTCGCGGTAGTCAAGCGCGCGTAGCTGTGTGCAATAGCCCATCTGTTATTTGTAGCGAATCTCGCCACCGGCCATCTCGATCTTGCGCGTGCGCCATTGCAGTCGCCCCGGCCGGATCAAGGCGAGTGCGGACCAAAGAGGCGTGCAAAGGTCCGCCGCCGCTTCAAAAAGCAGATCGACAATCGAACTCGCAACGCCCGTAATTCGCCACAGCGCCACGCGATTGACAAGCGCCTTCGTGAGCAGCAACGCAAGCCACGCGGCGGCGCGCGCTTCGACGATCGCCGCGATGAGCCCCGCCAACGGCAACAGGCCCGGCAACACAATCCAGAACACCGTCGCCGCCGACAGATTTCCGCGCAAGTAGTAGCTCGCGAAAATCATCCAGCGCCGCATCACCCGCGCATAGTGCGCAAACGACGCGATTGTCATTGCAACGTGTGCGGGCGCGGCGGTCTGCGTGATCGCGAACCCATTGCGAAGATACAGCCGCGCCACCGCGTAGTCGTCGGTGAGTTCATGCCCGGCGGCGGCGAATCCGCCCAGCGCGCGAAGCTGCGTGGTGTCGGCCCCGTAGATCATTCCGTTAATCGTGCGCTGCAAGCCCAGCCGCGAAGCCGGCAGATACGTCAACAGTGCGTTGCCGTTGACGAAGCCGCCGGTGAGACGCTCATAAACACTACTCTTCGCGACAAAAACCGGAAGCCCGGTTGCGAGTGGCCGCTCGGGCAGCAGGGAACCGCCCGGCAGAAACGTGTCGTCGTCGAGCACGATCAATCGCCCGGTCTCGACCATCGGAAGCGCCCGCTCCAACTTGGCCAGTTTCGGATTCTCCCCGTCGCGCGGGCCCGGGCCGATCACCACACGCAGCTTTGTGTGCAACGGCGCAAGTTCCGAGGCGATGCGCTGCGCCTCCGCGTCGTCGTCATCGATCAGCCACAGGAATGCGGCATCTGGATGCGCTCGCAGATTCGCTGCGAGCGCACCAGCGAGTTGTGGATCGCCCGCGAGAATCGGCTGGATAATTGTCACATCGGCGGAGGCGGTGCAAACATCGCGTCGCACCATTGCAAGCCGCGCGGCGACGAGAACGACATACAACGCGCCAAGCCAGAGAGTCATGATTGGCGCTGCTGCCACGCAATAAATTGTTCGACGCCCTCGGCCAGCGACACCGGCGGCGGCCCGAACGCCGCCAGCATCTTGCTCACGTCGAACGTCTTCGAGTACGCCATCACTTCCACGCCGAATCGCGTGACCGGCGGTTCCCGGAAGCCGAGAAGGTAGTCCGAGACCAGTTCCGCGCCGCGCGCGAATAACATCGCCGTAGCCACGCCAACGTTCTTGCGCGGCCGAGGCAGCCCCAGCTTGTCGAGCATCGCGTCGAGGAACGGATACAGCTCCACCGGCTCATTGTTGGTCAGGTTGAATTCGCCGCCAATGTCACTCTCCAGCGCGCGTTCGATGTAGTGCGAGAGGTTGTCGATGTAGATCAAATCGGCGCGCGGCGAAACGCCATCGGCGCGCACGATACGCGGCAGCTTGCCTAGCTCGGCCGCGCGAAGAATGCGCGGAAACAACACCGTGTCGCCCGGGCCGAACACCGCGCGCGGCCGCAGGATCACCGCGTTCAATTTCGATTGCCGCACCAACTCTTCGGCGGCGCGCTTGGTCGCCGCGTAGTCGTTGATCGCGCGCGCCGGCAGCGGCGAGTCCTCGCGGATGTTCTCCTGATCGGCGCCCGCGGTGTAATGCACGCTGCTGGACGAAATAAAAACGAATCGCGCGATACCGTTGCGCGCGGTCCAGTCGAGCACATGTGCGGTAGCGTCGACGTTAGAAGCCTGGTAGTCACGCCGTGCAGCCCACGGAGATGCCAGCGCGGCGCAGTGCACAACGGCATCGGCGGCGGGCAGCGTGCCGATGGGCTCGCGGAGATCGCACCGGATGTGTTCGTCGACGGCGCCCTCGCGCGGATCCGTTCGGCTAACGCCGATGACGTGATGGCCGAGCCGCCGCAGGTGCGCACCCAGCGCGCCGCCGACAAATCCGCTTACGCCTGTAACGAGAATGCGCCGGGGCATCAAAAAATCCCCAGCAGCCGCCACCAACCGAACCCAATTGTTCCCCAAATCAGAAAATTCACCGTCACCACGACCGCGCCAATTCGCCACCAGTCGCGGAACGAGACATACTCCTGCGCGAAGAACATCGGCGAAGGAGTTGTGCCGTAATGAGTCAGACCCGCCGACAGATTCGCGAAGCATGCGAAGGCGTACGCGACCAATCCGATCGGCGCGCCCTTGACGACGAGCAATGCCAGAAACGGCGGATACATCGACAGCAGATGCGCCGAGATGCTCGCGAACCCGTAATGCGCGTAGGCATAGATCAGCAGTGTGCAGACGAAAAACAGCGGCCAGGTGAAGTCGGCGAACCACGCGCCGGCGGTCTCGGCGAACACGCGGGTCACACCGCTGTCGTTCAGCGCCTTGCCCATGCGCACCATTCCGCCGTACCAGATGAACACGTCCCAGGCGTTGTGCTCGGTGCGCACGTCGTGCCATGTCAGTACGCCGGTGATCAACAGCGCCGCCGCGCCCAGCAGCGCCGTGAGCGTGATGTCGAATTTGTGAATGCCGCTGGTCGCCCACGCGGTGCAGACAGAAACGAACACCGCGGCCAGGATTTTTTCATTCGGCGACATCGGCCCCATCTTCGCCAGTTCGCCCCGTGCGAATGCCGATGCCTCCGGCGTGCGATGGATTTCGGGTGGATACATCCACCGCACCAGGAACGGAATCGCCGCCAGCGAAACCAATCCGGGCACAATGCCCGCGACCAGCCAACTCGACCACGTGATGGTGAAACCTTGCTGCGCCGCCATCTGCGCCGCGAGCGGATTGGACGCCTGCCCGGTGAAGAACATTGCCGCCGTCACGCAGATCGATTGATAGACCGCGACCATCAGGAACGATCCCAATCGCCCCGCCGTCGCCCCAGGCCGCGAATCGTAGAGTTCGGCGATCGATCGCGTCAGGGGCAGCGTCACGCCGCCGGATCGCGCCGAGTTCGAAGGGATGATCGATGCCAGCGTCATATCGCTGGCCGCCAGCGCGTACGTCACGCCGAGCGTCGTCGTGCCGAACCACTGAATGAACAACAACGCGATGCGCCGCGCCAGGCCCGTATTCAACAGCGCCCGGGAAATGAAGAAAGCGACCAGCACCAGCCATACCGTCGGATCCGCATACCCGCCCAGCGCCGACGTCACGGTCAGGCCGCCAACAACCGCCGTCATCGTCACCCCGATGAATACGATCGCGCCGCCCGGTATCGGCTGCAAGACCAAGCCGGTCACGGTTGCGACGAACAACGCGAACAAACGCCACGACTCCGGTTTCAGCGACTCAGGCCGCGGAAAGCCGTGAGCGATCGCGAAATAGATCAGGACCAGAATCCCGAAACCGCGAATGGTTCGAAGCATGGACGGCCATCATAACACCACCAGGGCCTATGGACTACGGATCAATCTGAGTCGGAAAACTCCGCGTTTCGCGCCATACTGTACCAGATCCGTCCCCGCAGACATTGGCGTTCCGCCGCAAGCGCCTGAAAGGCTGGTTTCAGGAATAGACATGAAGTTGAGTCGACTCGC
>Ga0194131_10005907_pt1 | contig 17317 bp, 15 predicted proteins | sample TA2KigO120mmetaG_FD_148631 | JGI IMG/M metagenome (GOLD analysis project Ga0194131, IMG submission 148631) | Freshwater microbial communities from Lake Tanganyika, Tanzania - TA2015053 Kigoma Offshore 120m | ecosystem: Environmental > Aquatic > Freshwater > Lake | place: Tanzania: Lake... | reverse complement strand
CGCTGCGTCCGGTGCGGTGCGCCGCGTCCGGTGCGGTGCGCTGCGTCCGGTGCGGTGCGCCGCGTCCGGTGCGGTGCGCCGCGTCCGGTGCGGTGCGCCGCGTCCGGTGCGGTGCGCCGCGTCCGGGCGGTGCGCTGCGTCCGGTGCGGTGCGCCGCGGACGCCGGGTTGGATCGTCGACGACGTGCGTCTGCGCTTCCCGGCGCGTCAGCCGCTCGACGGCTGCCGCCGATCTCCGCCGTGTCCCGGGCCGCTCAGAGCGGGACGCCGGCCGCGTGCTGCGGCAGGTCGTCGGTGATCGCGAACCAGGGCGCCTTCGACGCGACGAAAATGTGCATCTCCGGACGCGTCCCGGGGGCGTCGTCGAACGCCCCGAGCGGTGTCACCACGATGCCGCGGCCGGCATCGTGACGCGGCACCTTGCCGCCGCAGGTGCGGCAGAACGTCTGCGTGAAGAACCGTGCGTCGGGAATCTTGTAGGAGGCGACCTGGTCCGCGCCCTGCGTGATGCGAACCGCGTCCTGCGGCGCGATCACGTTCGCCGCGTGCGCGGCGGAGCGCGCGAGCCGGCAGCGCGAGCAGTGGCAATTTCGCGCGGTGACGGGCGTGCCTTCGAGGACGAAGCGGACCTCGCCGCACAGGCAGCTGCCGCGCCGCCCCCTGGGCACCGGTGGCACGGGCAGATCGTCGAGCACGGGCGCGTCGTCGCCCGGCTCGAAGGTCGCGTGCTGCGGCAGGCCGTCGGTGATCTCGTACCAGGGCAGCTTCGAGGCGACGAAGACGTGCGCCACCGGCCGCACGCCGGGATCGGTCGTCAGCGAGCCGATCGGGACCGCGAGCCGGCCGTCCAGCGCCGCCGAGGGCACGACCGATCCACAGCGTCCGCAGAAGCCGCGCACGAACGCGGGCGAGGTCGCGTAGCGGGTGACGTTCTCCGCGCCGCGCAGCCGGAAGCCCGCGCCCGGCGCAAAGGCGTAGGTCGCGAACGGCGTCCCGTGCGCCTTCCGGCAGCGCGAGCAGTGGCAGTGGGTCATGCGCTCGAGCGGACCTTCGGCAGTCCACTCCACGTCGCCGCAGAGGCATCGTCCGTGCTGCATCGGTTCCCTCTCGTACCCATCGTCATTCCGTCCGCGCGGGGCAGCGTCCAGGGCCCTCCACGCGTGGCGAGACGCGGGGCCGTCCGCTAAGCGTCGAGGTTCACCGGACCGGGCATCCCATGGGCGAAGAAAACAGCGAGATCGCGCGCGAGGTCGCGCGCCGGCGGACGTTCGCGATCATCTCGCACCCGGACGCCGGCAAGACGACGCTCACCGAGAAGCTGCTGCTGTTCGGCGGCGCCCTGCGCGAGGCCGGGGCCGTCCGGGCGCGGCGTGCGCAGCGCCACGCGACCAGCGACTGGCTCGAGATCGAGAAGCAGCGGGGCATCTCCGTCTCGAGCTCGGCGATGCACTTCGTCTACGACGAGTTCCGCGTCAACATCCTCGACACGCCGGGCCACAAGGACTTCAGCGAGGACACCTACCGCACCCTGATCGCCGCGGACAGCGCGGTGATGCTCATCGACGCCGCGAAGGGCGTCGAGGCGCAGACGCGCAAGCTCTTCGAGGTCTGCCGCATGCGCGGCATCCCGATCTTCACCTTCGTCAACAAGATGGATCGCTACGGCCGCGACCCGCTCGACCTGATGGGCGAGATCGAGGAGGTCCTCGGCATCGACGCCGTGCCGCTCAACTGGCCGGTGGGGCAGGGCAGCGACTTCCGCGGCGTCTACGACCGCCTCGGGCTCCGGCTGCAGCTCTTCTCCGGCGGCGCACACGGCACGAGCCTCGTCGACGAGACCGACATCGACGGCGCGCACGATTCCGAGCCCGTCCGCGCGGCGCTCGGCGCGAAGGCCGACGAGCTCGCCGAGTCGCTCGCGCTGCTCGAGGGCGCGGGCGCGCCGTACGATGCCGGGCGCGTGCGCGCCGGCGAGCAGTCGCCGATGTTCTTCGGCAGCGCGCTGACCAACTTCGGCATCCAGCCGTTCCTCGAGCGCTTCCTCGAGCTGGCGCCGCCGCCCGCCGCGCGGCCGTCGTCGAAAGGGGTGATCGGCCCCGTCGCGGAGCCCTTCTCCGGCTTCGTCTTCAAGATCCAGGCGAACATGGACCCCGACCACCGCGATCGGGTCGCGTTTCTCCGCATCTGCTCGGGGAAGTTCGTCCGCGGCAGCACCGTCAAGCATGTACGCACCGGCAAGCCGATCCGGCTCGCGAACTCGACGCTGCTGCTCGGGCAGGGCCGCGAGGAGGTGGACGAGGCGTGGCCGGGCGACGTGGTCGGGCTGTTCGACCCCGGCGTCTTCCGCATCGGCGACACGCTCTCCGAGAAGGGCGACTTCTCGTTCGCGGATTTTCCGGTGTTCCCGCCCGAGCACTTCATGCGCGTCGAGCTGGGGCTGGTCGAGAAGAGGAAGGCGCTCGCCAAGGGCCTCGAGCAGCTCGCGCAGGAAGGCGCCGTGCAGGTCTTCGCCGAGGTCGGCGGCGTCAACTCGGCGCCGATCGTTGGCGCGGTCGGCCCGCTGCAGTTCGACGTCCTGCGTCACCGCATGGCGAGCGAGTACAAGGTCGAGCTCCGCCTCTCGCCGATGCCGCACAACGTCGCGCGCTGGCCGCGTGGCGCGTTCGACCCGGAGATCGTCAAGCACTCGCAGCTGGTCAAGCTGGTGCAGGACCGCGAGGGACGTCCGGTCCTGCTGTCGGAGAGCGCGTCGTACCTGCAGCGCCTGGTCGAGCGGCACGAGGGGCTCGAGCTCGCCGACCGGGCGTAGGAACGCGAGGTCCCGGCCGCGTCGTATGGCCGGCCAGCGCGGTGCACCAGCGCAGCAGCGCGACGGCGCGCGCGACCTGCGCTGCGCGGTACTCCTGTCGCTCGGCCGCCTGACGCTCCGCCCGCGCGACGATCTGCGCGGCGGCCGTCCGCGGGGTGCCGGCGCCGAAGGGCGGGTGCGGGTCGTACTCGACCGCGGGCTGGATCGCCTCCGCGGTCTCCCGCCCCGCGACCTCGGCGACGATGCGCAGCGCGAAGTCGATGCCGGCGGTGACGCCGCCGCCGGTGACGACGTTACCGTCGACCACGACGCGATCGTCCACCGGGATGGCGCCGAAGTCGACGAGGAAGTGCCGTGACATCCAGTGCGTCGTCGCGCGGCGGCCGTGCAGCAGGCCGGCGGCGCCGAGCACGAGCGCGCCTGTGCAAACCGAGGTCACCCAGCACGCGTCCGGAGCCACGCGCCTCAGGAAGGCGAGCACCTCGGCGTCGGTGAGCAGCTCGTTCACTCCAGGTCCGCCGGGGACGCAGAGCAGGTCGAGCGGCGGACACGCGTTCAGGATCGTCGTCGGGATCAGCGCGAGGCCGTGCTCCGTGCGCACCGGCCCGGCGTCCTTCCACATCAGGTGAATCTCCGCACCGGGCAGGCGCGCGACGATCTCGTAGGGGCCGATGAGGTCGAGCTCCGTGAGGCCGGGGAAGATCAGGAAGCCGATCCGCATGGGGGTTGACCCTCAGTCGATCCAGAGCCGCGCGAGCTCGATCTCGACGACCGCGAAAGGTGCGGCGCGAACGACGTCGCCGCCGGCGTGCGTCTCGGCGATCATCCACCGGCCGCCTTCGAGCGCGAGCAACTCGAGCGTGCGCGCCAGCGGGTCGACGAGCCACACGTGATGTGCGCCCTCGCGCGCGCGCAGAGGGCGAGATTGCGCGTGCGGGCGATGCGCGCCGTGGACGGCGACAGCGTCTCGCACAGCCAGTCGGGCGCGAACTCGAAGTACGGCTCGTTCGGGACGCGCGGCAGGCGTTCGCACCGCCAGCCCGCAAGGTCGGGCACCACGACGTCGCTCCCGAGGTGAAGCTCGGGTTCGGACAGAATCCACCACCCCCCGGGCCGTCCTGCGCCATGGGGCTCCCGACTGAACCCGCCTCCGATCGCAAGGCCGAGCTGGAACGATGCGAGCGCGTACGGGTTCGCGGGCCGCGGGCTCAGGAACAGCTCGCCGTCGAGGATCTCCGCGACCTGGTGCTCGGGTGCGGCGAGCACGTCGTCATGGGTCGCCTTGCGCTTCGGCTCGGCCACGGTCGCGACGCCACCATCCACGACGATGCGGTAGAAGCGACCGCATCGGGCCGCCATGGCAGGAACGACACGGAACGATCCGCAGCGACGCGCCGACGAGTCGGAACGATCCGCAGCGACGCGCCGACGAGTCGGAACGATCCGCAGCGACGCGCCGACGAGTCGGAACGATCCGCAGCGACGCGCCGACGAGTCGGAACGATCCGCAGCGACGCGCCGACGCGGACGAGCCCGTCCCGGATGCCGGCGACCGTGTCGGCGCTACGCCGGCGCTACGCCGGAACCCACACCCCGTGGAAGCCGAACGGCACGCGCCGCGGCAGCGCGATCTCCGCGACCGGGCCGCTGGCCACGTCGAGTGCGTCGAGGATCACGAGGTCGCTCGCGTCGCGCGCGCGGTCGTAGACGTAGCTCAGCAGCCATCCGTCGCCCTCGCCCGGACCGCCCGGAACGAAGAACGCCTCCGCGGCGTGCCGCGTCGGGCCGGGGTTCCAGGTGCGGACGTCACCGCTGCGGAAGTCGACCTGTGCCACGCCGACGAAGTTCGGCGTGAGCGGATGGTCCTCGCCGTAGACCAGCCAGCCGTAGCGGTACGGGCGGCCGCTGAAGCGGCGGTCGTGCGTCGGCAGCTCGAGGTCGCGGTCGGTCACCACCTCGTCGCGGAAGCGGAGCTGATCGCCGCCGGTGTCGACGCGCCAGCGGTGCAGCGCGAGCGGTGCGGCGCCGAAGCGCTCGCCGGCGAACATGTAGTCGTGCCGGCAGACGTCGAGCACGATCTCGTCGCCGTCGCGGTACGCGTTGACCTCGTGGTAGACGTAGCAGGGGTCGATCTCGACCCAGCGGATGTCGCTGCCGTTTCCGCCGAGCGGCATCACGCCGATGCGCGCGCCGTAGTCCGCCTGCCAGGCGAACGGATTGCCGGCGCCGCTGACCGCTGCGTTCAGGTCGAACAGAACGGGCAGCTCCCAGAAGACGACGTCGCGCTCGGTGATCGCGAACGAGTGGATCATGGTCGAGGCCGTGACCGGGATCTGGCTCGAGTGGACGATGTTCCCGGCCGGGTCCGCCACGTGGTACGTCAAGTATGGCGAAAAGAACCAGTAACCGAAGAAGTGCAGGTTGCCGGTCGCGGGGTCGATCTTCGGGTGTGCGGTGAACGACGTGTTCAGGCGGCCGTCGAAGTCGTGCACGCCGATCGTCGAGAGGTCGTTCGGGTCGATCACGTACGGCGCGCCGACCTCGCCCGACAGCAGCAGCCGACCCCCGTGGTACACGCAGCTCACGTTCGACTGGTGGTTGCCGCCGATCGGCAGGCCGGGCGCGTCGCTGAAGCCTCGGCCCTGCTCGTAGAACGGCGTGCGGACGTAGCGGTTGCGGTACCAGGCGGCACGACCGCCCTCGAGCCGCACGCCGTGGAGCATGCCGTCGCCGAAGAACCAGTGCGGCGACACGCCGCTCTGCGGGTTCGAGCCGTTGCGGACGTAGAGCCCCGCGAGCTCGCGCGGGATGCGGCCGCGCACGGGCAAGTCGAGTGCGGTCGCCTCGTCGTAGACGGGAGCAAAGTTCCCCTGCAGCCAGAACGGCGTGCCGGGATCGACCTCGAGCGGAGGTGCAGTGGTACTCGCGTCGCCGCAGGCGGAGAGCAGGGCGGAGGGCAGGGCGAAGCCGGCCGCGAGCAGCGCCGAGCGCTGCAGGAAGGCGCGGCGGCCGAGCGGTTCAGGACGCAGGAGCTTGCTCATCGAAAAAACCCCTGATCGGCCGCGACGGTCTCTTCGTCGTGCTTCATCGTGTCGAGATGCCGCCGTCGACGGGGATCACGGCCCCGGTCACGTACGCTCCCGCACGAGAGGCGAGATAGATCGCGATGCCGGCCATGTCCTCGGGCTCGCCGATGCGGCCGAGCGGGCACGACGCGACGATCGCATCCTTGAACCGGTCGAGCGTCGCCGCCATCATCTTGCTCTCGAACGGTCCCGGCGCGACGGCGTTCACGGTGATGCGCTTGCCGGCGAGCTGCATCGCGAGCACCCGCGTCATGTGGTGCACCGCCGCCTTGCTCGCCGAGTAGGCGTAGGTCTCGAGCATCGGCACCTGGATGCCGTCGATGGAGCCGATGTTGATCACGCGCGCCGGGTCGGCGTGGCTCGCCGACTTCTCGAGCAGGGGCAGGCAGGCGATGGTCAGGTGAAACACGCCCTTCACGTTCAGCGCCAGCACCTTGTCCCACGCCGCGTCGGGATACTCGGCCATCGGGGCCCCCCAGTTCGCCCCCGCGTTGTTGACCAGCACGTCGAGCTTGCTCGTGTGCTTGCCGACCTCCGCCGCCAGCTTCGCGGCCCCGGCCTGCGTCGAGAGGTCGGCCGCGATCCCGTGGCAGTCGCCGTAGGCGGAGAGTTCCTGGGCGACCTTCGCGCAATCCTCCGCCTTGCGCGACGCGACGTACACGCGCGCGCCGTTCTCGACGAAGCCGCGCGCGATCATGAGCCCGATGCCGCGCGACCCGCCGGTGACGAGGGCGACCTTACCTTCAACGGAGAACAGGTTCTTCACGGAGTTCCTTTCGCTGGCCCGCGGCGGACGCGAGTCGGTGCGTCCGCGTCGTCGTTCAGGGGCGCTCGACGAGCATCGACACGGCGCCGCCGCCGCCGAGGCACAGCGTCGCGAGTCCGCGCCGCGCACGCCGGTAGCGCATGGCGTGGAGCAGGGTGGTGAGCACGCGCGCGCCGCTCGCGCCGATTGGATGTCCCAGCGCGACGGCCCCGCCATGGACGTTGAAGCGGTCGTCGGGCACGCCGAGTGCGCCGGCGACCGCGCACGACGCCGTCGCGAACGCCTCGTTGTGCTCGAAGACGTCGATGTCGTCGATGCGCAGCTGCGCCCTCTCGAGCAGGCGACGTACCGAGCCGATCGGCGCCTCCATGACGAGCCGCGGCGCCATGGCGAACGAGTCCGCCGCGACGATGCGCGCCAGCGGCTCGAGCCGTCGCCGCTCCGCCTCGGAGCGCGCCATGACGACGAGTGCGCTCGCACCATCGGAGATCTGCGACGCGTTGCCCGCGGTGACCACGCCGTCTTGGCGGAACGCCGGACGGAGCTTCGCCAGCGACTCGACCGTGGCGTCGCGGCGGATGCCCTCGTCGTGCGAGACGAGCGTCGTGCCGCGCCCGCCGGGCCGCAGCACCTCGACCGCGACGATCTCGTCGGCGAAGCGCCCGGCGTCCTCGGCGGCGGCGGCCTTGCCGTGCGACGCCGCCGCGAGCGCGTCGGCGTCGGCTCGCGAGACCGAGCAGCGCTCGGCGACGACCTCGCCGGTCTCGCCCATGTGGTAGCCCTCGTACGCGTCGAGCAGGCCGTCGTGCAGCAACGCGTCCTCTGCCTGCTGGTCGCCCAGGCGCCATCCGCCGCGCGCACCGCGCAGCAGGAACGGTGCGTTCGACATCGACTCCTGCCCGCCGGCGACGACGACCTTGGCGTCACCGGCGCGGATCGCCTGCGCCGCGAGCATCACGGCCTTGAGGCCGGAGCCGCAGACCTGGTTGATCGTCAGGGCGGGGACGGGTTCGGGGATGCCCGCGGCGAGCGCTGCCTGGCGCGCGGGCGCCTGGCCGACGCCCGCGGTCAGCACGTTGCCGAAGATCACCTCTTCGACTTCGGACGGATCGAGCGTCGCCCGGCGCAGCGCGTCGCGGATCGCGATCGCGCCGAGCCTCGGTGCCGTGAGCGGCGCGAGGCCGCCCCCGAAGCGGCCGATCGGGGTGCGGCAGGCGGCGACGATGACGGGCTGGCTGGGCATCGCCGACCCTTAGCACAGGGGCACGGTGCCGCGTCGAGCGCGTATGCGGCACCGTGCGCGGTCCGCCGCGGGAGTCTACGGTCTCCCCGTGACCGACCGGAGCCACCCGCCCGCCGCCGCGCCGTGGCGCTCGACCATGGCGCGGCGCGTCCGGGAGCTGGGTACCGTGCTCGGCAACGCGCGCCGCGCGTTCGTGCTGCTCGCGTCGACCAGCAGGCGTCTGGCGCTCGGGCTGATCGCGCTCGCGGCCGCGGACGGGGTGCTGCCGGTCGCCATCGCATGGGTGGGAAAGCGCATCATCGACGGCGTCGTCGCGGCGACGACGGACCCGTCGCCGGCGGCGACGGCGGCCGCCCTCGAGTGGGTCGCGGTCGAGCTCGCCCTGATGGTCGCGCGAGCGGGCGTCACGCAGGCCAACGGGCTCTGCCAGGCGCTGCTGCGCTCGGAGCTCGGGCTGCTCGTCAATGGGAGAATCCTCGAGAAGGCGATCAACGTGTCGTACCGTCACTTCGAGGACCCGCACTTCGCCAACCAGCTCGCCCAGGCGCGCCGCGAGGCGAGCTCGCGTCCGCTCGACGTCGTGCGCAGCACCCTGACGCTGGGCCGCAACGCGATCGTGCTCGCGGGCTACGCGGCCCTGCTCGCCGGATTCAGCGGGATCGCGGTCGCGGCCCTGCTGCTGGCCGCGGTGCCGCCGTTCGTCGCCGAGGCGCGCTTCGGACGCGAGGCGTTCCTGCTGAGCCGCGGCCGGACCTTCGCCAACCGGCAGGCGCACTACCTCGAGATGCTGCTGTCGCAGGAGGCCAGCGCCAAGGAGGTCAAGCTGTTCTCCCTGGGTGCGCTGCTGCTCGGGCGCTACCGGGAGATTCACGAGCGCCACCAGGCGGAAGACGCCGCGCTGGCACGGCGCCGCGGCTGGTCCGCGCTGCGGCTCGGGATGCTCGGCACGCTGGCGCTCTACGCCTGCTACGCGTGGGTGGTCGTGCGGACCATCGGCGGCGGCCTGACCGTCGGCGGCATGACGATGCTGGTGATCGCGCTCCGCGAGGGCCAGGCGGCGCTGCAGGCAGCGCTGCTCGCGATCGCCAGGCTCTACGAGGACAATCTCTTCATGACGAACCTCTTCGAGTACCTCGCGGTGCCCGAGGACGAGCCGCACGAGCCGATGCCGGAGGAGGCGGCGGGCGCCGCGGCGGCTGCCGGTACGGCGGCCGGCGCGCCACGCGCGGGCAGCCCCGCCGCGCCCGCGTGCGTGACCCCGCCGCGCATCGAGCTGCGCGACGTGTCGTTCCGCTATCCCGACGCGACCCGCGAATCGCTGTCGCACGTATCGCTGGTGATCGAGCCGGGCGAGACGCTCGCGCTCGTGGGTCGCAACGGCGCCGGCAAGACCACCCTCGTCAAGCTCCTGACGGGCCTCTACACGGCGACCTCGGGTACGATCCTGATGGACGGCGAGGACGTCACGACCCTCGCTCCTGCGGCGCTGCGCAGCCGCGTGGGCGTGATCTTCCAGGACTTCGTGCGCTTCCACTTCACGGTCGCCGACAACATCGGAGTGGGCTGGCTACCCTCGATGGCCGATCGGAGCCGGATCGCCGGGGCCGCGTCGGCGAGCGGGGCGGACGCGGTGATCGAAGCCCTGCCCCGGGGCTACGAGCAGGGCCTCGGGCGCTGGTTCGGGGGCGAGGAGCTGTCGGTAGGGCAGTGGCAGCGCCTGGCGCTGTCCCGGGCCTTCATGCGGCGCTCTCCGGTGCTCATCCTCGACGAGCCGACGGCGTCGCTGGATGCCGAGGCCGAGGCGGAGATCTTCGGGCGCTTCCGGGCCGTCGCCGCCGGTCGGACCGTCCTGCTGATCACCCACCGATTCTCCACGGCGCGAGGGGCCGACCGCGTCGCGGTCTTCGAGGATGGGCGGCTGGACGAGCTCGGCAGCCACGCCGAGCTGCTGGAGCGGGACGGGCGTTACGCGCGGATGTTCCGGCTCCAGGCGGCAGGCTTTCTCGAGCCTTGATCGTTTGCCCTCTTGCACGCCCCGCCCCGTCCGGACTATGGGGCGCACAGGCGTTTGCACCGCAGCTGCTCTGCTGCGGGCGGCCGACGGCGAACTTCCAACCAGTCGAACCAGGAGGAGGATCCACCATGCCGAGCGCGCACTTCGCAAAGCTACGACGCGCCGTCGCCCTTTTCGCCTTGTCCCTGGCCCTCGCGCCGACGACCGCCGGCGCCGAGAAGAACTTCGAGGGGACGATCGTCAGCGCCTGCGAGGGGACGATCGGGTGCCCGAACAAGGTCAACCTGCGGAACCCGTTCGACACGCTGCAGTTTCAGGCGCTGCTCAACGTGCCCACGCCGCTCCGCCCGGGCGACGACAAGTTCAAGATCGTCCTGCGCAACCTGAACGGCAAGCAGCTCAGCGAGAAGCTCGACCCGGGGCAGATCGTCCGCGAGGGCAACGCCTTCGTCTACCGGAACGATGCCGCCAGGGATACGGGCGGCATCAGCCGCGTCACGCTGCGCCGCAAGAAGGCGCACGAGTGGCGGATCACGGTGATCGCGCACGGCATCATGCCCGGGGCGACGCTCGCGAACATGACGATCTACCTCGTCATCGGCAACGACACCTTCGTGACGAAGAACGTCTGGAGCGCGCGCGAGTTCGGCTGGCTGCTGCACTTGCCGGCCACGGCGCCGACGCCGGGACCGACCGGATCCCCGGTGGTCACGGCGACCCCGGCACCGACCCCGACCGCGGCGCCGACCCCTGCTCCCACGGGAACGGTGATCGCGACGCCCACCCCGACGCTCACGCCGCGGCCGACCTCGACTCCCGCCCCGACGCAGAGCCCTGCGCCGACGCCGACCTCGGACCCGTACGGCTCGGTGTTCGAGGCCTTCGTCGCGGCGCCGTCGAGCCTGCTGAACTGACCGTGGTCCGCACGGCGAGGGGGTGGCTCCCCTCGCCGCGCGCGACGGTCAGGCCTCGCGCGGGGTGGTGGCGAAGGGGGCTGCCTCGCCATGGTCCAATGGCAGCTCGACCCGGAAGGTCGAGCCCTTACCGATGGCGCTCTCGACGGTCACCGTGCCGCGCAGCAGCTCGACGAAGCGCGCGACGATGAAGAGCCCGAGCCCGACGCCGCCGTGCGATCGCGCGCTGTTCGCCTTCACCTGACGGAACGCCTCGAAGACCACCGGCAGGTCGGCTGGCGCGATTCCGACACCCGTGTCGGCGACCTCGATCACCACGCGGTCGCCGCGGTGTGACGCGCGCACCGTGACGCGGCCGCGCTCGGTGAACTTGAGCGCGTTGGTGACCAGGTTCTTGAGCACGACCTTGAGCTTCGAGCGGTCGGTGCGCAGCTCGACGTCGTCGTCGGGCGGTTCGAGCACGACCGGCACGCCGGCCCTCTCCTGCTGCTCGCGGGTCTCGGCCTCGACCTCCGCCAGAAGGTCGGCGAGCGACGCCGGCTAGATGTCGATCGGCACCCGCCCGCGCTCGAGGCGGCTCACCTCGAGCGTCGAGTTGACGAGCTCGAGCAGCTCGCGGGCGCGACGGTCCATGCGCTCGAGGGTGGAGCGCTGCTCGTCGGCGAGCGGCCCGAACGTGTCGGTCAGCAGCAGGTCGCCGTAGCCGAGGATGATGTTCAGCGGCGTGCGCAGCTCGTGAGACACCGTCGCGACGAACTCGGCGCGGACGCGGTTCGCCTGCTCGAGCTCCCCGACGAGCTGCGCGTGGCTGATCGCGAGCGACGCGCTCTGCGCGATGTCGCGCGCGATGCGCAGCTCGACCGGGGAGAACGGCCGCCGCGGGTCGGAGCGCAGTGCGACCTGCACGCCCACGATCTTGCCGCCGCGCCGCAGCGCCATGCACAGCGCGGCGCTCACGCCGAAGCGCTGCTTCTCCCTGGACGCCATCACGGAGTCCGGGATCGTCTCGAACACGGACACCTCGTCGTTCGCGAGCCGCGCCAGCAGTCCGGCCATGCGTTCGGTCGGAATCTCGAGCAGCGTCGCGAGCTCGGCCTCGGCGGTCGAGAAGCCGTATCCGGCGATCACGCTGAAGCACCCGTCGTTGTGCTGTCGCAGCAGCGTCGAGCTCAGCTGGCAATCGAGGACGGTGGCCGTCGACTCGCACAGCCGGTCGAGGAAGTGCGGCTCGTGCACGTGTGCGATCAGATCGTGTCCGAACCGGGCGTGCGCGCTCGCCACGCGCGCCTCTTCCGCCTGTGCGCGATAGAGCTCGGTCGCCTCCATCGCGAGCGCCACCTGACGCGCGATGCCGGTGCACAGCGCGGCCTGGTCGTCGTCGAAGCCGCGGCCGCGCCCGAAGGCGATCGCGACCAGGATGCCGAAGTGGCGGCTCCAGGCATCGAACGGCGCGAGCAGGAGGGACCCCGTCGTGTACTCCGCGTCGCCCCCCTCCAGAACCCACGCGCGCATGTCGAGATCCGCGATCGCCACGGTCTCGCCCTGCTTGGCCCGCGTCGCCTCGGGCAGCTCCCCCTTGGGAAACGTCACGTCGGTGAGCGAAGGTACGAGGTCGGGGGGCAACCCCTGGTGCGCCACCACGCGCATGCGGCCGAGCTGCGGATCCTCGCAGATGACCGCGATCGCGTCGGCGGGTAGCGCCTCGAGCGCACGTTGCTGCACGCGCGCCAGGATCGCGTCGAGATCGACGTGGCCCGCGATGTCGTCGGCGATCGCGAGGAGCGTCTGCGTGCGCAGCTCCGCGCGGCGCCGGGCCGTCGTGTCGCGCGAGTTGAGCACCAGCCCATCGACGTCGGGGCGATCGGCGAGGTTCGTGCCGACGGTCTCGAGCGTACGGCACGACCCGTCGTGATGCCGGAAGCGAAACTCGAAGCTCGGGATCGCGTCGGGGCCGCCGCTGAACAGCAGCGGCAGGTTCGGCACGTCGTCTGGGTGCACGAACGCACGCGCGTCCGTTCCGACGAGCTGCTCCGGGCGGTAGCCCAGGACCGACTCGTGCGACGGGCTCGCGTAGCGGATCACCCCGTCCATGCCGATGATGGCGACCAGGTCGCGCGACCGCTCGGTGAGCGAGCGGAAGTAGCTCTCGCCCGCGTGCAGCTTCTCCTCGCTGCGGCGCAGCGCGGTCACGTCGCGGAAGCTCCAGGCACGGCCCGTCACCCGCTCGCCGGCGCGCCACGGGCGCGAGAGCCGCTCGAACGTCCGGCCGTCGACGAGCGCGAACGAATCGAAGCTCTCCGACTCGGGCTGGTCGTGGAGCTGCCGCACCTTCTCGAGGAACGCCTCGGGGGCGGCGAGAAGTCGCCGCATGGCCGCGATGGTGCGAGCGCCGTCGCGCGTCGCGAGCACGTCGTCGGGTATCTGCCACATGTCGGCGAAGCGCCGGTTGCAGGTGACGATCCGCCCCGCGGCGTCGACCACGAGGATGCCGTCGGACGTCGCGTCGAGCACGCGCAGGATCTCGGTGGTGGACTGGAGGTCGCCGTGGACGTCCTGAGGGCCCGGCTCGGTCCGCGCCTCGCCGGTGTTTCGCCCGGATGGGTGGTCTTCGGCCCTCATTCTCGATTCACAGTCGAAGCCGTCCTCGTGCCGGACCCGATGTTGCCGTGCCCCCGCGGCGACCGCCATAACGAATGCGATGCTCGGTCTCGACTTCGGTACCACGAACAGCGCGGTCGGCGTCGCACGCCCCGACGGAACGTCCCGGCTCGCCGAGTTCGGGGAGCCGGACCGGCGGAGCGTGACGTTCCGCTCCGTCCTGCACTTCGGCGCGGTCGATCGCAAGCCGAGCCGCAAGCCGGCTCCCACCGCCGGCCCGTACGCGATCGACTCCTACCGCGACGAGGGGGCAGGCGGGCGGTTCCTGCAGTCGCTCAAGTCGCATCTGGCGAGCCGCCACCTGAGCGAGACGTACGTCTTCGGCTGGAAGTTCACCCTCGAGGACCTGGTTGCCCTCATCCTCGCCGATCTGCGGCGGGTCGCGTGCGAGCAGCTGGGGGACCCGGGTGACCGGGTGCTGCTCGGGCGCCCGGTGCACTTCGCAGCCGGTCCGGAGGGCCACGTCGACCGGGATGGCGACGCCCGCGCGCTGGCGCGGCTGGAAGCGGCGGCGCAGCAGGCGGGGTTCCGCGAGGTGGGCTTCGAGTTCGAGCCAGTCGCGGCGGCGCACGAGTACGAGCGCGGCCTCGACCACGACGAGCTGGTGCTGATCGGCGACTTCGGCGGCGGGACGAGCGACTTCTGCCTCGTGCGCCTCGGTCCGGGCACGCGCCACGACACCGATCGCTCGCAGAGCATCCTCGGCATCGACGGCGTGCCGATCGCCGGTGGCGCGTTCGACGGCCGCATCGTGCGCGCGGTCGTGGCGCCGCGGCTCGGTCTGGGCTCGATGCGACGCTCGGAGCACGGCAAGACGCTGCCGATGCCGTCGTGGATCTTCTCGCGCCTCGAGCGCTGGGAGGACGTCTCGTTCCTGGCGCAGCCGTCGACCTTCGAGACCCTGAAGCAGCTTCGCTTCCAGGCGGTCGAGCCGACGAAGATCGACAGCCTGATCCGGCTCGTCGAGGACGACCTCGGCTACCTGCTCTACGAGGCGGTCGAGCACACCAAGCTCGCTCTGTCGACGCGCGACGGGGCGACCTTCGCGTTCCACGAGCTGCCGCGACGCATCGTGCAGGACGTGCGGCAATCGGAATTCGAGGGCTGGCTCGCACCCGATCTCGTACGGCTAGCGGGCTGCGTCGACCGGCTGCTCGATCGCTGCGGCGTGGCGCCCGCCGACGTCGATCGCGTGTTCCTCACCGGCGGGTCGTCGCTGGTGCCGTGCGTGCGCCGGCTCTTCGTGCAGCGCTTCGGCGAGGAGCGCCTGCGCGGCGGCGACGAGCTGGTCACCGTCGCGCGCGGGCTCGCGCTCATCGCGGCGTCGCGCTGACGACGCAGCCCGTGGCGTGTCCCGCTGCGAGCGGGTAGAACCGGAGCATGGCGGCGAGCTTCACAAGCGTCGCGATCGGGCTCGTGGTCCTGGCCACGCTGTTCGGGGTCCTCGAGCGGCTCGTGCCTGCCGTCGGGGGCCAGCCGCGCATCCGCCGCGGCACCTGGGTGGACGTCGGCTGGTGGTTCGTCACGCCGCTCGTCAGCAAGGCGGTCTCACGGGTCACGATCGTCCTCGTGCTGGTCGCCGCCGCGGTCGCGGCGGGGGTGCCAATCCGTGCCGAGACACTGCAGGCGTTTCTCGCCCCGCGCCCGGCGCTCGCCGCGCTTCCGTGGGCCGCGCAGCTCGCGCTCTTCCTGCTGGTTGCCGATCTCCTCGCCTACGCGAGCCACCGCTGGCTACACGTCAGCCCGAGACTGTGGCCGATCCATGCGGTGCACCACTCGTCGACCGAGGTCGACTGGCTGTCGTCGGTCCGCGTGCACCCGCTCAACGACGTCGTCACGCGGCTCGCGCAGGCGGTGCCGATCGTGATGATCGGCTTCGATCCGGCGATCGTCGCGGCCTACGTGCCGGTGTTCCTCTTCTACGGCGTGCTCGTGCACGCCAACGTCGACTGGACGTTCGGCCCGCTGCGCTGGGTGCTGGCGAGCCCGGTCTTCCACCGCTGGCATCACGCTGCCGAGGCGGAAGGCCTGAATCGGAACTTCGCCGGCCTCTTCCCGGTCATCGACCTCGCCTTCGGCACCTTCCACATGCCGCGCGACCGCCGCCCGGAGCGATTCGGCATCCCGGATGGCGACGTTCCGGAGACGATGCGGGGCCAGCTCGCGTATCCGTTCCGGCGGGGTGCCGGCCCGGGTCTCCGCTAAAACTGTGCTTGAATCGTGTCGCCGCTGGTGATCTGGCACTGGCCGCTGCCGCCGCCCGCCATGCCGTCGGCCTGGTTGGTGAGCACGAACCTGCAGCGCATGGTGTTCTTGCGGTCGCCGAACAGCGTCGCCGCCACGTTGCCGCTGTAGGCCTGAACGAAGCTCGCGAAGTCGCGGCCGCCCCCCCAGTCCCCCCAGCCGGGCGGCCACGGACCCCAGCCGACGCCGCCGGGCCCGAAGCTGTCCGCGTGCGTGTCGGGCGTCACCTCGACCCAGCGGCCGGTGAAGTACTCGCCGCCGGGCAGCTCGACGTTGATCTTCCCGCCGGGTCCGAAGCGGTTCGCCTGGAAGTTCATCGTCACGGGCTGCGGCTGCATGCCGCGTCCTTCGACGCGGCCGGCGATCGCGCCGGAGTACGCGCAGCCCGCGAGCGCCCCCAGGAGCCCTAGACACCACGCGAGCGAGGCCCTTCTCGACGCCATCTCGACGATCCCCCTCTGCCGGACCTTGCCCCGAGTGCCGCCGGCCGGGCGATTGTGGCGCGGATCCGCACGCGCGCGCAAATCGCCGACGCGCTTCGCACGCGGCCGGGCGCGTGCTAATCGCGGCCCGGGCGCCGACCGATGCAACGGCTTGCGGCCCGGGCGCCGACCGATGCAACGGCTTGCGGCCCGGGCGCCGACCGATGCAACGGCTTGCGGCCCGGGCGTTCCGCAAGGCGGCGAGTCGCGGAACCGGCGCAGCACGGCCGGACCGGGCGAGAGAATGCGGGGGCCAGTGGGAGGACAGAGCCAGCCGGATCCGGGCACGCCGGGAGGTCGCGGGATCGTTCACGGCATTCTCGTGCAGCTCGTGGTGCCGGCGGTGATCGGCACCGGCACCGGTGCGTGCGTCGCCGGGGCGTCGTGGCTGGTGGAGGGGCAGGCAGTGCGGGAGCTCGCGCTTCTGCCGGGGGCGCTGCCCGCTCTGCCGTCGCTCGTGGCGCTGCTCGCGACCCTCCTGATCGTGCGCTTCGTCACCCGCGTCGACCGGCCCGCGACGGCCGAGGTCTACATCGAGGTCTTCCACCACCGGGGCAGCCGCATCGCGCTGCGCGAGCTGCCGGGCCGTGTCCTCGCCGCGGCGGCGACCGTCTCGGGAGGCGGCTCGCAGGGGCTCGAGTCGCCGTCGGCGCTGCTCGGCGCGGCGCTCGGCCAGGTGTTGGGCGACCGGCTGCCGCGGCTCGGGGCGTACGAGCGCCGCACGTGGACCATCGCGGGAGCGAGCGCCGGGATCGCGGCGGTGTTCTCCTCGCCGGCGGTCGGCGCGATGTACGGGATCGAGGTGCCGTTCCGCCGCGACGCGGACCTCCCCCGGCTCGTGCCCGCCGCGGTCGCCGCCGGGGCGTCATACCTGACCCGCGCGGCGCTGGTCGGCCCGAGCCATCTCGTGGTGCTGTCCGGGGTGCCGCGGCTCGACGCGGGCTTCGCGCTCGCGTGCGCCCTGGTCGCCGTCGGCTGCGGCGGCGGGGCATGGCTCTTCGCGCGCGCCACCGACCTGCTGCGCGGGCTCGGCCGCAGCGCCGGCGCGGTGCCGCGCGCCGCGATCGGCGGGGCAGCGCTCGCGGCGCTCGCGGTGCTCGGG
>Ga0194131_10005904_pt1 | contig 17323 bp, 14 predicted proteins | sample TA2KigO120mmetaG_FD_148631 | JGI IMG/M metagenome (GOLD analysis project Ga0194131, IMG submission 148631) | Freshwater microbial communities from Lake Tanganyika, Tanzania - TA2015053 Kigoma Offshore 120m | ecosystem: Environmental > Aquatic > Freshwater > Lake | place: Tanzania: Lake... | reverse complement strand
TGTGGACCGCGTCCAGGAGTTCCGCAAGTGCATTGAATGCTTCCTCTGCCAGGACGTCTGTCACGTGCTGCGCGAACACACCAAGCACGATGAGTTCATCGGACCCCGCTTTTTCGTTTATACCGCCGCGCTTGAGATGCACCCGCTCGACACCGAGGACCGGGTGCCCGATCTCAAGGAAACCGACGGCATCGGCTACTGCAACATCACCACCTGCTGCCGCCAGGTCTGCCCGGAACACATCACCATCACCGAAAACGCCATCATCCCGCTCAAGGAACGCGTGGTCGACCGGTACTTCGACCCGCTGACGCGCCTGTTCCGGATGTTCAAGTAGCCGCGATTAACGCGCTTCACGAATCCCATGCTCGCGGTTCGCGTCCGCCGCCGCCCGCAGACCCTCCAAAAACCCTGGGCCGAGCCTACAATTAGGTATGCGGCTGCTGGTTGTTCTCGCGGCGATTCCGTTACTCGCGCAAACAACTCGAGAGGATCGCTGGCGGTCAGATATCGACCTGCTGTTCACGACGGTGCAATCCCGGCATCCGAATCCCTCCACGCAGACGCCGAAGGAGGAATGGGACCGCGCCATCGGGGCGCTGCGTGAGAAGGTGCCGGCGGCGACGGATGTCGAACTGGCGATGGAGTTGGCCAGGATACTAGCTCTGGCCCGCGACGGGCACACATTCCTCAACCTGCGGTCGAGCACGCTGTTCACGTTTTGTCAGATTCGGGTTGCCTGGTTCGAGGAGGGATGGGTCATCACGGCGGCACCGGCGGAGTTTCCGGATCTTGCAGGCACTGTGATCAGGAAAATCGACGACACACCGATCGAAGAGGTGATCGAAAAGGTTCGACCGTTTGTCTCCCATGAGAACGAGTGGTGGTTTCGATCGCAGGTGGCAAGTTATCTGGCCAGTCCGGAGATCTTGCGCGCCGTGGGCGTGGAGAAGACGCGCGGTTGGATCACCATCAACGGAGAGTTTCCGATCCCCAGCGGTCCCGGCACCGTGTGGGGCGCGCCAATCAATGCGCAGCCTAAGTTTCCGCTGTGGGCCCGGTCTTTGTCGGTCTATTACTGGTTCACGTACCTGCCGGCGAGCCGTGCGATCTATTTCAAATACAACGTGTGCGCCGAGATGCCGGTGCTCCCGGCGGCAAAGTTCAAACAGGAACTGGAGTCTGCGCTGGCGGCGAACCCGGTGGAGCGGTTCATCGTCGACGTGCGCAACAACACCGGCGGCGACTCGGCGGTGCTGGCGCGGTTGCTGCCGCGCCTGCCAACGTCGTTGAAGAAGATCGCCATCACCGGGCGGCAGACGTTTTCATCCGGCCTCTTCGCCGCCCAGGATCTTTGGTCGGCCGGCTACACTCTGCTGGGTGAACCGACCGGCGGCAAGCCGGCGCACTTTGGCCAGGTGGTTGGCATTACCCTGGCGAGCGCGGGGCTTCGTGCACAGTATTCGACCAGGTTTTGGAGCGGGCGGCCGCAGGCCGAAAACGATAGCTTGATGCCTGACGTCGTGGTGCCGTGGACATGGGCTGCGTTCGCGCGCGAGGAAGACCCGTTTCTGGAAGCGGCCCTGGCATTCTAACGATCGGACGGGTAGAGCTTCAACTGCGCTAGCCCGCGCACGGCTCCTGCGCGGACATCCATGGGGGACAGGCCCTTGCCGCGGTAAATCAACGCACTTCGCGAATCTCAATCTCCCGGTTCGCTTTCGCCGCGACCTTCTGTAGCTTGCCCGAAGGCCACCGCACTTCCACTTCCACCTCCGCGGCCGAGGCCTGTCCCAACCCGAAATGCAGCCGCGGGTCGTTCGACGACAGATAACTCTCACCCGCGCGCACCGCGGCCATCTGTGTCCGTCCACCCGCCGTCACCCGGACCCGCGCCCCCACCGCCGCCGTGTTCGGTCCGGCCCCCGCAAGCTTGACCCGCAGCCAGTTCCCGCCCGCCGCCGTGTTGCGCAACAGCACCGGCCGCGCGTCCATCATGGACACCGCCACGTCCACCCGGCCATCGTTGTCGAAATCGCCGGCCGCCGCCCCCCTGGCCGGATGGTTGCCCAGCGCGCGCGCCGCCCGGTCTTCCTCAAACCGGCCGCCGCCGCGATTCCGGAAAAGCTGCAACGGCTGGCGGTAGGTCTCGCGCCGGCCCGCGTCCGCTTTCCCCCCATCCACTTCCGGATACACGTGCCCGTTGGCGCAGAACAGATCGGGCAAGCCGTCATTATCCTGGTCGAAAAACAAGGCTCCCCAGCCAAGGAACGGAACCGTTGCCTCACCCACGCCCGCCTCGTAGGAGACGTCGGAAAACAGACCCTTCCCGTCGTTGTGGAACAGAATGTAGTTGTCGTCGGAAAATGTCGTCACGAAGATATCCATCCATCCGTCGCCGTCATAGTCCGCCACCGCGACCCCCATGCTCGACATCTCCTTGCCGTCGGCGGAGAACGCCACGCCGGCCGCCGCGCCAACCTCCTCGAAGGTCCCGTTGCCGCGGTTGCGGTAGAGATAGTTCGGGTTCGAATCGTTGCCCACGAACAGGTCCGGCCGGCCGTCGTTGTCGAAGTCCTCGAACACCGCCTGAAATCCGAAGTAGAGCGGTTTGTCCGCCACGCCCGCCGCTTCCGTGACGTCCTCGAACGTCCCATCGCCGCGATTGCGGTACAGCGCATCCGGCGCCCCGCGATACCCCAGCGGTCCACAGGCGTGCACGGTGAGCCCCTTGTACTCGCAGGTCTTGAACTCCGGCTTCACCGCATCGAAATCCAGGTATCCCGGCACAAACAGATCCAGATCGCCATCCCCGTCATAGTCTCCGAACGCCGCGCCGGCGTGCCAGACGGTGCCGCCCGCCACGCCTGCCTTCGCCGTGGCATCCTCAAATGTGCCGTCGCCCCGGTTCCGGTACAGGACATTGGGACCGAAGTTGGTCACCAGCAGATCCACTGCCCCATCGCCATCGTAGTCGGCGGCGACGCATCCGAAACCCCAACCGCGCCCTTCCACGCCTGCTTTGGCCGTCACATCGGTGAACGTGCCGTTCCGGTTGTTCCGGTACAGATGATTCACCGCCGTGCGCTTCGCTTTCCCTTGCAACTCCGCCAGGCTTGCGCCGTTGACCAGATACAAGTCCAACCAGCCATCGCGGTCGAAATCGAGCCAGCACACACCGCTTCCATTCACTTCGAGGACGTAATTCTTTCTGGCCCCGCCGGAGACGATCACGCTGTCAAGGCCCGCCGGGCGGGTGACATCCTCAAACAGTGGACCGGCCACCGCGGCCGGCAGCAGCATCAACCACCACTTCATGGCGCGCTTCTCATGGAGCAGCCTTTCGTCATGGAGCCGCTGCCAGCCGCGCCCGCACACGGGCCTGTTCAATCTTGAGCGCCGCATCGTCCGGATGCAGCCGCAGCGCCTCCTCGATCACGTCCCTGCTTTCAGCCAGCCGCCGCAACGCCACCAGACTGCGGGCCAGTCCCAGCCGGGCCGCCAGTGAAGTCCCCTGCCCGTTCATCGCGGCGCGATATCTCGGCAACGCCGCTTCGTGCTGCCCGGTCTTTTGGAGACAATCGCCCAGCCCCAGCGCGGCCTCCACGTTGGCGGCGTCGCGGGCCGTCACGCGTTCGAACTGGGGTTGCGCCTCCCGATACCGGCCCGCCCGCGCCAACTGCTGCGCGGCGGCCATCGCCGCCCGGGGCTCCGCCGGGAAAGCACGCGCCGCCTCCAGGGCCGCCTCCAGCGCGCCCGCGGAATCATGCGAGGCGTTCAACGCTTCCAACCGCAGCAGATGCGTGTTCAGATCGGCGCCCGCCCCGGCCGCCGCCGTCTTGAGAATCGCGGCCGCGCGCGCCGCCTCGCCAGTGCGCAGCAGGGCAGTGGCGTACAGGCTCGCCGCGCGCGGCGACACATCGCCCGCCTGCCAGACGCGCTCAAGCGATGGAACCGCTTCTCCATACTGCTGATTCATCACCGCCGCCAGGCCGTGCGCCAGGTTCGCCTCCACGGACTGCGGCAGCAGTCGAACCGCTTCCCGCAACGCAGGCAGAGCCTGTTGGGTCCGCCCCCCGCGCAGCAGCGCAAGACCCAGATTGTGTTGAGCCTGAAAGTGTTCCGGCTTGCGCTCGACCGCCGCGGCAAAGATCCGGACGGCATCGCCTTCCAGCCCCGCGCCGCCGAACAGCACACCCAACGCCACCAGCGAATCAGGTTCCGGCTGGGCGCGCGCAGCGATCTTCTCCCCCAGTGCGCGTGCTTCCTCCGCCCGCCGCCCCTCAATCGCCTTGGCCACGGCGATTAGAATCTCCACATCTTCGCGATTCGCGTCCTTCAGCCGGGCCGCCGTCTCCAGCGATTCGCGCGCCAGTTCCGCCTGTCCCAGTTGCTGGCGCAAACGTCCCAGCCGGTAGTGCAGATTGCTGTCCCAGGGCTCGGCGCCCAAGGCCGTCGAAAGCAGGGGCACGGCTTTCAAAGGCTGGCCCGCCGCCGCATACGCCGCCGCCAGTTGCGAGGCCGAATCCATCACACGCACCGGTTCCAGCCACGTCACCGCCTCGGCGGGCTTGTTCTCCGCCAGCGCGATCCGCCCCAGAAAATAGCGCGAGTAGTGAGCCGGAGGGGCCGCCCGCACCACGGCCAGAAAATGCCCGCGCGCCGCCGGATACTGCTTCAGACGGAACTGCGCATATCCCAACCGGTAGCGTACCTCGGAGTTCGTGGGCTCAAGCTTCAAGGCGCGCTCAAGCAGTGGAACTGCCTCGGTGAACTTCTCCTCGGCGGCCAGCTTTCCGGCCCGGGCTGCCAGCGCGCCCGCATCCTGGGCACGCACCAGCGCCGCCACTGCCAGCCACAGGAGTCCTTTCGTCACCCCACCACTGTATCGCCCTTGACCAGGGTGAGAAAATACCCACACGGGACATGCTGGCCACGCTCGCACTTCTTCTTGTCAGTCAGGCTGCCGATCCCCTGGCGCGTGCCCGCGCTCTGTTCGAACAACGCGACTTCCCCGCCGCTGAGCGAGCCTTCCGCCTCATCGCCACCCGCCAGGCTCGCCTTTATCTGGCCCGCACCCTGATCGAGCAACAACGCACAGCGGAGGCATTGGCGGAGCTTGAAACCGCCCTCGCCGGCCAGCCCGATGAGGAGATCCGCTTCCGTGCGGGCGAGATCCTGCGGGACCTCGCCTCACGCCGCCTCGCCGCGCTCCATCGCCAAGCCCCCGATTCCGCCGCGGTTCTCGAAATCACCGGCTCGAATCTGGAGCGTACCGGCCAGCCGGACGAGGCCCTGCGCCTGTACCGGGAAGCGGCCCGCCGCCAACCCGCGCGCCCCGGCATCCACTACCGCATCGGGGCCCTTCTCTGGCGCCGCCGTGAGCTCGACGCCGCGCTTGAAGCCCTGCGTACCGAACTGCGGCTCAGTCCCCATCACGGCATGGCGAACCTGCGCCTGGGCCAGGTCCTGTTGGCGCGCGATGAGGCCGAACCGGCCATTGCGCCCTTAGAACGCGCCGCCGCCGCGATCCCGGGCACCGCCGAACCCGGCCGGGAGTTGGGCAAAGCCTACCGTAAGGTGGGCCGCGCCGCCGATGCCCGGCGGGTCTTCGAGCTCACCGCCAAGGCATACCCCACCGACGATCAGATCCACTTTCTTCTTGGCACGCTCTATCGTGATCTGGGTCTCACGGCCGAGGCGCAGCGGGAACTGCGCCAGCACGCCGCGATTCTTGCCAGGCGGTCCACCGGGCGCGCTCCCGCTCCGCCTGCGCCGGCTGGCCCGCCGCCGAAAGCGCCGTAACCAGCAGTTCATGCGCCGCCTCGGAGGCCGGATCCGCTTCAACGGCTTGCGCTGCCGCCGCGGCCGCTTCCGCCGCCTGCCCGCGGCCCAGCAGTACGCTGGCCAGCGCGATCGGCGGCTCGGCATCCCAGGAATACCAAGCCATGGCCACACGCAGCCGTGCCACCGCCACATCCCAGTCCCCGGCGCCCGCCGCCATCAAACCCGCCAGGTGATGCGCCCGTGCATCGGCCGGCGCCAGCTTCAATTCCGCTTCCAGCATCGCCCGGTCCCCGTTCAACCGGCCCAACTCGCGGCCCGGTCCGGCACGCCGCGGCGCCAGACGCTTCGACTTCTCGAAGTACTCCTGCGCTCCGGCGCGATTGCCCTCGGCCTCAAGAGCGTACCCGTGAATCTGATAGCCGGCAGCCGAGTCGAACCGGTGCTCCGCCACATGATTCCACAGGGCGGAAGCGTGGTCGCCGTACGTCCTGGCAGCCAACTCCAGGGCGTCCACGTGCCCCGGCCGGCGGGCCAGCAGCTCTTCCAGGGCTTGCAACCCGGCCAGTGTCTTCCCCAGTGCGATCCGCGCCGCCCCCAGCCAGTAGCCAGCTTCGTCCAAGCCCTGCCCCGAAGCCCGCCCGTGGGCGCGCTCGAGACACACCAGCGCTTCGGTGAACCGATTCGTGCGGTAGTAGCCAATGCCCAGGAACAGGTCCGAAGTCCATAGCGCCGGATTCAACTTCAGGGCCTGTTCAAAGGACCGGATCGCCCCGGGAAAATCGTTCCGAAGGTGCTGTTCCAGACCCAGCCGCTGCCACGCCTCGGCATCGCGAGGCTGCGCCAACAAAATCAGGATCCACAGAGCCATTCCGATAGAGGCCAGTATACCCGGCTGGCAAAGTCCGTAAGCTCGTCACAAACTGCCCTGGAAACACGAACCCCACCCGGGCGGTTGTCCGCCGGGTGGGGTCCGTGCCTCCGAGCGTGGGTGCTCGCTTACGGCATCACCTTACCGGTGTAGAGGGACGCCAGGGTCGCTGTGCCATCCCAACTCACCGTCGCGGTTGCGCTGGAACAGAACAACTCGTCCCCACGTCCACTTTCTTCCTGCAACACTTGTCGCGGGAGTTCGCATCCAGCCGAACCACGAAGGTCAGTTCCAGCGTTTGGCCGGCGCTGAATGCTCCCAGATCCAGGACCACGTTTCGGGCACCGCCAGTCATGGGGCACTCGAAGGTGAAGAGCAATCTGGTCTTGTGGACCATCGCGATGCAGTGGAGCCGGACGTCGTGCCGTCGAGCAGGTTCGGTTTGGCATGACAAATCCTAGGAACATGTTCTCGCCGGCGGGCATGGTGTACTTGGTTGAGAAGGAACTGGTGCCTGAGGCGAATACACTTCATGGGGTAAACTCCGTCCGCGGAACCGAAGCCGAACTGTCTGGTTGCCTGGAGCGGCCGGCTTCTTTAGCCTGATCGCTTCCCTTCAATAGTGCACTGACTCTTCGCCTCGTTTCATCGCTGCCGGAAAAAACTTGGGTGGCACGAGAACATTTTTCCGGGAAGTGCGGCTAACGCTCCACCTGCACCAAGCAGGGGGCCTGCGGTATAGGTAGACATGATGGCCAACCAAATCCTCACCCGCCGCGCCGCCCTCGGCGCCCTCGCCGGCTCTCTCGCCGCGCAGCAGCCGCCAGCTGTCTCCCCGGTCCCCACGCCACGCGACTGGAGCGGAAAGCAGCCCATCCAATACCCGGACCCCGACATCGTCGCGCTCGACCCCCGCTTCCGGCCCTACATCATCGGCAACACCTCCATCAAGCGGCTCCACATTGGAACCTCCTGGGCCGAAGGGCCAGCCTGGAACGGCGTCGGCAAGTATCTTGTCTGGAGCGACATCCCGGCCAACGTGCAACTGCGCTGGATCGAAGACGACAACCGCGTCACCGTCTTCCGCAATCCCGCCAACTACAGCAACGGCAATACCTTCGACTATCAGGGCCGCCAGCTTTCCTGCGAACACGGCGCCCGCCGCGTGGCTCGGTACGAACCCGATGGGACGGTCACCACCATCGCCAGCCACTTCGAGGGCAAGCCGCTCAACTCACCGAACGATCTGGTGGTCCACCCGGACGGCTCCATCTGGTTCACGGACCCGCCCTACGGCATCAACGGAAACTATGAAGGCTACAAGGCGGCAAAGGAATTGAAGGAAGCGGTCTACCGGGTTGATCCGGCCTCCGGCCGCGTGACCAAGGTCACCGATGAAGTCAGCGCGCCCAACGGCATCTGCTTCTCCCCGGACTACAAGCGCCTCTACATCGCCGATACCGGCGCGCAGGGTCGCGACTTGAAGGTGTGGGACGTGGATGGCGTTACGCTGCGCAACACGCGGCGATTCATTCTGCTCGACATTCCCGGCACCGGCGCCCCCAGCGCGGCCGACGGCATCCGTTGCGATGCCGATGGCAACCTTTGGTGCGGAGCGCGCCCCGGGGTTCAGATCGTACATCCCTCAGGCGAGCGCATTGGCATGATCCGGTTGCCTGAAACCTGCGCCAACGTTTGCTTCGGCGGACCCCGGCGCAACCGCCTCTTCATGACCGCCAGCCAATCCCTCTACTCGGTCCACGTCCAGACGCGTGGCGCCCATATCGCTTAGCTGGGCATGCGAGCCAGGCGGTATCCGGCATACCGCATCTCGGATTCGGACTTCACCGTCTTCACCAGCAGAATCTTGACGTCGAACCGGATCAACTGGTGTTCCAGCATCCAGACCCCCGGGGCCACCGGCATCCGCGTGAGCATGAACTGAGTGCCCTTGGCGATCCGCGCCAGAACGCCGCCCACCGAGACCGTGTCGAATACCTCGGCTTCCATCTTCCGGAACTGGCCATCCGCCCGGTCGATCCACAGCTTGCCGCGCGTCTTCTCAAACACCCGCGCCTGGGTGCTCTTGGCCCGGTAGCCCGGTTTGGGAGCCATCTGGAACACCAGCGTCTCGCGCCCTCCCACACGCTCGATGGGCAAGGGCGTGTAGGTGAGCGCATCCGGCATCTCCTTCAGAAACTCAAGTTCACGAAGCCGCCGCCGGGTTCGTTCCTCCGCTTGTTTGGCCCGCTCCGCCGGCGCCAACTTGGCCTGTTCGGCCTCCCATTCGCGATGCTTGGCAAGTTGCAGATCCAGTTCATCCTTGGGAACCGGCGCCCCGTCGCGCTCCACCACCCGGGTCATGAAGGTGCCGTCGACGACGTCCCGCACCGTTTTCAGGCTCGATTTCGACTTGAGGCCGCCGTTGGACTCGAATTGCCGGCGCTCGCTGGACATGGAAAAGGCATAGTCCTGCAGTGCTCGCTGATTCTTTTCATAAAGTTCCAACGCCCGGCGGACGATCTCCTGCGGTGTCTGGGCAGGAAGGGCGGCGGCGGCCAACAACAGAACGAGGGCTCGCATTTGTGTATTCAATGGACGCAGGTTCCCCATCTCACGGTTCAGAAAATCATACCCTGAAAAGAACAGATGAAGGTCATTCACTCCCGGAAGCTGATATCCACACCGGTTTTCAACGTGTTCCACGACCGCATTGAGGACTCCGCCTCACGCCCGGCAGAACGGTTTATCGTGAACCACTCCGGGGGCGCCGCCGTGGCTCCCGTGGACCACCGGGGGCGACTGCTCCTGGTGCGCCAGCATCGTTGGGCCGTGCGGGACTACGTGTGGGAGCTGCCGGCGGGCCGGCTTGACCCGGGTGAAAATCCCCTCAGGGCGGCCAAGCGGGAACTGATCGAGGAGACCGGTTACCGGGCCAAGAGTTGGACCTCTCTGGGCGCAATTCTCGCCAGCCCCGGCTACACCTCAGAGATCATTCATCTCTACCTCGCCACCGGACTCACCCAGGGCAAACGCCGCATCCAGGAGGATGAGGACCTGGAACCCGGCTGGTTCACCCCTCGCCAACTCGACCGCATGGCCGCTGAAGGCGAACTGGGAGACGCCAAGACCCTAACTGCTTACCTGCTCTGGAGACGCTTTCATCGGACGGCCCACCGTCTCCCTTGATCGCCGGCCCGCAACTGGAGCGGCCCCGAATCGTTTTCGAACGGCACGGAGACCGCGGTTCTCGCCTCAGCCACCAACCACCGGAAGCACTGTGCCGCTGGCGGACAGCGCTCTGGTGGCGGCAGTTTTCGCCTATGCGGGATACGGGTTGGGTGGGGGTAAGCGAGCCGCCTAACCTGTAAGGCCCGCCAGCTTCTTCTCAAGGAAGGCCAGGCACCCCGGCACCTGTGCCCGGCTCAATCCATGCAACAGGAGCGGACCGCTGAAGCCCTGGTCGCGCAACAGGCGCAGGTAGAGGCTATAGTCCAGAAGGCCCTCGCCAGCCGCCTTGTGCCCCGCGTCGCCGTCATGATCCAGGTCCTTTGCGTGCGCCAGCACGATGTCCTTGCCCACCAGGGAGAACGCCTCCTGCAGAATCTCCGTCATGCGCGGCAGGGTTCCGGCGGGGAACAGATTCGCGGCGTCCAGGGTGACCTTGAGATAGGGAGAGCCCACTTCATCCAAGATCTGCCGGGCCTTCCGGGCGGAGCTGACCACGTTGTTCACTTCCGGCTCAAAGGCCAGCACGGATTTTGTCTGCCGGGCGATCTCTACCGCCTCCCGAACGCACGCCGCCATGTCACGCCACGCCTCCGCCGAGCCGTTCTCCGGGTGGGGCCGCCACATGCTGGCCGCATTGCGTGTTCCCGTGCAGATGTGAATCGGCGTCCCGGGAAACGCCTCGGCCAGCACGCGAAGCCGCCGCAGGCCCAAACGGCGTTGCTCCTCGCCGGGATGACACATGTTGAACGTGCCCTGCACGCTCGCAATCTTCAGACCGCGGGCGGAGGCTTCCCGATGGAATCGCTCCGGCAGCCCGGCGGGGATTTCGTCTGGCATGCCAGGGAGCCCGGCACAGCTCATATCCACCTGCACACAGGCCAAGCCGTGCGCCTTGGCCTCATCCAGCCGTGCCTCGAGCGTTCCGGTTGTGTACGTGCCGTTCAGCAGAATGCCGATCATTGGCCGTGGCCCCCGCGCGAACGAACTCTCGGCCGCAGCCACTCCGGCCATCGCCAAGAAGCGCCGCCGGTTCCATCCCGTGTATCCCACAAGCCGCATGCACACCTCCAAGCCGTCACATCTGTTTCAGTTCGCTAAATCAACAGCGCGTCGATCTCGCCCTCGCTCGCCACCATGCTCAGGCGCAGGCGGAGGAAGGCGTAGAAGGCCTTCGAATCCTTGAACCGGACCCGGCTGGTATCGATCAAACCGGTCAGGGCAGTGGTGTCGCCACCCCTGAGCTTCTTGAGGTGGCCCGCCTCGTTCTTGCCTTTTGTCGACTTATGCGAAGCCTTCTTCTTCGACTTCCACGCATAGGTCTGATACGGGTGCAACTCCATGATCTTGCGAATCGCCGCCAGCGTTGATTCGTAGTCCGCATCGCCCGGGTTTTCGAGGGCGTAGTAAATGTTGCCGTAGAGGGTGTTGTACGCTTCCAGGTATCGTTCGACGCGGGCGTCCTTGAGAGCCTTGGCCGGCAGTTCGTTTTGCAGAAGCTCCAGGATGTCATCGGGATGGGGCACCTGCTCGTTGAACAGGTCGTCCAGGCCGTCCCAGTCATCGACCGCGGTTACCTGGCTGATCCCGAACGACACCAGCCCGTGAGCAACGGTATGAGGGCCCTGGGGCGTTCCGGTCAGTTGGCTGGTGGGGCGGGTCAGCATGTGGGTGTACATGGTGTTGTACCGCTCATCGGCGCGCTGGATCGTGCGCGAGGGCCCGGCCGCCATGGGCTGCACCGTACCCCGCCAGGGGATCGCCGGCCGGTAGACCATGGGCGCCGGGTGGCGCTGCAAGATCGCCGGCCTCAGCATCGGCCGCGCCGCGGGCGGCGGAGCCATTTTGGGCTGGACCGCCTGGCCCAGCCTCATCTCCGGGCCCTGCGGCGTCATCTCAACCTGGCGGAAACCCAGCTTCCGGTACATCTCCGTCAGAGCCGGGGCGGGAGCGCCGCCGGGGCCGGGATGCGCCAGCAGACTCACCGTCGAGATTCCACGTGTCCGGGCGGCCTGAACAGCCCTCTGAACCAGACTCGAACCAATCGAATGCCGCCGGTACTCGGGAGCAACATGGAGGTTCTTGATCCGCGCCTGCCCCTGGTTGAAATCGATCTCGACCTGGCCAACCGGAACGGGCTTCCCAGCCACAACCGCTTCGATTCGCTGCGTCCCGTTCAGGGAAGAGACCCTGGCGTTCCATTGGGGGGGCGCGGATTTGGGCCGGCTCGGCGGAGTCATCAGTCGAGATCCTATCACGCCTGAGCCGTGGCTCGGCAAGTTGGAGGAATCGAACAGGACTCCAGGCCGGACCAAGTCAGCCTGAAAGTTCAAGATGCGTCTTGCCATTTCCGGGAATTGTGTTGTAGTGTAGAGTCTATTGAGCGGGCGCTAGTTTCTTGGGGTGCTCACCCATCTCCCTTCTAGAAACATGGAGATAGCGTTGCCGCACCAATCGAGAGGAATGTGAGATGCCTTGTCATAGTATGGCGCTGGTCCGTTGTGTCCGGCGGTTAATGCTTCTAGCCGGTTTCTGGACACCAGCAGCGCTCGCGAGCCCCGTTGCGTTGGGCGTTCTATCCTACAACGAACTGCTGCCGGGGGCACCGGGAGAAGGAGTTAACTACTTCTCTCTGCTCAATCTCACCGGCGACCCATCGGCTGGAGGATGAGCCGCTGACCCCGACTTTCCGGTGTATTCTTCGCTTGTCTTCTCAGAGCTGAAGCTAATCATAGCGATTGGCGGCACTGAGGCGGAGTTCCTGTTGCCGGATTTGCCCGCCGGCGATCTGGGTGTCTTGCTTGAACTGCAGTTCGTCAACGACGTGCTGATCGACTACGCCTTGCTCAGTGGACGCGTGAGTTCCAGGAACCTGCAAATCGGACCCTCGGGTTCGGAGGTGCTCGCCACGGACCTGTTCACCGCCGGTCTGTGGTCATCAAGTTCGTCCGGCTTATCGCCTGGAACCGATTTGACGGTGCTTACCATCTCCACCGCGGCATCGAGCACGATCCCGGAACCTGGATCACTATTCCTGGCTGCTTGCGGCCTGGCTGCATTGTTGGTGTCCGGCCGCAACGCCCGGCGCGCAAATCGGGGCTAACGAACCATGTCTCGCTCTTCTTGCAGGCTAGCCATGGCGATGGCATTCTTGCCGGCCGGTTCCGCGTTGGCGCAAACAGTGTCCCTTCAACCCGCCGCTAGTCCGTCCACAATCCGGCCAGGTCAATCGGCGACCCTCACAGGCAGCGGTTTCCCGGTGGGCACAATCGACGTGGCCACAGTTCAAGTGAGGCTGGAGCCCAAAACTGCGCTCGCCGGACCAGTAGCAACAGTCCCTGCCGCAACTCTCACCACGGTGGCCGGCTCGACGCGCCGCGTCACCTTCTCGCTACCGGCATCGTTCCCGCTGCCGGCTGCCACCGACTATTGGGTGGGCATTCTCACAACAGCCGGCGCTGCCGTTTCGCTCACCACGAGCACCAGGTCAACCCTACGAATTGAAGCCGGGACCGCCACCTGGACCCTCGATCCGGCCGAAGGGTTTCCTGGCCAAGCGCTGAGCGTCAGGATCACGGCACCAGTCAACACGTTTTCCCCAAACCTCACCACCGCCAACTTCGGGCCGGGCATTCGCACCGGCGGCGCACCGGCGGCTCAGATGGGTGTTCTGAGCGTGAGTTCGACCAATCAAGCCATGGCGAGCTTGGCGGTTGACCCGGACGCTGCCTTGGGACCACGGGATGTCACCATTCGTATCGGGACTATCGAGCTTGCGCTGCCCGGGCGGTTCCGGATCGTGGCTGCACCGCCCACCCCGCCGCAAAGCACGGCGCCGACTCTCGTATCGATGACACCGGCACTCGCTGCGCCCGGCGCGACTGTAGTGCTCTCAGGGACAGCGTTTCCCACCGTGGCGATCGTGCCTGCTAAGGTGACCGTCCGGTTGAACCCGGTGGTGACCGGGTCGTCGCCCCAGGTGACCACCACCGCCACCTCCCTCACCCCGCTGACCGGCTCAACCAGCCGGGAGCTTGGTTTCATCGTCCCGGCCAGCCTGAGACCCTCGGCCCCGGTCCAGTATCAGGTGAGTGTGATCGGAACCACGGAAACAGGCGTTGCCTTCACATCGACCAACTTCCTGCTTCTCACGGTGACTCCGTCTGGTGGAGCGCCGCGCATCCTTTCGTTGAATCCAAGTTCCGGTAATCCTGGTCAAACCCTGACCGTACAGATGGCCGTCGAGGGCTTCGGCGCGAATCCCGCCGGCCTACGCGTCTCATTTGGCTCGGGGATTTCCGTTGGCGGAGATGCAGAGGGGGCATATGGCCCGGTCACCGCAACCGCGAACACCCTCACCGCCGTGCTCAGGATAAGCCCGACGGCGGCCCCCGGTGCGCGCGCGGTAACGGTGGTAAGCGGCAATCAGGGCTATCAGGCGCCGGTTCCCTTTACGGTCGGCGCATCCCCGGTTCCTCTGGTCAGTTCGATTGAGCCGAACTCCGCTCAGCCCGGAGCCTCGGTTTCCTTGCGCATCCGCGGGATCAACACCGGCTTTGCCGCCGGCAGGGTTCAGGTCTCTTTGGGTGAAGGGATCACAGTGTCGAACGTCACCGTCGTCTCGCCGGTGGAACTCACCGTTCCGGTGCAAGTGGCGGCCACCGCAGGGCCCGGAGCCCGGACACTCACAGTCACCGTTGATGGCCGCATACTGACTATGGCGAACGCCTTCACGGTGGGCCTCAGCGGTCGGTTAATCTCGCTCACGCCGCCCACCGGATCCACTGGACTTCAGGTCCCGATCACCATCACCGGACAAGGCACAGCTTTCCAGATGTCCGGCTTGACCGTCAATCTTGGGTCCGGCATCAACGTGGGCTCCATTGTAGCTACGAGTCCGACAGTGCTGACCGCTCGCGCGGAGATACTCCCAACTGCCGTCCCAGGGCCTCGCACGCTCACCGTGGCCTACGGTGCACAATCGCTAACCTTGCCCAACGCATTCGCCGTCACGGGACCCACGATCACCATTCTCACACCCAGCAGCCTCAGCTTCGTCAACACCCCGGCAATCACCGTGACGGGCAAAGTTTCCGATCCTAGAGCGACGATTGCCGTGAACGGCGTAGCGGCTCCCAATACGGGAGGCAGCTTCACCACCTCCATCCCCCTGCAGGAAGGCAACAATACGATCTCGGCCGTCGCAACGACTCCGGAAGGGGCGGCCGTTTCAACCAGCATCCAGATCACCCTCGACACCACACCGCCACGGGTTACCATCCTGTCTCCTTCGCCTAGCCAGGAGACCACCGAAGCCACGGTGACCGTCGCCGGATCGGTGAACGATATCGTGGTCGGCACCGTCAACGATCAGGAAGCGCAGGTGACCGTCAACGGTATCCGGGCGGCCGTCAGCAACCGGACCTTTGAAGCGCGCAACGTGCCTGTCTCCCTGGGAGCCAATGTCATACGTGCGGAAGCCCGTGACCGCGTTGGCAATCCGGCTTCGGCCTCCGTCTCAATCATTCGCAAGGCAGCCTCGCTGTTGAAGATGGCCGTGCTCTCAGGGAACTCCCAGTCAAGCTCCGTAGGCTCGGTTCTGCCGCAGCCACTAGTGGTCCGGCTGACCGACGACTTTGATCAACCGCTCGCCGGCCGCTCCGTCTTCTTCCGCGTCGCATTGAATAATGGCATGGTCGGCAATGTCTCTACCGACGCAAGCAGTACCGCGGTTGAAGTGAAGACGGACACGAACGGCCAGGCCCGAGCCTTCTGGAAACTGGGCGAACGCTCCGGCGCCGGCAACAATCGCGTGGAGGCCTACTCCACCGGCCTGACCGCTCCGGCGGTGTTCAACGCCAGCGGAGTGAATGGCTCCCCGGCGCGGATCATAGTCGATTCCGGCTTGAACCAATCCGGCGCCGTGAATGACAAGCTTCCGTTACCCTTTGTCGCTGTGGTGACCGACGCGAACCACAACCGGCTGGGTGGGGTTCCCGTGAAGTTCACCGTGCGCAGCGGCGGCGGCAAGATTAACGGTGTCGCCGAAACCACCTTCACGTCCGACAGTGACGGCCGCGTTGCGGCGTTGCTGGAACTGGGGCCGAACGAGGGGCCGGAGAACAATGAAGTAGTCGTCAGCTTCGAAGGCAATACCAGTTCGCCGGCCATCTTCACCGCGTCCGGCCGTATTCCGAAGTTGCTGGCCGATACGCGTGTTACCGGAACAGTTTTCGACAACGCCAACAACCCCATAGCCGGCGTAACCATGAGGCTCTACCGGCTTCAGCAGGGTACCACAACGAACCTGCCCGTACAGGTAGGCACCCCAGTTGTCAGCAACGGCAAGGGTTACTTTGAGATGGTGGGGGCGCCTGTTGGTGTGTTCAAGCTGATGGCTGATGGAACCACCGTCGCCGGCGCCAAGAAGTATCCGACGCTTGAATTTGACTTGACGGTGGTCTCCGGCAACAACAACTCGATTGGCATGCCGATCTACCTGCCGGCGCTCGACACCGTCAACCGGTTGTGCGTGGATGAAACTACGGGCGGGACACTCACGCTACCGGATGTGCCCGGGTTCTCGCTCACTGTGGCGGCGGGCTCCGCCACCTTCCCCGGCGGCTCCAAGAAGGGTTGCGTCTCGGTCACCCCAGTGAACATCGACAAGGTACCCATGACCCCGGGCTTCGGGCAGCAGCCACGCTTTGTGATCACCATCCAACCCGTCGGTACCCAGTTCAACCCTCCCGCCGCCATGACGATTCCCAATGTGGATGGCCTGAAGCCGCGGGCAACTACGGAGATGTACAGTTATGACCATGACTTGGCCAGCTTTGTCTCGATTGGACCGGGTGTAGTGAGTGAGGATGGGTTGCTTGTGCAGACAGCTCCCGGAGCCGGCGTGCTGAAGGCTGGCTGGCACTGTGGGGGGGACCCTGCACCGCCGGATGGTGTAGCTGCCGATTGCCCGGAATGTCGGTACTGCGTCGGCAATAGGTGCGTGCCCAATCCGGGGCAGAATCAGCAGTGTTGTCAACAGATTGGCCTGTGCTCCGCAGGGAACTGCCGGAAGGAGGAGATCTGCCGCGGTTTGCATGGACCGCCATACATTCGCGTCATCTACGACAACGGCTCCATATTTTGTGACCCTAGAACTATCTTCGTAGGATACACCCTTTTAAAGGAGTTTAATTTTCCGGAAAATCTAACCGTTCGAGGTTCGTTGTGCGGGAAGGGATCCTGCAACTGGGGATTAGATGGAGTCGAGCCACCATTCACGATAGTCACTGGAGTATGTTATGCGAAGATGGCTGGAAAACTGGACATATTAATGAGTGCATAAGTAGGTAGACATCTGGTAAAATGGATCATGCCCAAGCGAGATGCCCGATCTCTTGATCACAAGACCTTGGAAGAGATCCGCATCCGCGCCGTCGA
>Ga0194131_10005899_pt1 | contig 17331 bp, 4 predicted proteins | sample TA2KigO120mmetaG_FD_148631 | JGI IMG/M metagenome (GOLD analysis project Ga0194131, IMG submission 148631) | Freshwater microbial communities from Lake Tanganyika, Tanzania - TA2015053 Kigoma Offshore 120m | ecosystem: Environmental > Aquatic > Freshwater > Lake | place: Tanzania: Lake... | reverse complement strand
TGTGAAGTTGAAGGGGAGTTTGAAGAAATACAAGTTATTGATGGTGGTTTTGATTACATAACAGAACCTGTAATTAGTGTTACTGGTGGTTCTGGGTCGGGAGTTCAAGCAAAGGCTCAACTCATTGATTTTAGTCATGCTGTTTCTTTTAATGCAACATCTTTCGGAGATGTTAATCTCACCAATGACACAATTACATTTTCAAATAACCACAAATTTAGAAATGGTGAAGTAGTTATCTATGACCCAGAAGGTCAACAGTCTGTTGGTGGATTGAGCACAAATTCCACTTATTATATCTCAACGCAAACAGAAAAGCAGATAAAAATTCATACTAATGCAAATGATGCACTTACAAATACAAATCCAATAAATCTCACCTCATATGGTGTTGGTAATCATAGACTTATTTCGGTTCAATTAAAGAAAAAGATTTCTTCTGTTATACTAACTAATAAAGGAACAAAGTATAAGAATAGAAAAATTTCAATAAGTCCAGTAGGAATTAATACATTTTCAAATATAATTGAAGCAAAAAACCATGGATATTCAACGGGAGATATAATTGTTTATTCCACAACCGGCAGTGAAATTGGTGGGTTGCAAAATGGAAAATCTTATTTTGTAACTTCTCTTGATGAAAATTCCTTTAAACTATCTAATGTTGGAACATCAAGCACTATTGGAATAGGGTCAGCTATTGTTGGTGTATCAACTTCCCTAGATTTCTATTTTAAAAATAAACAGTATGTTAATCTCTCAGGTAAAGGAACAGGAAATCATATTTTTAACTATCCACAAATTAATGTATCGATTAGTGGAAAAATAGGAGTCTTCTCTCCATCGGGAACAGATTATCAAGCTGTTTTACAACCAATTGTAAGGGGACAAATTAAATCTGTATTTTTAGAGTCTGGTGGAACTAATTATGGATCTGAAAAAATTCTAAACTTTAATAGACAAGCCTCAATAACACTCAAAAGTGGTCAAGGTGCTGAGGTAATTCCAGTTTTATCGAATGGAAAAATAGTACAAGTTTTAATCACAAATCCTGGATCTGGTTACAATTCTCCACCAACTTTAATTGTTTCTGGTCCTGGAATTGGAGCAAAACTAACTCCCATTATTTCAAATGGATCTTTAACAGAAGTAAAGGTTATAAATGGTGGAGTTGGGTATGATACTGCATTAATTAATGTTGTTTCCTCTGGAACAGGCGCAGAATTTAAATCTGTCCCCCAAAAATGGACTGTGAATTTGGTTGAAAGAAATATTCAAAGCAATCAAATTACAGATGATGATGGAATAATTGATACTGGGATCAATTCAAATTATGGGTTACAATATACACATCTATATGCTCCAAGAAAATTAAGACAAACTATTTTTTCCCGTGAAGTTATAAATGGTCAAATTTCATATTTACCTGACTTAAAGATAGAAAATGGAAAAGAATCTCTTTCAAATACACATTCACCAATTATTGGGTGGGCATATGACGGCAATCCAATATATGGACCATATGGATATTCAACAATAAATGGAGGATCTGTAAAACCAATAGAATCTGGATATTACCTATCTTTAAAACCAAATAGACCATCAACTTCAATTTTTCCAGAGGGATTTTTTGTCGAAGACTACTCATACAGGTCAAGAGGAGACTTAGATGAGTACAATGGTAGATTTTGTGTAACTCCGGAATTTCCAAATGGAGTTTATGCTTATTTTGCAACTATTGATGGGTCTGGCGTTGAATCATCTCCACCTTTTAGAAATTATAGAAAACCAGTTTTTCCATACTTTATTGGTAACAGTTACAAATCAAAACCAAATCAGTATAATTTTTCTCCTCTGTCAAATCAAGATAATATTGATCTGAAAAATACTACATTTTTTAGAAACACTACTCCATATAATTTATTGGATAAAAATAGTGGATATGACTTTATAGTAAATTCAAATAATATTAAGAGACAAAATTCTATTGTAAGGTATGTAAAACCAGGAATTGTGGATTCTATTGGTATTAAAACCGGGGGATTCAACTATAAAATTGGAAATAAAGTTATTTTTGACAATTCAAAATCTGGGGGACAGGGAGTATCAGCTGAGGTTAACTTACTAAACGGAAAACAAATAAGAAACATCAGTGTTAACTCGGTTTCCATTAGTGGAGTTGAATTTATTTCAAATCCACAAGGTATTATTGGGTTTGCTACATCACCACACAATCTTTCTATTCCATCTAATAATGTTATAATTACAGGATTAAACACTTCTACCTCAAATCTAAATGGAAATAATGTTGTTGGTGTTAGATCTGAGACCTTTTTACTTTCTGTTGGAGTTGGAACAACAGGATCTACTGGTATAGTAACTTATTTCAGTGTTTTTGGTCCTCTCGATTTTCCTAATATTAGAGAAAATGATGTTTTAAAAATAGATTCTGAGAAATTAAAAGTATTAAATATTGATCGTGAATCATCAAGAATAAGAGTTTTAAGAGAATATGAAGGGTCAACTGGATCTTCTCATACAGTATCATCTTTAATATATGAAGATTCTAGAAAATTTACAGTTTCTTATAATCCAAGAATTGATTTAAAATCAACAAAATATAATAAAGAGATTTATTTTAATCCCCCAGAATCTATTGGAATTGGAACAACATCAGGAATAGGAATAGGTGCAACTTTATTTTTCTCAAATCCAGGAGTTGGTGCATCATCTCTCTTCATCCCAACTAGAACAATATACTTGCCAAATCATAATTTATCTACGGGAGATGAATTAATTTACTCATCAAATGGTGGTAATCCAATAACAGCGTCTACAAATGGAATATCAACTTTCCAATTAGTAGATGATCAGATTGTTTATGTAGCCAAAGTAAACGATAGTTTAATTGGAATAGCAACAAATCAGGTTGGAGTAGGTTCTACTGGTATTTTTGTGGGTATAAACAGTTCTGTTACCACAGAAATTTTATATTTTACAGATCCTGGACTTGGAGAAATTCATAGTTTTACAACAAACTATAAAGATATTGTAGTTGGAGAAGTTAATAAAAATTTAGTTACAGTTTCCACTGCTGAGACTCATGGGTTAAATGTTAACGATATCGTAAATATTTCTTGTTTGTCTGGAATATCTACTACTTATGTTATCAAATATGATGATTACAATAGAAGAATGGTCATTGATCCAAAATCATTTATATCCGGAGATGTAGATGCTTCTAATGACACGATTCAAATTCTTTCTCATGGGTATATTACCGGACAAAAAGTTATTCATACTTCATCTTCCCCTGCCGGTGGTCTTGAAAATGGAGAAATTTATTTTGTTGTAAAAGTAGATAATAATAGATTAAGACTAGCAAAAACTTATTATGATTCGACATTAAGCGATCCGAATTATGTTAATATAACTAGTGTTTCCTCTGGAACATTATCGCTTGTAAATCCTCCAATTACAGGAACCAGAAATCAGCAAATTATTTTTGATGTATCAGATTCATCTTTATCATATAATATAAGTTTTAATAAGTATCCAGCATTTAAATTTGATATATACACAGATTCTTCTTTTGATACTACTTTTGATTCTAGAAAAAAGACTGGTGAATTAAATATTATTAGAAATGGTATATTGGGAGTAGATGCAAATGCTACTGTTACAATCAATCTTTCAAATGATGTTCCAAATACACTTTATTATCAACTGACTCCCGTTGATTATGATACAAATAATATTACAAAACTAGAAATAATATCTGATTCTGAAAATATTTTAGATAATAATAAAATACTTGTAAATCCAAGTATTTATAGTGGTAGACATTCAATTTCAGGAATCGGATCAACTACATTTTCATATACTATTTTTAATAAACCAGAAAAGTTATCATACACGGATTCAGAAGCTACGCTTTCATATACAACAAATTCTTTAACAGCATCGGGTGGAATTTCTAGTATTAGAATAAATTCTGGTGGATATGGATATGAAAGTTTGCCTGCTATCGTAAGAATAGATTCCTTAGATGGATCTGGCGCTGTAATAGAACCATCAGGATCTACCGTAGGAAGAATTTCTTTAACGGAGATACTCGATATTGGATTTGAGTACTCATCGGATCCATCAATAAGACCTATCGCAAAAATTCCACAAGTTTTAAAATTACAAATAACATCGTCTTTTGAGAAAATAGAAATTTCTTCAATAGGCAAACAATATACTATTGCACCAGACCTAGTTGTTATAGATTCGATCACGGGACAAGTTGTTTCCGATATTGATCTTAGATATGAACTTGGTGATAAAGAAGTTACAATTTTAAAAAATACCGATGGAATTAGTAATTCAATTCCCAAGATTATACCAATTAACAATCCAAATGGTGTGGGAATTAATTCAATATCTTATAATGAATCCACGAAAGAAGTTACTGTTGGATTAGCTGTGAGTTATAGTTCTTCTACTGATTATCCATTTTCAGTTGGAGATAAAGTAATTATAGAAAATACTAGTGTTGGATTTTCAACCTCAGCAAGAGGATATAATTCATCATCATATGGATATGCATTGTTTACATTAAAGGCAATTGATCCAAATATTGGAGGAGCAAATGGAACTGTAACGTACAGTCTCGAAGAATATCTGTCATCTGGCGAAAATCCTGGACTATTTGATCCAACTCTTTCATCAGGAAGAATCACCCCACAAAAGTTCTTCCCAGTGTTTGATGTTAAGTTGAAAAAAAATGAATTTAGGATTGGAGAAATAGTTTCGACTGAAACTGCAAATGGTATAGTAGAAAAATGGTACTCTAATAATGATATATTAGTAGTATCCACAACTCAAGATTTTAAATCGGGAGAATTATTAACTGGATCTTCATCAAAAACAAAATGTCCAATTGAATCCGTTTTTTCAAATGAGGCGTACTATGATGTTTCCGCAACATCATTAGTTAAGAAGGGATGGAATTTGGAATCCGGATTTTTAAATAATGATTATCAAAGAATTCATGACAGTGATTATTATCAATATTTTTCATATTCTTTAAAATCAAAAATTGAATATGAGGATTGGAAGGATCCAGTCAGTTCAATGAATCATACTGTAGGATTTAAAAAATTCTCAGATTTAATCATCGAATCTACTGACAGAACTTTTAGCGGAATATCGACTGAGCAGAATTCAGGAGATTTTACTGCAACAGCTGATATGATTAGTGTGGTTGGATTAAACTGCGTTAATGATTTTGATCTTGCAAGAGAAAACAGACTGACAATAGGATCTGACTTTATTTCTGATGAAATAATATTAAATTCTTCTTCTATCCAAGACTATTTTGAATCAGTTGGAAATAGAGTTTTGACAATTGATGATATTAGTAATAGATTTAGTAGTAATCCAAGATCAACTTCATTCAATATTGTAGATTCCTTTAATCTATCAACTGTAAGATCTAAAAAATACATATCTTATATTGTAGATAGAAGATTTATTGGAGAAAAACAAATCAATGTTACCACTCTATTACACAATGATCTCTTCGGATTTTTAAATCAATATGGAAGAGTTGAGACTGCAAGCGATCTTGGATCTTTTGACTTCATTATTAGTGGAAATGAGGGACAACTTTTATTCTATCCAACAAAATTCCAAGCAAATGATTATAGTATAAATCTATTCTCATATGATATAAAGGATACTGTCTTAGGAATAGGCACTATCAATCTAGGAGATACTGTAAAAATAAACAGTAGTACTAAAACTATTCCAGTAGGATTTAGTACAACCACTAATTTGGTTAGTTTTGCTTCTACATATAGAGCATCAAAAATTACTGTCCAATATGGAGCGATAGATGACTCTTATTTTGAGTATGATGAACTTACCCTCATTCATGATGGATCCTCTGTTGATATTTTAGAGTATGGGCAATTATCTACTAATACTTTATCCCCACTTGGATCATCTGGAATAGGAACTTATAGTGCATATCTTTCGGGATCAGAGGTGAAATTGGATTTCACTCCAAATGTAGGATTAACTACTACCTACCATGTAAATTCAATTTTAGTTTCAATAGCAAATACTTCTTCATCCGGAATTTCTTCAACAACTTTAAGAACTGGCAGAATAGAATCATCCATAACTTCCATTGCATCATCTACATCTCCAGTAGCTAATGTAGTTTCTGAATATGAAAATACTTATTCAGCAGCTTATTATATTGTAAGTGTAGAAGATACTACAAATAATCAATATCAAATATCTGAAATTATCGTTGTGGATGATGGAACAACACCATCAATAACTGAATTTGGTATTTTACAAACAAGTTCAAATATTGGAAATTTTGATTCTATTATTTCCGGTGGAAAAACAAAATTAACCTTCACTCCAATACCAAATGCAGATGTTGAAGTAAGAGTTTTCCAAAATTCACTAAGATCTTTTGACGAAAATCTTACAGAATCGATTGATTTTACTAATGCATTAATCGATACTGGTAGTGGAACTTATGATGGAACTGAATCTGACATAAGGAGAACTTTTGAACTAACTCACAAAGGTCTTCCAATATTCAGAAGAAACATTTTAGGAAATTCTCCTACAGTTGTCGATCTAACAAATAACCTTATTAAAATTCCCAATCATTATTTTGTAACAGGTGAGGAATTAGTATATACCTATCCCGGACAAGGAACTTCGCAAGCTATTGGTATTTCAACAGCAGTAGTTGGAGTGGGAACAACAGATAAACTGCCACAAACTGTATACGCAATAAAAGTTAGTGATGCTGCGATAAGATTGGCGTCATCAGCAGAAAATGCTCTTAAAACTGTTCCAATTCCTCTCACTATTTCATCTGTTGGAATCGGAACATCTCATGCATTAACTTCTAGAAAACAAAATACAAAGGTCCTGATATCTATTGACAATGTAATACAATCTCCTGTTGTTTCAACATCATTAACTTCCATTCTATTGAAAGAAGTTTCATCCATTGATCAAACAATAACAGTTTCTGGAATAACATCTTTCTTCAGTGGAGATTTGATAGAAATTAACAACGAAATTATGAGAGTTGATTCTGTTGGATTTGGGAGTACTAATGTTTTCTTAGTAAAACGTCCATGGATGGGAACAGGAATTTCATCTCATGCTAATGGATCTCTGGTTAAAAAAATTGAAGGTGATTACAATATAGTTGATAATACAATAAACTTTGTTACTGCTCCATATGGACTAGTTCCGATTGGAACAGTTACTGATGGTCCAAACAACACAGATTATTTGGGAATAAGCACTTATTCCAATTTTAGCGGAAGAAGTTTCATAAGGTCGGGTATACCAGATACCGACAAAGAACCTTATACTAATAACTATATTTTCAATGATATTTCATCACAATTTACTGGATACTCAACTTCATTTATTTTGAAGTCAAATGGACAAGATGTGACAGGTATTTCAACAGATAATGCAGTTATTTTAGTAAATCAAGTTTTCCAAGGTCCAAAGAAACTTGATGCCCCAGTTAGTTTTGTTAGTGATTATGTTCTTAGAGAAAATTCTGGTATAACAAGCATTCAGTTCAGTGGATCTATATCAACCACATCATATGATGTAAACAATAGTAATCTGCCTCGTGGTGGAATAATTGTTTCTATTGGAGCATCAAAAGGATTTGGATACCAACCACTTGTAGCAGCTGGTGGAACTGCTATTATTTCTGGATTAGGAACAGTAGCATCTATTAGTATAGGAAACAGTGGGTCAGGATACAGATCAGGTTTACAAGTTGTTAAAGTTGGAGTAAAAACAGAAAATCTGGAAAATGTACAAATTACATATGTTGGAACAGCAACAATCTCCGATGGAAATGTTGTAAGCGTTGCAATTACAAATCCAGGAACAGGATATACAACATCAAATCCACCCTTTGTAGTTTTTGACGATCCTTTAAATTATTTTAATCTACCATTAGTTTATAGCTCTTTAAATCAAGGAATTGGAATTGGTACTGGTGCAAGAGTAAATGTTGTAGTTGGTCAGGGATCAAGTGTCATAGACTTTGAAATCACAAATTTTGGGTATGGATATGGTCAAGGAGAAATTTTAACTGTTGGGGTAGGTGGAACTGTTGGAATACCAACGAACACCTCTTTATCATACAGTGAATTCAATATTACAGTTGATAGAACATTCTCAGATACATTCTCAGGATGGACATTCGGAAATCTTCTTGTCTTAGATTCATTTGACAACTTATTTGATGGTATCAAAAAGTCTTTCCAAATTACTTCCAATGGATCCCCAAGATCTATTAGATCAAGATCTGGTTCTAATATTGATGTTGAATCAACCCTTTTAGTCTTTATTAATGATATTTTACAAGTTCCCGGAGAGGGTTACATATTTGATGGTGGCAGTTTTATCGATTTTACAGAAGCTCCAAAATCAGGAGATAAATCAAAATTACTCTTCTACCAGGGAACTTCTTCTGTCGATGTCACTAATGTTGACATATTAGAAACTATTAAACCAGGAGATATTGTAAGATTGAATGATGACAACATTTCTTATAAACAAAATGATAGACTTGTCACTGATATTATTTCAATCGATACTCTAAAAACTAATCCATATAAGAGTCCAGGTTTATCTGATGATCAAGCATATGTACGTCCTATAATTTGGTGCAAACAAACTGACGATTTATTCATTAATGGAAAAGAGGTTGGAAAAGATAGAGTTTTATATGAACCATTGATTTATCCAAATACAAGGATTATACAGACAGTTGGATCTGCCTCGACGATAATTTTTGTTGAAAGTGTAAAAACTTTCTTTGATAGTAATAAAGAAAATTATTCGGGACAAAACAGAATTAGATTAGTTTCACAAGAAAATATTGTGGGAGCATCAGCAACTGCAATCGTATCGATTGCAGGGACTATTTCCTCAATTTCAATTACAAATTCTGGACTTGGATATACATCTGCACCAACTGTTATTGTTGGTAATCCAGTTGGTCTTGGATCTACACAAAGAGCATTAGCAACCTCAACTATATTTGATGGATCTGTAACTTCTATTCAGGTATCTTTCCCTGGAACTGGATATACTTCTTCAACTCCACCATCAGTTTTGATAGATTTTCCAAGATCTTCATATTTTATAGAAGACATATTATCAATTTCTTACAGCGGTGATTTTGGAATTATTTCTGGAATTTCAACAACTACTGTTGGAGTAGCATCAACAGGAATTATTTTTGATCTTGTAATACCACAAGATTCTTTCCTAAGAGATACCTCTATTGTTGGTACTGCACTGACAGTAAGTGGAATTCAAACTGGATATTATTTTGTTGTTTATAATTCAAATGTTGGCAGTGGAGTTACTTCACTAAGATCTGATGGTTCTATTGTAAGCATTGGAAGTTCATTCCTAGATAATGTCTATTATGCATCCAAAGTTTCAATTGCACAAACAAGTGTTTCCGGATTTGGAGTAACTTATGTTGCAAAAGTAACTGTCAGTGTTAGTGATTACAACGGACTCAGTGGAATTGGTTATAGTAGTTTCTTTGGAGAGTATAGTTGGGGTAGAATTTCTGCACCATCTAGACCAAATCCCAAAAACTTTACTTATTATAATAATGGACTACTGGGAATTTCTACTTCTCCAATCGTTGAAAGATTTAACCCTCTTAAATATTCAAATTATAATTAATAAATAGATAAAAAATCGCAAAATGTCTGCAATTATAACTGATCAACTTAGAATTTTAAACGCTAAGAATTTTGTAGCGGCTGCAACCTCAGATACTAATAATTATTATTCTTTTGTTGGGTTGCCGAACGCTACTGATTATTCTTCAACCTGGGATGCAAATCCTCCTGCACCTAAAGATAGTTTTGAGCAAGAAAATGATTATTGGGACACTATGGTAGCCCTTAAAAAATTCCTGCTGGCAATGTTAATCAAGTTGTAAGAAAAAATACTTGGACATCTGGCATAACATATGATATGTATCGTCATGATATAAGTAGAACAAACACATCAAAACCATCAGAAGCAACTAATTTATATCTCGCAAATTACTTTGTAATTAATGATGACTTTAAAGTTTATATTTGTTTGCAAAATGGAACTGATCCAGGAAACCCATCTGGTAGACCTTCACTAGACCAACCAACATTTGTAGATCTAGAACCCAGAGCAGCTGGTGATAGTGGAGATGGATATATTTGGAAATACTTATACACAATTAAACCAAGCGAAATTGTAAAGTTTGACTCAACAAATTATATTCCTGTTCCAAAAAATTGGGATACTAGTTTAGAAAATTCAGCAATAAGAAATAATGCAGCAACTAGTGGTCAATTAAAAATAGTAACAATAAAAAATCGTGGAGTTGGACTAGGAACAGCAAATAGAACTTATACAAGAGTTCCTATTAAGGGAGATGGGCAGGGAGCAGAGGCAACAATTGTAATAAACAATGAATCAAAAGTAGATTCAATAACTGTCTCTAACGGAGGTTCTAATTATACGTATGGAACAGTAGATTTAGTTGCTGGGGGAGTTCCAACAGGATCAACTTCTCCAATTTTTGATGTCACAATTCCACCCAAAGGTGGACATGGATATGACATTTATAGAGAACTAGGTGCATATAATGTTCTTATTTTTTCTAGAATAGAAAATGATATTGAAAATCCCGATTTTATTACAGGTAATCAAATATCTAGAATTGGAATCGTTGAAAATCCAGAAAGTTTTGGATCATCTTCACAATTAACAAGCGACAAAGCCAGCGCACTTTATGCAATTCGATTAGTTGGGTCTGGTTATAGTTCGGCTGTTTTTACTCCCGATTCTAGAATTACGCAAACGATTGGAATAGGGTCAACTGCTGTTGGTAGAGTAGTTTCTTATGATCAAACAACAGGTGTTTTAAAATATTGGCAAGATAAATCTTTGGTTGGATTTAATAGTAATGGAACGCAAAATTCATCCCCAATATATGGATTTAATGTTAATAGATTTACAGCATTTCCATCTAATGGAGGTTCTATAAACGTAGTTGGTGGGTCTTTAACTTTACAGATAGGAACAAGTTTTTCTGGTGTATCTACCACAATAAATAGTAGAACATACTATCTTGGCCAATTATTTGCCAATGGACTTTCAAATCCAGAAGTTAAAAAATATTCTGGCAATATAATTTATATTGACAATAGACCTTCGATAACAAGGTCTGCAAATCAAAAAGAAGATATTAAAGTTATTTTGCAATTCTAAAGACTCATGCCACAAGAAACGAACCTTAACGTCTCCCCCTATTTTGACGATTTTGATGAAGATGAATCATATCATAAAGTTCTTTTTAAACCGGGATATCCTGTTCAGGCAAGAGAGTTAACAACTTTACAATCAATATTACAAAACCAAATTGAAAAATTTGGAACTCATTTTTTTAAAGAGGGATCTGTTGTTATTCCCGGTAATGTAACATATAAAAATGATCTCAATAGTGTTAAACTGGAAAATACATTCGGTGGAATATCATCAGATTTTTATTTGAGTGTATTAGTCAAGAAAAGAATAAGAGGCGAAAGAAGTGGCATTACTGCTGTAATTGAAGACTTTTTACCAGTAGGACCTGGTATTGATAATGTAACAATTTTTGTCAGATATTTATCGTCCGATTCACAAAATAATTCGGATAAAACTTTTTATGATGGGGAAAATTTAGTAGTTGATGAAGATGTAACTCAATTAAAATTTGAAGTTGATGTTAATACATTTAAACAAATAGAAAAACCACCTATAATTTTAGGAACGGGAGAAGCATTTGCTACTACTGTTGCAAATGCAAGTACATCAAAAGGATCAGCAGTTTTATTGCAAGAAGGAGTTTATTTTATTAGAGGAACTTTTGTAAATGTTCCAGATTCTAGGGCATATATTAACCCATATTCTAATATATCAAGTGCAAAAGTAGGTTTTAGAGTTTTTGAAAGAATTGTAAATGCTTTTGAAGATGAAGATTTGTATGATAATGCCCAAGGATTTTCCAATTTTGCTGCTCCGGGTGCAGATAGACTTAGCATTACTACAAAGTTAGAAGTACTGCCATTAGAAACTGTTGATGCAGAAAATTTTATTCAATTAATTGAAATTAGAGACGGTGAAATTGCAAGTATAACAAAGAATACCTCATATAATATAGTAGCTCAAGAATTTGCGAGAAGAACATATGATGAATCGGGAGACTATTATATTGATCCCCCAATTATTAAGGCACAAGAAACTTTAAATGATTTAAGAGGAAATGATGGAATATTTAGTGAAGGGCAATTAACATATGATGCACAAATTCCAGCAAGCGATGAAGTTGGAACATATAATATTTCTCCAATGAAGGCTTATGTTCGAGGATTTGAAGTTGAAACCGTAAGTCCTGTATTTTTAGATTTTCCAAAAACAAGAACTACAAAAACATTAGAAAATCAAAGCATAAATTATTTTTCCGGGTCTACATTTACTCTTAATAGAGTTCATGGGTCCCCAATTGTAAGCACCGCTTCAACTTATTTTGTAAGTCTCCGAGATTCTAGGGTAGGAACCTCACAGACAACCCCACCAGGAAATGAAATCGGGGTTGCTCGTGTTTATGATTTTGCATTAGAATCTGGATCATATTCTACTACAAATCCAAATGAAAATCAATGGGATATTTCACTTTATGATGTACAAACATATACAAATATAACTTTAAACGAACCTATAACTCTAACAACCCCAACTCATATCAGAGGAAAGGAGAGTGGTGCTGTTGGATTTCTCAGACACAATGTATCAGCTGGAACAGCATTGACTGTTTATGATTCGAAAGGAAAATTTTCTCTTGGAGAAAAATTAATATTTGATGGCGTAGAAAATACTAGGGTTATTAGAACAATTAGATCATACGGAACTAGCGATGTAAAATCCATATATGGAATAGTAGGGACAGCATATACTTTTACTGCTGATACCATCCAAAAAACTTCTATACCAGTAGGTCAAGTTAGAATAACTGCGGCTGATGCTACACTTGGAATAAGCACCGTCACCTCTACCAGTGCATTTTTTGTTGGGATTGCTACTGTTGGAAATTTAGTTGCTTTTTCAAATCAATCTACAAGCATTTCTGGATTATCTACTGTTACATTTGCAAGAATTCAATCAGTATCGGATAGATCAATAACAATAGCTGGAGTAACTTCTGTTACTGGTGTATGTGATGGAGCTTTACCTACAACTGCAATTACTCCATCAGATTTTAGAATTGTATCAACAAGTTTACAAGAATCACCTGATAATTCACTGTATACTAGACTACCTAAAAGTTATGTAGCAAGTGTAGACTTAACGGATTCCAATTTAATAATCAGAAGACAATTTGATGTAGTTATTACTTCTAATTCTACTGGGGCAATAAATGCAGGTCCAGACGAAACATTTCTTCCATTTGACGAAGAAAGGTATGTATTGGTTGGAGAAAGTGGATTAGTAGAGTCTTTAAGTCAAGATGAGTTTTCTTTTACAAATGGATCAAAAACTCTAACGATTAATGGTCTTTCCGGAAGTGGCAATGCCAAGTTAATTGCAACTTTGAGAAAGACTAATGTAAAATCAAAAATTAAAAATAAAAATAGAATAAGAACACTTATAATCGACAAATCAAGAAATTCTTCATCTGGAATAGGATCAACTACCTTAAATGATGGATTATCTTATGGAAATTATCCATATGGAACGAGAGTTCAAGATGAAGAAATTTGTCTACTTGTTCCCGACGTTATGGGAGTTTATGCAGTTTATGAGACAACAGATACCAATGATCCAACTCTACCATCGCTAGTATTAACTTCTTTAAGTGGACCAACTAATAAAACAGGAGATCTTCTACTCGGGGAAGAATTTATCGGAGAAACTAGCCAAGCGATTGGAGTTTATACTGAAAAAATTAATGATTTGAAGGTAGAGTTTAGTTATCTAAACTCAAATAACTTTATTGCGGGAGAAAAGATAACTTTTAGAGAGTCTAAAATCACTGCATTTATTTCATTGATTGATGAAGGTGATACGAACATAAGTTCGTCATTTGCATTAGATGCAAATCAAAAAGAAACCATATATGACTATTCGAAACTAATTAGAAATAAAAACTCAAAGGAACCAACTAGAAAATTAAAAATTGTTTTTGAATCTGCAAGTTTTTCAGATTCAGATACAGGAGATTTAACCACTGCAAATTCTTATGAGCAGTTCGATTATTGTTCAATTAAAAGTGTATATGATACTGTTGGAAACACTGATATTATTGATGTTAGACCAAGGGTATCGCCAATTTCACCAACAGTAAATTCAAGATCTCCATTTGAATTCTTGTCTAGATCATTTACTGCGTCAGGTAACTCTGCTAGAAATATTTTAGCTTCGGATGAATCAATACTTTTATCTTATTCGTTCTATTTACCAAGAATTGATAAGATTGTTCTGGACAAAACAGGATTTTTCCAACTAGTAACTGGAATTCCTGATGAAAATCCACAAATTCCTTTTATAAATGACACTGTTTTAGATGTAGCAACAGCATATCTTCCTCCATATATTTGCAATATCAATGAAGTTGATATTCAAATGAGAGAGCATAAGAGATATACGATGGCGGATATAAGCAGACTTGAAGATAGGATAGAAACATTAGAATATTATACATCGTTGTCATTGTTAGAAACTAACACTGCTACGTTTAATGTAACTGATTCAAATGGTATAAACAGATTTAAGTCTGGATTTTTTGTAGACAATTTTTCTACAACAGAAAGACAAGATAAATCCACTATCGTTAAAAACTCCGTTGACATCAATAATTTAGAACTTAGACCAACTCATTATACAACCTCAGTTGATTTACTTCTTGGAACAAATTCCTTACCCGGTATTGGTAATTCAGTTAACACACTAGCAGATCCTAGAACTGATACTAGTTTAATTGGAACAGGAGTAAAGAGAACAGGGCAACTTGTCACTTTGGATTATGACCAAGTTCTTTTGCTAGATCAACCATATGCATCTAGAGCAGTAAATGTAAATCCATATGCAGAAGATTTTTATAACGGAACAATACAACTATTCCCATCATCTGATGTATGGGTAGATCAAGTTAGATTGTCTGCAAATACACTATTAGTTGAATCAAACTTTATTGAGTCTTTGGGTCAATTTGATATTAATCAACAATCTGGATTCTCGCCAATAACTTGGAATAGTCATGAATCTGCATGGGCTGGAAATGGTTCTATGGGCACAAAGGTATTAGATACAAAACTAATACCTTTTATGAGATCAAGAAATATTGAATTTATTGCAAAAAGATTAAAACCACTAACAAGAGTTTATTCATTCTTCGGCGGAATAGATGTCAATAAATTTATTGTTCCAAAACTTCTTGAAATAACAATGACTAGTGGAGTTTTTCAAGTCGGAGAAGATGTTATAGGAACTTTTGATACTCCCGGCACTTCATCACCTAAAATATTTTTCAGAGTAGCTAAACAAAATCACAAGTATGGAACTTACGATAATCCATCGGATGTTTATGTAAAAAATCCATACAATCAAAATATTAATATTCCAGATTCATACTCTGCCACTTCAACAATTCTTAATGTTGATACATATACTCTTTCAAATCAACCAAATGGTTTATATGAAGGATATATCGCTGTCGGAATGAAATTAAGAGGATTGACCAGCAAAGCTGAGGCAAGAATTAGTGATATTAGATTGATAACTGATCAATCTGGTGCTATTCTTGGATCTTTCTTTATTCCAGATGGAAATATCACGGCAAATCCAAAGTTTGAATGTGGATCAAAGGTTTTCAGACTTACATCTAGTAGAACAAACTCTACTATATTTGGCACATATTCAACTAGCGCGGAAGAAAAGTTCTTAGCGGAAGGAAAAGTTAATGTTGTTCAGGATAACATTATTGTTACAAGACCTCCTAGATATGAAGCACCTCAAGATGCACCTTATATTTCCTCAGGTGGTGGTGGATGGGCACCATCATCTGAACCAGTAGATAATGGTGGTGGTTTTATTGGACCAGAACCCCCACCACCAGTACCAGTAGATACTAGAAGAGAAGCATATTATAATAAAGGAAAACCTGGTCTGAGTAAAGGAGATCAAAAGAGATTGATAACAGATCTAATGGCAGCAGGTATGAACAAGAAAGACGCTAAGGCTCTTGTAAATAATAAATCAACACCATCTGATATTGCTTCTGCTGTTGAGTGGTTTAATAATACCCAGTATTCAAAAGATATTGATTTTAAACTTATCAATGAAACTTATGTAAAAGGAGTAAAAACAAAGGCAGAAACCTCAGCACAAGAGACATTTAAAGGAGATAAACGATATCAAAATATGATTACAGCGGGGGATAAAACAATTGTTGGAGGAACAGATAAAAAGGGAACGGGGGGCAGAAAAGCTGAGCCAACAGTTGGTCCGGGTGCTGTGTTGGCGCGACAATCTCTACCAACATCCGCACCAACATCAAGAGCGTTTGCTAAATCAAATCCACAACACACAGTCAAAAATCCCCCAGCTCCTGCACCAGCACCAGCAGCAAAACCAAGTTCTCCACCTTCTTCTCCACCTAGCGGTGGCGGCGTGTTTGGTGGCGGTCGTGGCGGCGGTGGCGGTGGCGGTGGCGGTGGCGGCGGTGGCGGTGGCGGTCGTGGCGGCGGCGGCGGCGGTGGCGGAGGCAAAAAATCCGATATCCGCTTAAAGAGGAATATAACTGCAATCAACTCCGCACTAAATATGATTATTAACTTATCAAAATGACAATTTTGAATAAATTATGTGAGATTAATGGATATCATTATAGCTGGAACGATAAAATGAAAGAATTGACTGGGGTTAACGGATCAGAATATGGTGTCATAGCTCAGGAAGTACAAAAAGTATTTCCTGAGATTGTAAAAACTGGTTCTGATGGGTATTTGGAAGTAGATTATATTCAGATAATACCTATTTTAATAGAAGCAATAAAGGAATTAAAGGAAGAATTGGACCACTTAAAACAAAATAAATAGAAAATAATAGTAAAAGTAAAATGAAAGTTATAGATCCATTAGCACAATCATTTTATGTTGAAAATGAAAGGGGAGTTTTTGTAACTTCGGTTGATTTATATTTTAGTACAAAAGATCCAATTATTCCGGT
>Ga0194131_10005898_pt1 | contig 17331 bp, 15 predicted proteins | sample TA2KigO120mmetaG_FD_148631 | JGI IMG/M metagenome (GOLD analysis project Ga0194131, IMG submission 148631) | Freshwater microbial communities from Lake Tanganyika, Tanzania - TA2015053 Kigoma Offshore 120m | ecosystem: Environmental > Aquatic > Freshwater > Lake | place: Tanzania: Lake... | reverse complement strand
TTTTCTAAGAGTCCATTATGCGGGTTCTTCTTCGCAGCGGGCAAGTATTTCTCGAAGAAGCGATAATTGTTCGAGTAATATTCTTCTAACTTCTCGTCATATTCGGTTTTAAATACAATCGTCGTGTAAGTCTTGAATTTCAATTCCGCTATTTTACGCCGAACCGCTACTTTTTTGAGCGTGGATTGTGATCCAAGTAATCCGTTCAGTTCTTCGCTGCCTTCTCTCGACGCGGCTTCCAATATCGTTTCATTCCGCTTCGTTCCTCCGCCAAAATCCGCCCAACCAGGCGTATCATTCAACTCATTCTCTCGACCAAATAATAAATAAATCACGCCTTTATGAACAGCAGCAGGTAATAATCCGGCACCGACCATTCTACGAATATGAATTACTACTATACCCTGATAAAAAATTAAATTGAAGTATAGAAACGTGTGATGTATGGATATAAACGTATTTCTATTATTTATGTATTTATATGGATACGTATGATGCTAAAATCGGTAATCATGAATATAATAACAACACTCATGAACGCAACAACAGAGACAACGACAGCGACAGCGACGCCACCCTCACAGACAACGAATACGCCGACGACGACAACGACTACGCCACACACGCCGCCACCGCGACCGCACCGTATTCCATCCTTCCAACCGATGAAGATCGAGAGACCATTATCAACGACGCGCTTGATGAACTGGCCGACGTTGCGCGAGAGAATATACTGGAATTCAAACGCGAGGATTTCAACACAGAAGAAGTCGTTGGAACATGGATTGACAGCTATTTGTGCGACTACTTCGCGGAATTCGCTGTCCCAATAAGGTCGGATTTCTCCACCGCCACCTCAGCAGAGGCCGACGCGTTGAACGAAGTCATGGAAGCGTATATTCGTGAATTATATGATGAAATCACCGAGAGATTTTACGAGGAAATCGCGCCACCTCGTGTATCGCCAGCGACACACCCCTCCGCCGCTGAGACCGCATCGATGACTGCGAAAATCAGAGCACTTCAAGAAAAACCACAACCCGACCAACGAACGCCGGAATGGTATGAACGACGTAATAATTTAATCACGGCGAGTGCGGCATCCAAAGCGTTTGGGTCGCAAGCATCTGTGAATCAACTTATCTATGAAAAGTGTAAAAGCCAGGCAGAAGCAGCAGCGGCGGCGACGGCAGCAGGCACATCACATAACGAGAGTCAGCCAACACCGCTTCAAGGCCCAGTCAATTCTCCCCTTCACTGGGGCCAACGATACGAACCGGTTACTGTTATGGTATATGAACACAGAAACAAAACGACGCTCGGCGAATTCGGATGTATTCAACACGACGAGCACCCATTTATCGGTGCTTCACCTGATGGAATCAATATCGATGCCGCGTCGCCGATATATGGCCGCATGGTGGAAATTAAGAATATCGTGAATCGAGAGATTACCGGACAACCGAAAGAAGAATACTGGATTCAAACACAGATTCAAATGGAAGTATGTGGTCTCGATGAATGCGATTTCGTAGAAACCCGGTTCAAGGAATACGAGAGTAAGGAAGAGTATGATGCCGACGGAACCACGAAAGAAGGATATACCGCGAAGGGGAATGAAAAAGGGGTTATTTTATGGTTTCAAACCGCGCCGGCACTCACACAATATGGTAATATTGCGACACCGACACAACTCTACGAATATGCTCCGATTGGTGCTACGCCATATGAGTTTGATAAGTGGGAGGAGGAAATATTTGCGAAACATGAGCGGCTTCGAAGTGTATGGGTGCGGACGATTTACTGGTATATCGATGAATACAGTTGCGTTCTTGTTCGCCGGAACAGACTTTGGTTCGAAGAAGCTGTGAAAGTGCTTGCGGGAGTATGGGCGACGATTGAAGAAGAACGAGAGACGGGGTATGAACACCGCGCACCTGTGAAACGACGGTCGCCGGCGGCGGCGGGGGCGGCGGCAACAACAGCGGGGTTATGCGAGACACAGATAAGTGGCGGAACCGAGCTCAAAATCATAAAATTGGAAAGTGCGTTGTCGAATCATGGAAGCGAAGCGACGGCCACGAATATGGCGACGTTGATGGCGGCGATGAACAATACCGCCTTCGCCACCACCCAAACAAGTCATAGACGAGGCGGACGAAGCGGCGGTGCGAGACCGCATATTCCGAAAGGACCGTCGGAGGTTTTAATCAACTGTTTCAAAATCGACGACCTTGAAATAGATGAGAGTAAGGTGGAAACATAATTATCGGATATAATCCAGGATATAATCCATGATATAACCCAATTGTAAGAATAATTTAGAATACTTGTTCTTGAAAATAGATGGGAGTAAGGTGGAACAATATTTTTGTTTTATTTAGGAAAAAACTGCGTTTGTTTGTAATGAACGCCGTTTTGAATGACATCAATCGGTAAGTAATTAGTGAAGTTTGCCCGACGATGATAAACAGTTTCTTGAAGGTTTAACTGGATACGGAACTGTAATAGACGGGTACCAGATTCTGGTTAAAGATACTCTTGACGAGGAACGTAAAAAAAGAATTACACCGACCGAAAAGAAAAATGAGACAAAGCAAAACTTATTTATTTTTTTTATAGAAAGTTTGTCTCATTTTTCTTTTCGGTCGGTGTAACGAAATATATAGTAAACTTCCTTTCACCCGTTCCGGAGGCCGTCGTCGCCCCTCGCGTAAATACAAGAAATCCAAGCGCGTATTGCGTAGAAAGTCCCGCTCTACCAGACGCCATTGAAATGGATGAAAGTCGTCGTCTTTGATTCTTATTATCGGGTATAACCCAATTGTAAGAATAATACCATTCCATTCCATTCAAGCTCCTACCGCGTAAAATCCCACTCTCCTCGCGGGGTGGTCGAACGGCAGAGGTTCCGGAACTTTATACTCCTCAGGTGCCTTGGGTGCATACAACGCACCACACATCCCCGCCGGCTTACACGACCCGTTATCCGGAGTGACCCAATCACGCACATTATTCGTAGCTTGGTCGTAGTTACTCAGGTTCGCAGCAACCGGATACAACTGGGAATTGTTCGTGGAGTCATTTTCGCGGAGAACCACGCCGTATTCAGGTCCAGCCTTCTTGGGATATACCGGATACAACAGAGGCTCTTCAACTTCACGCGGATATTCGCCGGAAGGCACGCGGTCGGCGGCAAATCCTTCGCGCTTATGATTGTTGGCATCACTACGAATCGCGCTAAAATCATGAATCGCGTCGATAAGCGGACCGATGATGACAACCGCAACAACCAGTAAAAATAAACCCAAGTATTCTTTACAATATTTCATTACACACGCACACCACCGAATAGATATTAAACCGTCTATGTATATATACTATATTACAAAAAGAAGTTATGACATCTGATTCCAGTAGCGCATCTGCGTGTGCTGCCTCCGCCTCATCGGCGTCGGATATGCACGTTCTGAAACGTAACGGTGACCGAGAGATTGTCGCATTCGATAAAATCCTCGCCCGCCTAAAGAAACTTGGAAAAGAAGCCGGAATCACTAGTGTGAATTATACAACCCTCGTCATCAAAATAATCGACCAATTATACGACGATATTCCAACGACGAAAATCGACGAATTAACAGCACAACAATGCGCGATGATGGCGGTTCAGCATCCAGATTATGGCACACTCGCATCCTATATTATTATTTCCAACGCACACAAGAATATTCAAGGCGGATTTTACGAGGCGATGCGTCAGCTTTACGAATACCGCGATTCGCACGGTAAGCATGTCCCGATTATCAGCCAACAACTATGGGATTTTCTTCATGAAATCATCGATACACCACGTAATGGAAGCGTTGCTGGTCCAGGGCCATATCTCGTCCATGAAGCACTTCAACAAATGATTCAGCATCAGCGCGATTATCTCATCGATTATTTCGGATTCAAGACACTCGAGAGGGCATATTTAATGCGGTGTAATGGCGTAATTGTTGAACGACCTCAACATATGTGGATGCGTGTTGCCCTCGGAATCCATTGTCAGCGTGTAACGGCACAAAGTATCTATGAAAAAATCGTCTTTATCCAGAATACATACGACGCGATGTCCCAGAAATATATGACGCACGCAACACCAACCCTATTCAACGCAGGCACACCCCGACCTCAATTAAGTTCGTGTTATCTCGTCGCGATGGAGAATGACAGCATCGACGGGATTTTTGATACGCTAAAAGACTGCGCGAAAATCAGCAAACATGCGGGGGGTATCGGGCTTCATATTCATAATATCCGTGCGTCCGGTTCGCATATTCGCGGGACGAATGGAGCATCGAATGGAATTGTCCCCATGTTGCGTGTGTATAATAACACCGCGCGGTATATCGACCAAGGTGGGCGTCGTAACGGGAGTTTCGCGATTTACCTCGAACCGTGGCACCCTGATATCGAGGACTTCTTGGAGATGAAGAAGAATCATGGTGATGAAGAGATGAAAGGGCGCGACCTGTTTTATGCTCTGTGGGTACCGGACCTCTTTATGGAACGAGTGCGAGGAAGCGGAGCGGGAGCAGGCGCAGGCGCCGACATGTGGTCGTATTTCTGCCCAGATGAATGCCCTGGTCTCGCCGACGTATATGGCGACAAGTTCAAAACGCTATATGAGAGATATGAACGCGAAGGCCGCGCACGAAAACAAGTAAAAGCGCGTGATCTTTGGCTTAAAATATTGGATAGCCAAATGGAAACCGGGACGCCGTATATTTTATTTAAAGACGCCGCAAATAAAAAGAGCAACCAGATGAATATCGGGACGATCAAGAGCAGTAACTTATGCACCGAAATCATGGAATACTCAGATGCGAATGAGACCGCGGTATGTAATTTGGCGAGTATCGCTTTGAATAAATTCATAGATGAAAAAACAAAAGTGATGAATATGACGGAACTCGCGCGTATCACCGAACTCGTTGTGGATAATCTGAATCAAATCATCAATGTTAATTACTACCCCACCGAAAAAACGCGCACAAGCAACATGCGTCACCGCCCCATCGGTATCGGAGTTCAAGGACTTGCCGATGTGTTTATGATGATGGATATTCCGTTTCACAGCGAAGAAGCCCGTGTGCTTAACCGAGAGATTTTTGAGACCATTTATTACTCCGCACTTAAAGCATCGATGACACTCGCCGCGCGGTATGGCGCATATGAAACATTCGCAGGTTCTCCTGCTTCACAAGGCATCCTTCAATTCGATATGTGGGGCATCGATCCTACGTCTGATACTTATCCTGAACCGAAATACCGCACAAAGCGATATGACTGGGCAGACTTGAAGGCCAAAATTCAGAAACATGGACTTCGTAATTCGCTCCTTCTCGCGCCGATGCCTACCGCAAGCACCTCCCAAATCCTCGGTAATAATGAATGTTTTGAACCGATTACTAGTAATATTTACACGCGTCGCACCCTCGCCGGCGAGTTCATCATGGTAAATAAATACCTCATTCGCGACCTGATTGGACTCGGGCTGTGGAATGAACGCGTGAAGACGAATATTATTGCGAATCAGGGAAGCATCCAATATATTGATGGACTGCCGGATGCGTTAAAACTGAAATATAAGACGGTATGGGAGATGCCGATGCGACATGTGATTGATATGGCGGCCGACCGTGGGGCATTTATCTGTCAGAGCCAAAGCATGAACTTATGGGTTGAAGAACCGAATTATAATATTTTGACATCGATGCTGTTTTATGCATGGAATAAGGGATTGAAAACAGGAGTTTATTACCTACGACGAAAAGCGAAACACCAACCGCAGCAATTTACGGTTGAGCCGGAGAAAGCGGGGGCGGTAGTGGAGGAGGAGGATATTTGTGAGTTCTGCTCTTCGTGAGCAGAATCGCTGAAGGCGGAGTTCTGCTCTTCATGAATAAATTGAAAATTATTTTCGATTGAATAACCTATAACAGTGTCATTCATTCATGTTCAACATATCCCCATCAAAGAAAGAAACTACGACGCCGATTACGGTTCCAACGCATCCAGTAATAAAATGGACCACCGAACGAAACTTCATCTTCCCACCAGCACTTAAAATCGAAGACCGAGGATTAGAATATTCGCGTTTCAAATACATTCACACCGAACCCAATATTGGTTCTTCATTCTACACATTGATTTCACAATATAATCCGTGGCTAGATTGTGAAATGACGCGCGAGAAACGCGCGTTCTTGACTCCGCGAGTTGGAGAATTTTCGTGTGCTGTGAATTATAGTAGCCTTGGCGATTCACGAAATGTGCCCAACTTCTTCCGAAATGAAAGCGTCGTCGATATCGTGAATTTATACTTATGGCCGTTATTGTATTCCCGCGCAAATGACGTGGTCGCATGTCGGACATTTTCAGACTGGAAGCGCCTCTTTTCAAAAACGATATCGCTAGCATTTCCAGATTATGATTACTGGGTCTCGGTTTCGCAAGCATTGTCGGCTACATCTGCCTTAACCGCATTTATTCCATTATCGGACCAACAACGCACCGCTCGAATATTAAAGTATATTACACCTGCGCGTATTCTATACCTTCTTACCATCCGCGCCAACTTTTGGCCTTATTCTGCTTCTTCTCGGTCATTATCGTATTCATCTTCGTCCCGTATATCGTATGGTTTATGCGCCATCAAACCAAAAATAAAAGAATACAACGACAAAACCAAAATCGAATGGCTAGTGAATGCCGACTTCCTTTGTAAAATGAAGAGGGTTCATGTATATTTTACATCGTCATCGGGTGAAACTGCCGTAACGGTGAATGATTCAGATAGCGAGTGAAAATACTAACGACGATTATCACGATGACCAACGCGACTATGACCACGACTGCTACGACGGCTAACACGACGAACATATTTTTTCATCGTTTTTCTAGCACGACGACTGCTGTGTATTCTTCGTCGTGAGATTCGTTTTCTTCTGGAAGAACCGCCGTCACTGCCGTCACGGTGTTTGGATGCTCCTTTTGCTGCCGCTGCTTTTTTTGCTGCCTCTTCAAAAACCGTCCATTCGTGGTTTGCTTTTTCTATTGCTGAACCAATATCTCCCTGAACGATGGATGATGGTTTACCATCTGTGCCTGGATTTAATGTCAAACCATAAAACGCACCATCAACGCCAACTAACGAGTTTTCTGTGCCTGTAAAAAATCGACATTCCGCAGGCGTTCGTCTTACTAGTATTATTGGGCGGTCGCCACGATTATCTATTAAAATCAGTTCATCTGTAACGGGAACCATGCGTTCTCCTAATGCGTAATTACTCGCTTGGTTTTTTTTCAAAAATGTATCATATATACTATTAACAACTTGTGGTGGTATATATCGAGTTCCTTGACCCATTCTAAAAAAACGTTCGTTTCTTGATTTTACACGTTCCAAGCACTGCGTTTTGTCAGAATAAACAATAATAACTTTTACGATATAACCGAACGTATTCTTTGCCATTCTAATATACATTTTAATTTGGTCAATCATTGAACCAGTTGTATCCAATATAATATTTTTGTAATTTCCGCGCCTATACATTGTTGCATTTTCAAAAACCATAGGTCGTAGTTTTTCGAGAACCAAATCATATTTAAACTGAATACCTTCCACATCTGACAGCATTTCGCCTGGTTTCGTTGGATGGGGGTGTTGTTGCAATTGTTCATTCCCAAATAATTTTATTTCATCTACATCAACATTTACTACATAATCATTCATTTCATCGAATAAACGTTTCACACTCGATTTACCAACACTTGCCGGTCCAACCAATATGAATAATGTGGGGGAAGAATTTTGCTGAGCAACACCAGTTGTTGTTTGGACTAATCGTTCAATCAATGCCCTTTGTAAAAAACCAGTATCAAACCATACCTTACGTTGTTCTTCAAATTTGGCAACACGTAGGTCTGAAATCGGAGTTGTAGGAGTTCCAGGTTTTCCTTCAAAAGAGTCGTCATGTATCGCTTTTCTAGCAGCAAGTGCGCCTTTTGATGGAGGAGGGTCTTTTGCGGTCAGCGTCTGGGGAAAAGTCATACCAACAACCCTTTCACTTGCTGTTGCTGTTGCTGGTTTATTTTTATTTCTTTCGGATCTTCGTGGTGGGTCTGTTCCCGACATCCTATCTATACTATAACCTAACAAAAAATATCACCATTCATATTTTATCCTTAATTACGCCGTCGCCGTATCCGTCATCTTCACGTAACACTTCAAGCACACATCCACATCCACTTTTGCGTTATGAAGTCCCTCCGGGCTAGGCACGTCGGCACCATAAAGCACGTGATACAACTCGATTAGTTTCGGGTATTTTAGTGTAGTTCGCCCATCTTCCCATACCTTCAGTATCTTACAAATCTGTGTTCCATGCTTCATCGTGCAATACTCGGTAGGTGGAAATACTGTATTGAATATTCTCGCCCGATAAAACTCCACAATCAGCATATTTTTGTCGAACTCCAAATTATGCGCAACCATTTTTCCGCAGCGATTGGCGGCATGCTTGAAATCTAATAACGCAACTTCAATAGGCACACCGCGTGCGCGTGACAACTCACCCGTAATTCCATGGATTGCCGTTGATTCCGAAGATATTGGAATGTGTGCTCCGAGAGATATCAGGTTGTCGTATTCTTCTTCGACCTGTTTCGTTTCTTCGTTATAAATCGCCCAGCTTAATTGAACAACATGAGGCCATTTGTCGGTTTGGTTCGTCGGGGTATTTTTGGGGGGCAGTCCGGTCGTCTCAGTATCAAATACAAGCACACGCATGTCGTCGTTGTCGTGAGGGTTGCTGTCTGACAATATAAAGAATCACACAGATTGCTTTATATTGGAATTTTGTAATCAATTTTATTTCGCATCGCTGCGCATAACCAACGGGCTCATTCATGAGCTGTGATATTTACTGGCGAATGGCCTCGATAACAGCCGCAACGGGGCGAAGAGCAGGAACGAAGGGAGCCACAGCCGGGATGACACGCACAGCAACGGGAACAGCCTTCTTAAGAACAGGAACGACCTTCTTCTTGAGAAAGTTCTTCTGGTCGGGGGCGGTGGCCATAAAATCCACACAGGTAGAGGAAGATGAGGAGAAATCCATTTGTCAAAGCTTTTTATAGTATAAACACATATATTATTTTTTATGTTCATTACGCATAAACATAAAATTGATACGTTTTTGTATATTTCCCCTAAATCGAATAAATATCGGACATGGACTACGAAACAACGATTCAGGAAATCAAACGCGCAGCTACACTGGTTGGCATCGCCAAGTCAGACAACGCAGATGGCCGCATCGAAAGTGCGATGAAAGAAACGCCATTCTTGAATGAGATGAAACAGATTCTTATAATCGACCATCCAGATTGGGATGTCGTGATTTCCCCCCCTCGCGCATCATGCGATATTATGGTGAATTCTATCCGCATCAACCTGAAACTCACCGACTGTAAATCATCTGACAATAGCATGAACAAACCGTCGATATTTTACAGCATAACCGGCCTTACGAACTATCCATATTCATCCACCTGGAATGACTTTATCGAGAGAATCCGCGAAGCAAAAATCAAGAAACAGCGTGATAAGCCGACCGAATATCACTATCTTGTCAAAAATAAACTGACGGGTGATGTGTTATTGAAGCCCATATTCGACATTCACACGTATGTTAGCAACCCGAGCAACGACCTTCAAATCAACTGGAAAAATGAGTTTCTTCATGCGGATTACGGTATCGGTGGCGGCGACGAACAATACATGAAAAAAGTGGAAGAACTCCTGCTTTGTATCCAAAAATCCGTGAGAGAAATGATTGAACGGTCGCGATTATTTGCGGAGGCCGACATCGCCGGGCTTCTTACCTAAGCCAACAGCAGCGGCGGCAGCGGCAGCATCGCCGTGCTAATTTGTTTGTGTCCGATTTTAAACCGCTCCGCATAGATATAATCCTTTTGGAACTCAGACGAGTTTAAATATTCGACGATGTGGGTTAATTCTACGTCGGTCGTGTCGTCGTCGGTCTTCGGAACAAGGCAAAGCAATGACCCTCCAAAATATTGAACCTTCCCAAGAAATGCCACATCTTTATGCCGCGTAATCGTTCGAATGTAGATACACGGCCGGTCCCAGTATTTGTGTATGCTTGAAATATTCCGCGGCGCACCCCATTCAAACCAGTTGCTTTCCGAGAACTTTTTAATCCGGCGTTCAAGTAATTCAGCCTTGTGATTGAGTAAATGTTCGTCGAGTTCAGGATAATTGGATGGCAGCGTCGTAGTATATATAAAACGTTCGACGCGGTCTTTGTCGGCGAGAACCTCTATATTTCCAAGAGGCGAACGATAAATCTCGTCACGTCCAGAGACAATCCCAACATAGACATGAAACCGCGAATCAAATGACGCTCCTGTCGCCTCCATAGGCACCCCCGCTGCTTCATACTCGCGAAACGTCACAATACCCTTATTCACATTACAATATACGGGTTTTCCGTTCAAATTCACAGTTTTGCTACTACACCCCTTCTCATAACGAAACACAAGAACATCGATACTAGCCCCCTCGAAGAGTTTTTCGTCGTTTGGAAACAAGAAGTCCGTGAAACTACCAGCACGCGTCATTGTATCGATGATTTCCGACGCACTTGTCAATTTGATGAAATCCGACGGGACGATAAATATCATTTCGCCACCATCTACGTCGAGGTATTCAAAGCATCGTTCGATGAATTTTATATACAGGTTTTTGGTTTGTTTTTGCTTGACATAGGGGGGATTTCCGATAATCGTTTTGAACTTCTCGGTCGTCGGTGTTGTCGCTGTCGTATGTCCCATAAAATCCCCGTAGATGACCATTTGATGCGGTTCATTCAATTCAATAACCGGCGGTATTGTCGCGTCAAGTTCATAACACACCATCGGATAGTCTGGATTATACTGTTTGAACTTTTTCAACAAATGACCTGCGCCGAAGGATGGCTCTAACAAGCGCGAACCGCGGTGTTTTACTTTATCGAACACGAATTGTTGTAACGCATCGCTCACGGTAAAGTATTGACCGAGGTTTTTTTTGTGTTGCTTGCTCATTCGGCGTTCGCGTTCGCGTTTGTTTGTTATCATAGTTATAATTATAAATGATTTTTATCAATTTTTATCGATGAAAATCAAGATAAGCATTCGATTCGATTCGATTCGATTTCATTACGAACACAACGCATTCCCGAACGCAACCACCGCCAGAATACCCAATACAAGCCCGATATGATAATTCACCTGCATCGTGCGATATACCTTCAACCATGCCACCGTTTCTTCACCCGACTTCAAATGAAGCACCATCCAATCGGTCTTCGGCGAGAGAATATAGTAAAAATAATTCACACTTAATGCGACGGCTGCGACCATACACAACGCCCCTGCGTGGCCGCCACGTCCGCCGCCCAAGAAATACTTACGGCAGCATACAAGAAGGATCATCGAGAGAATAAATCCAAGGAACAATCCCATAAAATAGATGCCCTGTCTCTCGCGTGTAATTGCGGCATACCGGCGCTGATTGTTCGGCGACAACTTCGCAACGAATTCTTGGATTACGCCACCAGAACGGTGAGAGAATGCGCAACAGTAAATGTTGGCGACGATGAATATGAAGGCGATGGCACAGGAGGAGGCGCAGACCATAAATGAATGGATGATATATACTAAAAACATACTAAAATTGAAATGTTTTTATTCATTTCATCATAATGTGTGTATCAAATCTATCAATCATTCATAATGTCTCTCGCTGTCATCGGTGTTCCAACTGCCGCTACCCTTCAAGCAAATTCGATTCTGAAACAGAATAAAACCACGCTGGAATTGTTGCTGAATATTCAAAAATCTCTCGACGAATTCAAGGACAAAGTCGCCGAGATGGACGAAGAAATGCGGACCGTGAAACTGAAAAATACAATACTGAAAAATAAAATAAATGAACTCACGTCGTCGTCTTCCTCGGCCAAGTCATCGCCGCCGTCGCGCAGAGGATTTTTCGGGTATGGCGCGGATGAATTCTAATTACGATACGCTACGCAAACTCCTTATCCGCTCACGCGAATCGTCATTTTCTACGCAAACTCCTTATCTCACGATGTCCTTTTCTACGCAAACTCCTTATCTCACGATGTCCTTTTCTACGCAAACTCCTTATCTCACGATATCCTTTTCTACGCAAACTCCTTACATATTCCATACGACCTCCTGTGCCACTGTGTGATTCCATGTTCGCGTATGCCATCCAAGTGTTTCTTTGCTCCATACCCCTTATTCCCCCGTAACGAATACATTTCATCTAATACCGGATGCTGGTCGCATAATTTTTCTATGTAATCGTCCCGTGCGACCTTGGCGAGGATCGACGCAGCCGCAATACAGGCATACGTATTATCACCTCCTTCCACGCAAACATGCTGGTATGTCTCCATTTCCTCCGTATCTTCATTATAACCTCGCCCCATCGGGATGAAATCGTTGCCATCAACAAGAAGCAGATAGTCACTGTATGTAGGAACCGGCCTACCTTTTTGTTCCATTTCTTCGATATGACCTTCAATCGCATGTTTTATCGCCTTTCGCATACACTGAAGTGTAGCACGCCGTATGTTGATGGAATCAATCACGTCGGCTTCCTCATAGGATATCGCCCAAGCTACGGCATGTTCTTTGATATAATCCGATACCTCTCGTATTTTTTTATCCGAACTGAACTTCTTGCTGTCTTTTAGAAGAGTGAAATCAAACGGTCGGCACACGTTGCTGGCGGAAGGAAGTATGACCGCACCGGTATAAACGCGTCCAAATAACGGGCCACGACCAGCTTCATCTACGCCCACTTCGTAGGTATGCGTCGGCATAGGCATCGGCTCCTGTGCGTTGTCATTCACCAGAGGCGGAGCAACATACGAAGTGAATAGACATGTCGCAGGTGTCAGTTTCCGAGGCTTCTTTGATAATATAACGGTTTCGACTGATTGTTGTTGTTGTTGTTCTTCCATGTTTGTGTGTAGTTCTTTCACTTATGATAAATCAATAAAGTATCAAACAGATTCAATTCTTTATTGGAAAACTTTTTATATACCTATAATATCAAAGTAAAGTCGTCATCATGCAACTTACAAAAGTTCATCTGTTTCTTATTCTGATATTCTCGTTGATTCTTGCGTCTAGTTTAGGCAACTATATCCGTGACGGTTTTACTACAACCAAACCTAGTGATATTCCCGACCCGCTCAAACCGGTTGCTACGAAAGACTTGCCGTCCAATACAAAATTGCCACAAACGACCAAATATGACCCGAATATAAATGGTGGTGTGAGTGCGTCATCTCTCGGCACACCTGTTGGGGCTTTCTCGCCGAGCACATTTCCGCTGAACGCTCCTGGTGGAATCCCTGGTATGAATAGTGTGAGTGGAAATGACCAGGCGACTGCGGCGGCGGGAGGAGCTGCGGCGGCGGGTGGAGATAAGTGCCCCCCATGCCCTGCTTGTGCGCGTTGTCCCGAACCCGCTTTCGAATGTAAGAAGGTGCCGAATTATTCACGTTCCGAAGATGTGAATGCCCCGCGACCGGTGATGGCTGATTTTAGTCAGTTTGGAATGTAATACATCGAAATAAAAATAGGATATCGTCCTTTCGATGTATTATTATTATACACTTACTATTCGAATCATTATCCTTGTGCAGGGAGTTCGTCCTCGTCGTCCTCGGCATCGTCATCATGATGATGATAGTTGATGACGTTGTAATTGTCGGCTGCTACTGCCTCTTCTTGGTCGTAGTAATACTGATATATCGCGGCGATGTCGATGTTGTTCGGGGGAGGAGGCGGTATTGCTACTGCTGCGTTGTCGTAATTGCCGTATTGGCGTAGATTCTCGTTGTAATTGTAGTAGTATTCGTCGTCGTCGTCATCTTCATCGGCGGGGGCACCTGCAGGGGCGATGTCTTCGGGTTCGTCTTCGTAGAATTCATGAACACGATGATCGTCGCGTGCGTTCGGATCAACGACATAGTTCCCATAGTCGTCTTCGTCTTCGGGATTCCACGGTGGAACAAAGGTGAAACGCATCGTGTTGAAATCATCATCCATGAAACAGTAGTGAAGCAACTCCAACATTTCATCATCGTCGGCGAGGTTTTCGAGAATGCTTTGTTCTGTTGCTTGTGAAACAATCGCACGGTCTTCCGTATTGAACAACCGATTGATGGTTTGATGTGTAGCACTTCCTTCGCTGAACTCGCGTTGAATGACATGTCCGTCATGAAAGTGTCGATGTGGTATCAATCGAATAATGAAGATTGCCACATGAACACCGGGTCGGTAATTTTCCTGCATAATGAGTGAAACTTCCATTTGTCCCGCAAATCGTAGATTATGTGTTCGGTCTTCAACGAACGCGATGGACGCTTCGGCGTAGTGACGAAGTGCTGGATTGAGAATTTCATTCCTGAACAAATCATTCCAAATTTCCATTGAAGGGACTTGAATTGAACGAATATGGTGAATTCGATTTCTTCTACGGTAGGCTTCGGTATTATTGATTTGGGCGCTGCGTAATCCACGGCGGTGTCTGACATCATCGCTTCGATTCCATTCGTTAGTGACGCGGTCGTATTCGTTCATTCCATTTTCATCTTGATCACGAATGTGGTTGTATGCCATTTTTTCTTTCTTGTATGTCTTGTATCGCTGGAATGAACAATAATGAAAAAAAACATTTCAATTTTATTCACATTATTCATGCACGCTATACGTTCGCTCCATCTATTCGTCGTGGCGGTCGTCCTGGTCGTCGTCGTCGTCGTCGTCGTCGTGGTCATCGTCGTGGTCGTCGTAGTAATAGTCCTCGTCGTAATCGTCGTAGTCGTCGTCGTCATACAAACCTCTTCTCCGTGGCACAACCGGTTTTTTCATTCCTAACGGATATACCCTTTCTTTGAATTCCTGGACTGCCGCCGCCGCTTCGCCAACTGCCAACACTTTACCTGTGTTCATCTTAGATTTTGGAAAAGTTCGTGCTGGGTCAATCTGCCAATCTCTCGACGTCACGTCTTCCGCGCATTCATAGAACGGTGCGTAGTTCGATTCAAACCGTTCCTTGGTGTCGCGAGTAACACCCATCATCGGGGCATCCAGATTCGGATGAACCCTCACGGATGAAGCATTCACCGCATGGGCTGTTCGTATGATGTGACGGCGGTATTTGACACGTAATGCCCCGAATACCGGATGACGCGATGGGATGTGATTGGCGCAAGATTTCAACGTCAAACCGTGTAAATTACAAAGCGAGCCTCCTAATTTCGGAGCGTATTGTTCTGTTACCATATCCGGTTCGATTGCTGAAAACGCAAGAAATGACGCGGTTGAACCATCCCCGGTAAGGCGAATCAGCGTTTCTTTCGTAACCTTCACGAAGTTGGAGTAACTTTGATATGAAATGTCGAATATCTGTGAAATATCATATTGATACAAAAGCGGCGTGACGGCATATGTCTCTGCTACCATAGACAACATCGTAACGTGTTTTGCGGCTTTTCGGTCAAGAAAGGCCGATGTCGAGTGTAAGTCTTGGTTTGGCAGAGCACTTTGTTGTCCACAAACTTCCATGAGTTTCAACAACTGACTGGATGAACGCCAAAATAACGTCATCATTTTTACAAACTCTGGATCTTCGCGAAACACAGCCAGGCCGATGAACCCGCGCTTGAACAGTTTGACCATAGCCATCAAACGATCGATGTTGGCATCATACAGCTTTCGCAGTTCATCTTGGGTAAGACGAAGAGCATCTGGTGTAATGTCGTCCTTAGTGAGGTTTGGCTTGAAGTTGCACGAGAGGAACCCTACTGTACGTTTTTCGTCACGCGACGACCTCATGATTTGCGTGTAGTATCGACCCCCCGTAATACATTCTGCGGCGAAGTTAGAATGGGTGCGTTGTTTGGTGATTTCTGTGTATTTTTTCTGTGCTCTTCGTGAAACAAATTGTGGGTGAGTCATGAGTCGTGAAACAAGCAATCCGGTCATGCCAGAAAGCCCGGTGATATGGTGTTTTTGGTAGGCCGACGCAATTTTGGTGAATGACGACACGCGAGATGGGTCATGAACAAGCGGATAAGCATGCGCACATGCCTCGACTCTGCGGTCATATCCGGGAGTCACGACAAACGGAAATTCGCGCAAAACAAGGCGAGATGAAGAGCCGAGTGCGGCCAAAATGAGCGCATGATGATATGGGTGCGCAGAAATCGGTTTTTTTGAACGGTCGAATCGTTCCTTGAAATAATAATCGTTGATTTGCTGGATTGTTTTCGCCTTTTCTTCTGGGGTAATGTCGGCGGCAATATTCCAATCATGAGACCACTCGCTCATGCGTAAGGTGTTGAACAACACAGCGGCCAAACCTCCCGCCGTTGTCGGTCTCGTAGTATTGTCTGGTACTGCTGCTGCTGATGCTGATGCTGCTTGTGTTGATTTCATCGTAGTGTCTGACTTGCTGGAACGCTGTCATCGGATGAAATCAAAAAAAAAGATTTCAATTTTTTCGGGAGAAAAAATAATTCTTTGAATCAATTTTTTCGGGAGCATCAATTTTTTTCATTTCCGCCCCTTACGCGAAGATGCTCGACGTTGATATCTACGAGATTTACGTTTAAGTTTTTTGGATGATTGTTTGCCCTTACGGCGAGTGCCTCTTGAAGCGGAACGCTTATGCGAACGCGAACGACCGCCCCCAGGGGCCGCATAGGGGTCTTGACTCGCGGCAAGACCAAGATCTACTTCCGGAATTGGTTGTTGTGCCAGATCAATATTTGCGATAATAGCCGCGCCAGGAACCGCAGCAGCATCTTGTGCTGCTTCTGATGGTGGGGCTCTTAGCCTAACATTCGCTACCACAACAGCAGCAGCAGCAGCAGCCTCTCTTCCGAATACACTTTGAAATAAATCACTAACTTGTCCAATACCAGCTCGGGCAACCCCAGCCACCGCACCACTACTAACTACTGCCGCATTCATTAATGATGCGGCACATCTACCTAATCCACTATATATAGCAGTAGTAGCAGCAGCAGCAAAAGCAGCATTTTCTCGGAGGGCATCAATCTGCCGAGGTAAATTCACAAAGTTCTGACAAGAACGTAGAAATGTTCGCGGAATCGCGTCACCAGGATTGGCGCGTACTACATACTGCTGTATCTCATCAAAATTCATATG